>SDBT01020996.1_pt1 | contig 10207 bp, 11 predicted proteins | sample 2277101 | NCBI WGS metagenome assembly SDBT01 (sample SAMN10404973, study PRJNA504765) | marine sediment metagenome | isolation source: marine sediment core GS10_PC15, 103 cmbsf | place: Arctic Ocean: Southern Knipovich Ridge | collected 2010
AGATTCTGCCCGGAGCGCGTGCGACGATGATGTCGGGCCAATTGGCGGCCGGCAGTTTCGGGCGGTTCATCGGGGTGACAATCGGCGGACTGGTGTGGGCGGTGGGCGGCCTGACGGCCAACTCCATCGTCTCGGCGATCATAGCCGGCGCGGCGGTGCTCGTTCTGGCTTGGGGGCTGCGGGACTGGCGAGCGCAGCCAAATGCAATCTAAGGAGGCTATCAAGTCTATGAAAAGCGTACTGGACAATATCGACGAAGTGTTGCTACTGGGACCAGGGCCATCGTGCGTTCCTGAGCAAGTGTACGAGGCTATTGGTAGAAAGACCCTGGGTCACATGGATCCCACGTTCATCCGAATCATGGATGAGATCAAGCGACTTCTTCAGCAAGTCATGCAGACCCAGAACAAACTAACTCTACCCCTTTCAGGAACTGGGTCGGCGGGAATGGAAGCCTGCTTTGTCAATCTTGTCGAGAAGGACGATCCGGTGCTGATCCTGGTCAACGGGGTTTTTGGGATGCGGATGGCGGACCTGGCAAGCCGGCTCGGCTCCAAGGTGGACACCCTGGAATTCGAGTGGGGAAGGCCTGTTGATCCCGAAAAGGTCGAGGAAAGACTCAAGGACCACTCGTACAAGATCGTGGCCATGGTGCATGCAGAGACCTCTACGGGGGTGCGAAATCCAGCCCAAGAGATCGGCGAGTTACTGAGGGGCACAGACACACTCTACTTGCTGGACACGGTGACGAGCCTTGGTGGCATGGAGGTGGCGACGGACGCCTGGGGCGTAGATGCGATGTACAGTGGCACACAGAAATGCCTCTCGTGCCCTCCAGGCTTGGCGCCCGCCACGTTCTCCGAAAAAGCGGCAGATGTCATCACGGATCGCAAGAGCAAGGTTCCAAACTGGTATCTGGACATGAACCTTCTCACAAAGTACTGGGAAGGCAAGACGCGAGTGTACCATCATACCGCACCTATCAATATGCTGTATGCCTTGTACCAGGCACTATTGCTGGTGGTTGAAGAGGGATTGGATCGCGTGTTCCAGCGGCATTTGGAGAACCACAGGAAGCTAGTAAAGGGTCTCGAAGAACTGGGGATAAGCATGCTGGTGGAGCCAGACTTTCGCCTTCCGATGCTCAATTCCGCCTATATACCGGAGGGGGTGAATGACGCCCAGGTGCGAAGGGAACTCCGTACGACCTACAAGATCGAGATCGGTCCCGGACTGGGACCCCTGGCGGGCAAGATATGGCGGTTTGGATTGATGGGACACAGTGCTAGGCCTGAGAACGTAGAGCGGCTGCTCGCGGCTCTCAAGGAAATCCTGGGACGATGACCAGGCCCTGCTTTGGGGAAAGCCGATGCCCCAGCTCGGCCGCCCTTGATGGGCTGCGAGCGCGAGCATGCATGCAGGCAGGCCGACGTTGCAGTGAATACGAGTAATCCACAAAGAGGAGTGTGATAATGGCTATTGGGTACAATGGAAAGATCCTGAGGGTTGACCTCAATGACCTGAGCTATGCCGTAGAGGAGAAGAGCGACTATTTCTATAGGACGTTCATGGGGGGCAGCGCAATGGCCTCCTATTTTCTGCTGACTGAAATGGAGAAAGGGGTTGACCCTTTGGGTCCGGACAATGTACTGGTATTGACCGTATCAGTACTCACGGGAACCCCACTGCCAGGTGCAAACCGCTACACTCTCGCTGCCAAATCCCCACTCAGCGAGGGCTTTGGTGAAGCAGAAGCGGGCGGCTTTTTTTCCATTCAACTAAAGAAAGCCGGATTCGATGCTATCGTGATCAAGGGCAAGGCGCCCAAGCCCGGCTACTTGTGGATCGAGGATGGGAAGGTGGAGCTGAAAGATGCCTCCCATCTCTGGGGCCAAGATTCGGGAACCACCCAGCGCGCCATCCGGGAGGAGCTGGGTGACAAGAAGATACAGGTGATGTGCATCGGGCAGGGTGGAGAGAATCAAGTGCGCTATGCTTGCGTGATCCAGGATCTGCGCCATGCTAACGGCCGGAGCGGGATGGGGGCCGTCTTTGGTTCCAAGAACCTCAAAGCGATTGCGGCCAGGGGCAAGGCAGCCTTGGAGCTTCATGACAAGCAGAAACTGAGAGAGATGTCTACCTGGTTCGCCAAGAACATGGAAGACCATCCCGTATCGGCCGTACTACAGCACGGAGGTACTCTGGGTTGGGACATGGAAGACCTGGACGCCGACGGCGTCCTGCCGACAAGGAATTTCCACGGTGGCTCGTTTGACCGGGTGGAAGAAGTGACCTTTGACCGGATGCAGCAGACCGTGTCTTCAGGACGGGATACCTGCTATGCATGTCCGATTCGATGCAAACAGGTCTGCTCCGGCGGCAAGTATGACATTGATCCGATCTATGGAGGACCAGAGTATGAAACCTCCGGGGCATTTGGACCCAACATGTTGGTCGATGACATTGAGGTGATTGCCAAAGCCCACGAGCTCTGCAACCGGTACACTCTCGACACCATAGACACAGGCATGTCCATTGCCTTTGCCATGGAGTGTTTCGAGAATGGCATCCTGACCCATGAGGACACCGATGGCATCGATCTGCGGTTTGGCAACGGCGAGGCAGCGCTGGAGATGATCCGCAAGATCGCATACAGAGAGGGCTTGGGCGCTCTTCTGGCTGAGGGCAGCTACCGGGCAGCGAAAACCCTCGGCAAAGGCGCTGAGCGGTTTGCTTTGACGGTCAAAAAGCAGGCGTTGCCCATGCACGAGCCGCGGGGGAAAAACAACATAGCGTTGGCTTTTGCTACCTCCCCAACCGGAGCGGATCACATCGAAGCCGCCCACGATATGCCCTTTGAAGAAGGCGGGTGGGCCGTCCCGAATCTGTATCCCATCGGGATCCTAAAGGGCGTTCCGGCCAGAGATCTCAGTCCCAACAAAGTGCGTTGGTTTGTTGAAAACCAACACATATACAGCCTGCTGAATACCCTGTCCATGTGCTTCTTTACGGTGGGTCCGGCGAGGCTGTTCACACTGAAACACCTGGTGGACATGATTGAGGGTGTCACAGGCTGGGAGACCAGCCTGCACGAGCTGATGCTCCTCGGAGAAAGAACGACGACGCTGGCCCGGTTGGTCAACGGCAGAGAAGGTTTCGATCGCCAAGACGATGTGCTCCCTGACAGGTTCTTTGAGCCCCTGGAGACCGGATCGTTGACTGGTGTGAAACTGGATAGGGAGCAGTTTGAGAAAGCTCTGGATGCCTACTATGAGATGATGGGTTGGGACGTGGCCACGGGAATACCCCGAGAGGCCAAGCTCTATCAGCTCAATATCATGGATCTTGCTCAGTTCTGACAAGATAGGGATGCGGATGGCTTTTCTACGGTGGTCTGTGACTATTGTTTGGCTGGTCACCAGGCCCGCCAGAAAGTCACATGGCCGTGAGGAGGGGCTTTCCATTGTAACGTGGACGGGGAGCCTATGCACCAGAGTGGGATAGATCAGATGGAACCTGGCGACTCAAATCGTGCCACTGAGGGCCGAATCCCTGTGCTCACAGCGGGAGGAGTAGATAGCGAATACGCCCAAACCCGCGCTGAAGGCCGAAGTGAAGATTGCCTGCGGAGGCGATTCGGGCTCGATTTGGGAATAGACCCCTCTGGAAATCGAGCCCTTGCTGCGATCAGCGCCTCCATCTCTGTCATTTCCGCCCGCACCAGCGCTGACCTGGGCAAGGTATTGACCAGCAAGGGACGAGTGAGGTGGACAAGCTGGCGGATTTGATCGCGGTGTCGGCTAAGCCGCTGGAGAACATATCCAACGTCAGGAAGCTAATCGGGGAAGAGGCCGATATCATGCGGGGTTGGCTTGAAAGCCTCAACGACAAGAACATCTATAGCCTTTGCCGCTTTAGTATTGGCCTGAACCCGCAGGCTGGCATCTCGGGAAACGTGACCGAAGATGAACGCATGCTGGCTGCGATGGATCTTGGCTTTGGCTCGCAGGCTCCCGCTTTCGGAGGTACGGTGGGACCGTGTGCCTATCACGAGGACATAATGCTGGCCGCTCCAGCGATCTATCTCGACGGCAAAGAGATGAGTGGAGGGGGCAAGCTCAATCCTGACATGGGAGTCGAACAACTGCGCAAATGTCTTGGTGGTCATCACCAGTAGCCAAGGTCGTGGAGAACAGGCATATGAATGGAGATAGTCCGCGCTTCAAAGGAGGACAGTCATCGCCCCAGGCAGGCGGGCTAGTTGATGCGGAAACTCTGCATCGAGAGAGCATCATCGTGGACGGTCACTGTGACACACTTGGCACCGTCGTTCAGAAAGAGCGGCGGCTCGGCAAGCGTTCGGCCCAGGGCCAGTTCGATCTTATGCGGGCGCTCGAGGGTGGGCTCACTGCTCAACTGATGGCAATCTGTTACGAACCGGCCTGGCCAGGATCGTGCATCCGTCAAACGTTGCAGTTCATTGATGCTTTGCATGAAGAGATCGAAGCCTTTTCTGACTTGGCCTTGCTGGCGTTATCTGAGGATGACATACTCCGGGCCAAGCGACTTGGCAAGGTTGCCATGATCCTAAGCCTGGAAGGCGCAGAGGGGTTGGAAGGTGACCTGGGCGTATTGCGCCTGTGCCATCGCCTGGGACTGCGGGTTCTGGGCATCACCTGGAACCGGAGAAACGAGGCGGCCGATGGGATCGGTGAGCTTCGGACTGGCGGTGGGCTGACATGTTTTGGGGTAGATTTAGTCAAAGAGTGCGAACGGTTGGGGATCGTACTTGACGTAGCTCACATGGCCCCGCCTGGAGTGGCAGATCTGTTGGAACTAACCGACATGCCGGTGGTAGCAACGCACGCCAATTGCTATGACTTGTGGCCACATCCACGGAACCTGACAGATAGCCAGTTGGAAGCCATTGCCAGAACGGGCGGAGTCGTGGGGGTTACCCCGGTGCCACCTTTCTTGGGCAGCGATGAGATGCACAGCCATCTATCCGCGTTGCTTGATCACATTGACCACATGGTCAGCGTGATGGGGGAGGACGGTGTGGGGCTGGGGATGGACTTTGATGGTGTGGGTGAGAAGCGAACGGTGGGAATCGAGGACGTATCAAAGCTGCCCAATTTGACAAGGGGCCTCATTGATCGTGGCTATACTGCCAAAGGCATCCGAAAGATACTTGGCGGCAACTTTCTTCGAGTATTCCACGAGGTGTTCTAGGCTCACATGAGGCCCCGGCGGCGCAGGGCAACCAGCGAACTGGGTTATAAGAGGGCGAGCCGGGTGCCGTCTTTGACACGGCAGAGCCAAAGATGCCGGAAAGTGCGGTCATGTCTGGCTGTGGCAGTGAGGGCGCAAAGGCTCTCAAAGAGAGAGCTTGGTGAAAGACTGACAAGTGGAGGCAGAAAAAGGAATCGTCAGATATTGCTGGATACGATATGGTGTCCAAGCTCGCACAGGATGATTTCGCCGGGGCGCAGTACATCATTGGCACAGTGGGAAAAGACAAGGCTCATTTCATGGATCTTGCGGGTCCATTTAGAACGAGTTGGCTCCTGCGAGGAGGCATGGAGAATCTGCTGATGGACTCTGGGCTCAACCCCAAAGCGGTAGAATCGCCGGCTTTTCACGAGAGTGCGTGGGCGGAAGGGGCTTTGGCCTCCGTGGTTGTTGAGTTGACATTTCTCGTTGGATAGTGTATATTGCCTGCGGGAAAAAGCAAAACAACCGTCGGTATATGACTAGAACAGGCAGCATGGACGAAGGACGTGACGGAATCCTTCAGGAGAACGTCCGTCACACCACCGCCGAATTGGTAGGTCAATTGGGCGCATCGGAGGCGACTGTGCAACGTCGCGTCGAGACACTGATCCAACAGGATCCATAACATCACGGCAGCAAGCGGCGGGTTATCAGACCCTCCACCAAAACCATAGTACCAGGATGTAAAATGAAATACAGAACACTGGGCCGCACCGGCATCAAGGTCTCGCCCATTTGCCTGGGCACCGACAACTATGGATTCGTCACTCCCGAGGACGAAGCGATTCGGATGATCGACCGGGCAATTGACGCGGGCATTAACTTGCTCGATACCGCAAATATCTACAAGAGCGAACCGATCATCGGCAGAGCGCTTGCCGAGAATGGCAAGCGCCACCAGGTCCTGATAGCAACCAAGGTCCATCATCCGGTGGGCCCTGGGCCCAATGAGCGGGACCTCTCACGCTTGCATATCATAAGAGAATGCGAAAAGTCGCTACGCCGCCTGAAAACCGACTATATCGATCTGTACCAGTTGCATCGTGCTTGCTTTCACATTCCGGTGGATGAGACACTGAGTGCTATGACGGACCTGGTGCGTCAGGGAAAGGTGCGCTACGTCGGCTCCTCAACACACCCTGCCTGGAAGATCATGGAAGGCATCATGGTCAGCGAGTTGAAGGGCTATGTGCGCTTTGTCTCGGAGCAGGCTCCGTACAACCTGCTGGACCGGCGCATCGAGAATGAGCTCATCCCGATGTGTCAAGCTCACGGCGTCGGTATCCTGGCCTGGTCCCCTCTAGCCATGGGCATTCTGGCGGGGCGATACGTGGGTTGGGACGGCAAGATCGAGCACTATCCGGCCGGCTCTCGCGCGGCGTGGGACGTAGAGGGTCGCACGAAAGATCCGGCCGGCTCTCAGGGGGCCGAGGGGGACGTCCAGGCTCCCCCCGGGGGCGGAATCTACTCTGAGCGGGTCACGCCCGAAGCCGTCGCCGTTGGCAATCGATTCGTGCAACTGGCGAAAGAATATGGCATTCCTCCGGCTCAGTTGGCACTGCTGTGGGCAAAAGACCAGGAGGGCATCACGGCTTTGCTCGCTGGCGCGCGCACCATGGAACAACTGGAACTCGTCTTGCCCGTGCTGGAGATGGAACTGGACGAGCCAGTGCGCGCGGCGTGCGATGAACTGGTCCCGCCCGGCACCCACGTCGCGAACTTTTTGAATACTGCCCTCTGGGGGAAACAGCGGACCCGAGTTCTATGGAGCGATGGGACCCCCCGCGTGTGACCGCTGCCCAGGCAGGACATTCCGGGCAGCGGATGACCAGCGGAAGCTTGGCGGACCATGGCTCGGGCTATCCAAGCTGGTGAGGCTGGGTGGAGTCGCTGGGTTGGGGACCGGATTCATGAAGACCATGGGCATCTATGCGCAGAAGCGGCAAGCAATGAGAGTCCGGACAGAGTCGAGAAGAGCGTCAAGGACATGGAGGGCTCTGGCTCAGAGCTGCTTCGGAGACGACTCGACGAGAACGAGGGATTTCGCCTGGGGCGAATCCGCAAGGGATGCCGCGCATGCCAGGGCAATGGCCGGGATCGGATGAGCTGCCAGACAATCTACCGCGACGGCCGCCTGACAGAACTGTTTCGCTTGCGTCAGGCGACCCGCCGCAGGACCTACGAAGGCGCGGGACATCGTGGTTGGTCCTGAGGAACTAACAATTAGCGGAGACCAGTCCCCAGAAAGGGCTGGCCAACCCTGAGAGAAATGCAAGGAGGCATGTGAGATGGCGGTTTTACGATGGAGTGAGTGGGCTGAGACCGTAGCTCGAATGATGGTAGAGGTCAAACCGAGTGAGAACTATCTGATCCTGACGGATACGGGGACCAACACAGAGATCGGTGAGGCATGCCTGGTCGCTGGAATCAACGCCGGGGCAAATGCTCAGTTGTTGGTGATGCCCAAGATGTCGCGCAAGGATTTTGGACGTGACTTTCGGGCAGTGGCGGGTGCCATCGAAGGCGCGGATGTGATCCTGGCCCTGTGTGAATCACGGAACGCAAGTGTGGAGGCCGCGATGTTCAGGGCCAGGGAAAAGGGAGCTCGTGTGACAACATCCGACCCCGCGGGCGTCGAGGAGTACGTTATCGAGGCGGTACTCGATGTCGACTATCCACACATGGTCAAAGTGGCCGAGCGGGTTGGTGAGCTGTGGAGAAAGACAACAGTCTGCAGGGTGACCTCTGCACTGGGGACAGACGTCAGTTTTCGGCTTAAGGGCCGGCCGGCGCTGCGGGGCGACGGCCGGGCCATTGCGCCAGGCGACATGGATTTTTTCCCTGGTGCGACCCCGTCCATCGCTCCGGTCGAGGACACGATTCAAGGCACGATCGTCGTCGATGGCACCATGGACGCGCCGATCAACCAGGTAAGCGCGCCCGTCACTCTGCGCCTGGAGAAGGGGGTCATCACCGCGATCGAAGGTGGAGCAGATGCCGATGCCTTCCGCTCGCGCCTGGAGTCGACTGGCGATCCGAAGGCCTTCCATCTGTGTCACTTTAATGTCGGGTTGAACCCTCGCGCACGATTGGGATACAGGATGATGCAAGACGAGATGGTGGTGGGCGCCGTCACCTTTGGTTTTGGCGCCCAGGACCCCATCTTCGAGGGCACAGTAGGTCTTGCCAAGATGCACTCGGATGTGGTGCTTACCTCGGCCGCCATAATCCTGGACGGCGTAGTGATGTGCGAGAACAACAAGTTGAACGCGGAACTGAGCCTGGGTGAACTGTGATCCCCAGATTCCGAGGGCATCGATATGCGCTCTCTCCATGCAAGTGCACCCTTTGAGGTAGCTGAAACGGCAAAGGTGGTGTGTTCAACACGACGATGGACGCCGCGTCAAGCGTCGAATTGCCCTTGAGGAGACGGGGCATGAAAACCATTCTGACGAACTGCACGGTGATAGACTGCACGGGAAAGCCGCCCATGGAAGATGTGACGGCCGTCATCGAAGGAGACCGGATCGAGAAGGTGACGCCAGGGATGCATCGGGAGCACGCACGGCGGCATCTGACAGACAATGCTGAGGGCAATAGCTTCTGCATCGTCGAGACGGGCTGCATGACCATCAGGGAAGTGCGTGCTGAAGTGTCGGGGTACATCAGATGCTCACACAACGTCCTGGCGGACCAGGCTCGTGGGGGAGCAACATGAAGATAATAGATGGCCATTCGCATATGTACCAGACATATGCGAGCTCGGACAAACTCAAGCAGAGTGCCGAGGAAGTAGAAGGATTTGACATAAATCTATTGCTCAGACGACTCGACGAGATCGAGGTATCTCGATTCCAGACCATGCCGCAGGAAATGACTCGCATGCGAGGGCAATGGCTGGGCTCGAATGAACTTTCAGCGGATCTACAGCGACAGGCGCCCGAGAGGATATTCTCGTTTGCGTCAGCCGAGCCTCTGGATGCTCAAGGCGTCTTCAACAGGGCAAGGTTGAAGGAAGTCAAGGCATCCGTAGCCGAGAGAGGCCTGAAAGGGCTATTGCTAACCCCACCCTATGGCCACTACTATGCCAATGACCGGCGAGTATATCCATTCTACGAGCTTGCAGTTCAACTCGACATACCGATCTACTTTCATCACTCCCACAACTTTGGGTCACCGAAGAACTGCCCTCTCAAGTATGCTCGAATCTGGCTCCTGGATGACGTGATTATCGACTTTCCCGAGCTCAGATTCAACGTGGAACATATGGGCTATCCGTGGACGGAGGAGCTTCTGGCCATCATGGCTCGTTCGCCAGACGTCTATACCGATATCGCAATGTTCATCGATCCCTACGTGCGGTTCAGTATCCCCAGGCGTCGCTTACTAGCTAGAAACCTGGGCATGGCCAGAGAGTATGGGGTTCTGGATCGGGTCTTTTATGGCTCGGACTATGTTGGTGAGGACATCGGCGAATACGTCAGTCTGTTACGCCGCGAGATTTCCTACCTGAGAGAGGGCTTGAGCAGGGACATGGAGAAACAGGGGTACCCGGCACTTGACCAAGAGGAGATGCAAGGGTTACTCTCGACGAATGTTCTGAAGCTCTGGCAGGTATAGAGGTCGGTGCGAGAGCTGGACACAGGACGGCGCCCGGTAGAGCCCAGCGACGCCAAGGCAGGTGACTATGTAGAGTTCTATGTGCTCATGGCCGTGTCTATCTGTCCTGGTGGTTCCTTCAGTGGGGACTGGTCTGCAGGCAGAAACGAGATTCTGCCGATAGGGATCGATATCTACGACACGGGGTTCCAGCCTCTTGAGTTTGAAAATGTGCTCGGCTTCTGAGCGAGGGGCCGGCCGATCGTGGGCCTGCGGATCCGGGGTGGGGGGGGCTCTAGCGGAGGACCGACGGGATTGGCTGGATCTTGGAGAG
>SDBT01020997.1_pt1 | contig 10206 bp, 4 predicted proteins | sample 2277101 | NCBI WGS metagenome assembly SDBT01 (sample SAMN10404973, study PRJNA504765) | marine sediment metagenome | isolation source: marine sediment core GS10_PC15, 103 cmbsf | place: Arctic Ocean: Southern Knipovich Ridge | collected 2010
CCCATATGCTTGGTAATCGCCGCCGTCAACGTCGTCTTACCATGATCAATATGACCAATCGTACCCACATTCACATGCGGCTTGGTCCGCTCAAACTTCTGCTTCGCCATCTTACTTCCTCCCATATTAAAGCATTGAGCTCAGCATGCAGCGCATAGCACCTCCGCCCAAGCGCTGCATCGGATCATATTTACCAACGAAAATGGGCAAATGCCTTGTTCGCTTCGGCCATCTTGTGCGTGTCTTCTTTCTTCTTAATGGATGCACCCCTTTGGTTTGCTGCATCCAGAAGTTCACCGGCAAGTTTGCTTGCCATTCCCTTTTCTGATCGTCCCCGTGAATAGCTGATAATCCATCGGATTCCCAGAGCGGTTCTGCGGGAAGGCCTAATTTCTGTGGGTACCTGATAGGTGGACCCCCCCACCCGTCTCGATTTCACCTCAATGAGCGGTCTCACATTTTCAATCGCTTTTTCGAAAACCTTTACCGGGTCTTCTTTTGTCTTGTCTTCGATGACATTAAAGGCACCGTATAAAATGGACTCCGCAACACTCTTTTTTCCATCATTCATGATGCTGTTGATGAATTTGGATACCAGCTTGTTGCTGTATTTCGAATCCGGTATGACTTGTCGCTCCGGGACTTCTCTTCGTCTTGGCATTGCTCACACCTCTATTGCCGGGAATGTCAACGGGTTATCATTTGGGTTTTTTTGCCCCGTATTTAGATCTTCCCTGTTTTCGGTCTTCTACACCGAGCGTGTCCAATGTACCACGCACGATATGGTACCGAACACCCGGCAGGTCTTTCACACGCCCCCCCCGAACCAGCACCACGGAATGCTCCTGTAGATTATGTCCGATACCCGGTATATAGGCGGTTACTTCCGCTCCGGTGGTCAAACGAACTCTAGCGACCTTCCGTAGCGCAGAATTGGGTTTTTTTGGCGTTGATGTGTATACCCGTGTACAAACCCCACGTTTCTGGGGCGCACCCCTTAGTGCCGGCGTATTTGTTTTCTTCTTAACACGCGTTCGGCCTTTTCTGATGAGTTGGTTAATGGTCGGCATTGTTTATCCCTGTGCCCCTAGCCTTTCGGTTAATAAAATGATCGCGAATTTCTACACAGCACAAAAAGCGAAAAAGTATACCTCTACGGCTGAAATGTCAAGCCTTTTATTGTTCCATGAATCAATTTTTTTTTCAGGAAAACCGCCTCTTAGCGGTGTTTTCCATTTAACTAACCGGAGTTGACTGCCACATCCCTGTGTGAAGAAAATCCGGTCCCGGCAGGTATCAGCCGACCCATAATGACATTCTCTTTTAGACCTCTCAAATAATCCTTTGATCCGGAAACGCAGGCCTCTGTCAGAACCTTGGTGGTTTCCTGAAAGGAAGCGGCGGATATAAAGCTTTCCGTACTCAGAGACGCTTTGGTAATCCCTAAAATGAGCGGTTCGCCTACCGCGGGTGTCATTCCCTGTTCAAGCATTTTCTGGTTCATTTCTTGAAACTTGATCCGATCCACCTGTTCCTCGGAAACAAAATCGGTATCGCCCACATCCAGGATTTTAACCCGTCGCATCATTTGGCGTACGATGACCTCGATATGTTTATCGTTGATACGAACCCCCTGGAGCCGATAAACCTCCTGAACCTCATCCACCAGGTACTTGGCAAGAGCCACCTCTCCCTTAATGTTTAGGATATCCTGCGGGTTGGCTGAACCGCCTATCATGGGTTCTCCGGCACGGATATAGTCTCCTTCATAGACGTTGATATGTTTTCCCCGGGGAACCAGGTACTCTTTCTTTTCTCCCACATCCATGGGAGTGACGGTAACCTTTTGTTTCCCTTTCTTGGTACTTTTGGCAATGGCAACATAACCGTCGATTTCACTTAAAATCGTTGCCTCCTTGGGTTTGCGGACTTCAAACAGTTCCGCCACCCTGGGCAAACCGCCGGTGATATCTTTGGTTTTGGTCGTTGCCCGGGGGAGTTTGGCGATAATGTCTCCGGCTTTTACCGGATTTCCTTCGTCCACCATGAGAATTGCGCCCACGGGGAGCAGATATCTGGCGTTTCCGGCAGTATTCGGCAGTTTAGCGGTTTTTCCATCCGCATCTTTGATGGAAATCCGGGGGCGTACCTCCGTGGTTTTCGAGTCCATAATGGTGCGGCTCGATTTGCCGGTAACCGGGTCGACTTTCTCCTGCATGGTTTTACCGCCTGCAATATCTCCGAATTTCACGGTACCGTCGACCTCTGTAATAATCGGAGTGGTAAAGGGATCCCATGTAGCGAGCAGATCTCCCGGATTGATCTTTTGTCCGTCTTCAACCGTAAGATGCGCACCATAGATAACCGGAAATCGTTCCCGTTCCCTGCCGGAATCGCTCAGGATGGCAAATTCACCGCCTCGGCGGTTCATCACCACGAGCTGGTCCTCGGCGTTTTTCACTATATTGATTCCGTCGAATTTTATAGTCCCGGCGATCCGGGCCCGGATGTCGGCCTGCTCCACCCGGCGACTTGCCGTTCCGCCGATATGGAAGGTCCGCATGGTCAACTGGGTGCCCGGCTCGCCAATGGATTGCGCGGCTAAGATGCCCGCTGCTTGTCCGATTTCCACAATCGCACCATGGGACAAATCCCGACCATAGCAGGTGGCACAGACCCCATGCTTGGTTTTACAGGTCAGCACCGATCGGATTCGAGCCTTGGTCACACCCGCATTTTGGACTTTTTCCACGGCTGCTTCATCAAACTCTTCTCCGGCCTTTACAATTACTTCTTCAGAAAACGAATCTTTAATATCCTCCAGTGCAATGCGACCCAAAATCCGCTCGTCCAGCCGCTGAATCACCTCACCGCCTTCCATCAGCGGTTCTACTTCTATTCCCATCAACGTGCCGCAGTCATGCTCGGTAACCACGCAATCTTGAGCCACATCGGCAAGTCTTCGGGTCAAATACCCGGAATTTGCCGTCTTAAGCGCCGTGTCGGCAAGTCCCTTTCGGGCCCCGTGAGTCGATATGAAGTATTGCAACACCGAAAGCCCTTCCCGAAAATTAGCCGTAATGGGTGTTTCTATGATCTCGCCGGAAGGCTTTGCCATGAGCCCCCGCATACCCGCCAGCTGGCGCATCTGATCCTTGCTTCCCCGGGCTCCGGAGTCTGCCATCATATAAATGGGGTTGAATCCTTCCTTAACCACGGGCAATGCCGATTCATCAGAACTCGATTCCGCTTCGGACTCGTCTCCGGGGGCCGTCTTTTTCATGGCCTCCATCATCTCGTTGGCAACATCATCGGTGGCTTTGGCCCAGATATCCACCACTTTGTTGTATTTCTCTCCTTGTGTAATGAGCCCTTCCGTGTATTGTCTACCGATTTCAGTGACCTGATCTTCCGCCTTTTTAAGAATCTCCCACTTTAAGTCAGGTATGATCATGGCATCAATGGATATGGAGAGTCCGCCTTTGGTGGAATATTCATACCCGATATCTTTCAGACGATCGGATAGGATAACCGTGGCTTTGGGGCCGAGGTGCCGATAAGAATAATCCACCAATTTCCTGAGCGCTCCTTTGTCCATCACTTGATTCACGGTGCTGTATGGAATCTCGGGGCGTTTTTCAACCACCTTAAAGAGATGATAGGCATCATCGCAAAACAGAAGTCCGCTAATTTCTCCCTGCTCCAGATCGTATATGCTGTCGGCATCCGTATCCTGGATGCGAAAAATACGTTTAAATTCGTCTTTCCGCAAAAGGCCCAGTACACCGTCATTGGTCCTATCGAAGCTTTCAGAGTGTTCCTGAGCCATATCGCCGAATTCCGCACCGCCTTGAATTTTCTCAAAAACATCTTTCATGGCTGCCTCACCGGTCATCATTAAATGCTGAAGCACCATCAGGTTGTCTTTTGGAATGATTTCCCATAAAAGAATTCGGCCTACGGTGGTCTCCAGCCGCTCACCGTTCATGCGAACCGTTATACCGGCGTGGAGATCGACAGCCTCTGAATCATAGGCGGAACGAACATCCTCCGGGCTGGCAAAGACTTTCCCAGCCCCCTTGGATCCTTCGAGCTCCTTGGTCATGTAGTATATGCCGAGAACGATATCCTGGGTCGGTACGATGGTGGGGGAACCATTGGCCGGTGACAAGATGTTATTGCTGGACAACATCAACACCCGCGCTTCGATCTGAGACTCCACGGAAAGGGGTATATGCACCGCCATCTGGTCGCCGTCGAAGTCCGCATTAAAGGCGGTGCAGACCAGCGGATGCAACTGAATCGCCTTTCCTTCAATGAGCGTCGGCTCAAACGCCTGAATGCCCAACCGGTGCAAGGTGGGCGCGCGGTTGAGCAGCACCGGATATTCTTTTACCACTTCATCAAGGGTATCCCATACCTCCGGAGTTTCTCGTTCCACAATTTTTTTAGCACTTTTTACCGTGGAAACCATCCCCTTCTGTTCCAGACGGTAATAAACAAATGGTTTGAACAACTCCAGCGCCATCTTCTTTGGCAGGCCGCACTGATGGAGCCTTAAGGTGGGCCCGATGGTAATAACCGTTCGTCCGGAATAATCCACCCGTTTGCCCAGCAGGTTCTGGCGAAACCGCCCCTGTTTGCCTTTGAGGGTATCACTCAGCGATTTTAACGGACGTTTATTGGTACCGGTGATGACGCGACCATGCCGGCCGTTGTCGAAAAGCACGTCCACCGATTCCTGGAGCATCCGTTTCTCGTTCCGTACGATGATATCCGGTGCTTTCAGGTCGATGAGCCGTTTGAGGCGGTTGTTTCGATTAATGACTCGTCGGTAGAGATCGTTCAGGTCCGAGGTGGCGAATCTTCCGCCTTCAAGGGGAACCAGGGGTCTCAAATCCGGCGGCAGCACAGGGATGACGTCCATTATCATCCATGCCGGATCGATACCGCTTTTTCGGAATGCATCGATGACCTTCAGCCGTTTGGATAATTTCTGCCGTTTGGCAACCGAGCCGGTATTGCGAATATCTTCCTTGAGCTCTTTAAAAATGACGTCCAAATCGATGGCCTCAAGCAAAGACTTCACGGCTTCAGCTCCGATTCCCACCTCAAACTTGTCTCCGTATATTTCCAATGCTTCCCGGTACTTGTCTTCTGGCAGCAGTTGTTTCGGACTTAAATCCGTATCTTTCGGATCCAGCACGATATAGCTGTCAAAATAAAGAACCTTCTCCATGTTCTTCAAGGTAAGATCCAGCACGTTTCCGATTTTGCTGGGAAGACTTTTCAAAAACCATATGTGAGACACCGGCGTGGCCAGCTCGATATGCCCCATGCGGTCTCTTCGCACTTTGGACTGAATGACTTCCACACCGCATTTTTCGCAAATGACACCGCGGTGCTTCATCCGTTTGTACTTGCCGCAGTTACACTCGTAGTCTTTGGTGGGCCCGAATATTTTTGCACAAAATAATCCGTCCCGTTCCGGTTTAAACGTCCGGTAATTGATGGTCTCGGGCTTTTTAATTTCACCATGTGACCATTGCCGGACCTGCTCCGGCGATGCCAGCCCGATTTGAACGGCCTTAAATCGACTGGGATTTTTCGGTTTTGCGAAGAAATCGTATAAAGCTTCCAAGGTCGTCTCCTTATCTTTCTTATTCGATTAATAATACATTTAAACCCAACGCCTGCAGTTCCTTGGTCAAAACCCTAAACGACTCTGGAATACCGGGTTCCAGTACGTTTTGTCCTTTTACGATCTTTTCATACATCCGGGTTCGACCGGCCATGTCATCCGATTTAACGGTGAGAAATTCTTGAAGCGCATGGGCGGCGCCATAGGCTTCCATGGCCCAGACCTCCATCTCTCCCAAGCGCTGACCGCCGAATTGTGCTTTCCCGCCCAGCGGCTGTTGGGTAACCAGCGAATAGGGGCCGATGGATCGTGCATGGATTTTGTCGTCCACAAGATGGTGGAGTTTCAGCATATACATGGTGCCCACCGTAATCTGACCGTCAAACGGTTCTCCGGTGCGCCCGTCGTAGAGGGTGGCCTGTCCGGTACGATGAACGCCTGCTTCATCCAAAAGGACTTTAATTTCATCCTCTTTGGCACCGTCGAATACAGGCGTGGCCATATGGACACCGTCTCGGTATTCTTGTGCAAAACCCTTAATTTCGGCTTCTTTCATTTTGTCGATCATTTTGTCGACATCCGAGCCTGCGAAAATCCGCTTCATCTTACGTTTCAAATCGCGGATCTTGTTAGCTTCCAGCATCTCGTTGATCTGATTGCCAAGGCTCTTTGCCGCCCGGCCCAAATGAATTTCGAGAATTTGGCCGACATTCATACGTGATGGCACGCCCAGAGGATTCAAGACCATATCCACAGGAGTACCATCCTCGAAATATGGCATATCCTCTTTGGGAAGAAGCCGGGATACCACTCCCTTGTTTCCGTGCCGGCCTGCCATTTTATCCCCCACCGAGAGTTTCCGTTTCATGGCCACATAGACTTTCACCAGCTTAATGACCCCCGGTGGCAAATCATCACCCTTTTCATACCGGCTGATTTGGTTTTCAAAGACCAACCGGCTCAACTCGCACTGATTCCGATATTGTTCCAGCACTTCATGCACCTGCTCGGTGAGTTGCGGATCCTTGAGTACGACCCCTTCAAATTGAGCCATGGGGATTTTGGCAAGTTTTTCTGCATCGATCTTTTCGGTTTTCGTGAGAAGAACCTTTTTTTCCTTTTTAAGCGGGGCGTCGAGTTTTTTACCTATGAGCAGTTTGGCGATCTGCCCCCGGGCCAGATTTTCGCATACGGTCAGTTCGTCATCCCGGTCCTTTTCCAGGGATGCGATTTCTTCATCCTCGATTTCACGAATCCGATCGTCCTTCTCGATCCCTCTCCTGGAAAAGACCTTTGCATCGATAACGATTCCTTCAACCCCCGGGGGCACCCGAAGGGAGGTATCTTTAACATCTCCGGCTTTCTCGCCGAAAATGGCACGCAGCAGCTTTTCTTCCGGGGAGAGCTGCGTTTCTCCCTTGGGGGTTATTTTCCCGACCAGTATGTCGCTGGGATTTACCTCGGCGCCGAGACGGATAATACCGCTGTCATCCAGATCTTTTAAAGCTTCTTCCCCCACATTGGGAATATCCGGCGTAATCTCTTCTTTACCGAGTTTGGTGTCTCTGGCCACCACTTCAAACTCTTCAATGTGAACCGATGTATAGACGCCGTCCCGTACCAGTCGTTCACTCACCAGAATCGAGTCTTCGAAGTTATACCCACCCCACGGCATGAAAGCCACCGTTACATTCTTACCCAGCGCCAACTCGCCCCTGTCCGTTGCCGGACCGTCGGCAATGATTTCTCCGGCCTCGATGGATTGTCCTTTTCTCACCACCGGGCGGTGATTGAAACAGGTGTTCTGATTGGAGCGGATAAATTTTGACAGGTTGTAGATGGTAACCGGTTTTTGAAATTCACCCCCGGAAAGATCGTGCTTCAGTACGATACGGGATGCATCCACGTCCACCACTTCCCCATCGCGATCCGCAACCACAGCCACACCGGAATCCTTTGCAACGACCTTTTCGATACCGGTCCCCACCAAAGGCGCTTCGCTCTTGATCAAGGGAACTGCCTGCCGCTGCATGTTGGAACCCATCAAAGCCCGGTTGGCGTCGTCATTTTCTAGAAACGGAATAAGAGACGCTGAAACACTCACCTATTGGTTGGGGGAGATGTCCATCAATTGGATGTCTTCCCGGTTTACCATCATGAATTCACCGGCGACCCTGGAGGTAACCAGCGGATTGATAAACTTCCCTTTACCGTCCACCGGTGCATTGGCCTGGGCAATGGGGAGCTTTTTTTCTTCAAATGCGCTTAGCATCCGGACTTCATTCGTGGCCTTGCCGCCTTGAACCACCCGGTACGGGGTCTCGATGAATCCATAATCGTTCACCCGTGCGTACGTCCCCAGCGAGACGATGAGACCGATATTGGGCCCTTCGGGCGTTTCAATGGGACAAATTCGACCGTAATGGGAAGGATGAACGTCCCTCACTTCAAACCCGGCGCGCTCCCGCGTGAGCCCCCCGGGACCGAGGGCGCTGAGCCGCCGCTTGTGCGTTGTTTCTGACAGGGGGTTTGTCTGGTCCATGAATTGGCTGAGCTGACTGGTTCCGAAAAATTCTTTCACCACTGCCGAAACCGGTTTCGGGTTCACCAAATCATGCGGCATGAGTGCATCAACCTCTTGCAGGCTCATCCGCTCTTTGATGGCCCGTTCCATCCGCACCAACCCGATCCGATATTGGTTTTCGAGCAGTTCGCCAACCGCTCTCACTCTCCGGTTGCCCAGATGGTCGATGTCATCCACGACCCCTTGGGTGTCTCTCAGTTCCACCAATGTTTTTGCGGTGAGCAGGATATCCTCTTTTCGGAGCGTGTTGACGGTTACCGGGGTATCAATCCCCAGCCGAAGATTGATTTTTAATCGGCCCACACCGGAAAGATCATAATGGGAAGATTTGAAAAACAAATGGTCGATGAATTCCTGGGCCACTTCCGGCGTTGCCGGATTGCCGGGACGAAGGCGCCGATAAATCTCAATCAACGCATCCTGTTTGCTGTCCACCTTATCCTGAAGCAGGGTTTTCCGAATCGAGTCACTGCTGGAAGTCCCGTCGATAAATAGGATTTCAAATTCGTCGATACCCGCATCTTTAAGCTTGGTCAAGGTTTCGTCATCCACCACATCGTTGGATTGAACCAGCGCCTCTCCACTCTGGGGATCAATGATGGTGGCGGCAAATACCCGGTCCAAAACATCGTCCGGACTGATGGGAATGGTATCCACTTTTCCGGATATCAGCTGCCGGATGGCGCGTTTGGTGAAAATACGTCCTTTGCGGACCAGAATGTCACCAGTTTTCGGATCCTTGACATCACGACTGGCCCGTAGTGATTTCATGTGATCCGGATTAAACGCCTTTAAATATCGTTTTCCCCGGACCATGATCTTTTCGGTTTCATAGAAATAGCTGAGAAGATCCTCGGTGGTATAACCAAAGGCTTTGAACAAAATGGTGACGGGAAATTTACGGCGCCGGTCGATACGGATGTAGACGACATCTTTGGGGTCGATCTCCATGTCGATCCATGATCCCCGAACCGGTATGATTCGGGATGCGTAAATGATCTTTCCGCTGGAGTGGGTTTTCCCTTTATCGTGATCAAAAAAGACCCCTGAAGAACGGTGGAGCTGGCTGACCACCACCCGTTCCGTCCCGTTGATAATGAACGTTCCCTTTTCCGTCATCAAGGGAATGGTGCCGAAGTAGATCTCCTGCTCCTTGATATCCCGGATATTGGACACACCGGTCTCTTTCCCCACATCATATACCACCAGCCGGACGGTGATCCGAACCGGCAGTTCATAGGTCATTCCCCGGTGGATACATTCCTCAACGCTGTGTTTCACTTCACCGAATCGGTAGGATACAAATTCCAGCGACGCGCTGCCGGTAAAATCCTTGATGGGGTATACGGATTTAAATACGGCCTGCAGACCGATTTCTTCCCGTTTTTCCGGGGGAACATCGATTTGCAGAAACCGACGGTATGATTCCCGTTGCATTCCGATCAAATCAGGGATGTCAATGACCACCTTGATTCGACCGAAATCTTTTCTAATCCTTCTATTTGCCTTGGGCATTCCAGTCATATTATCTCCAAACATTCGGAAAACGAATCATTTGAATATGGGGTGAAACAATCAGCTCTTTCCACCCCATTTCGTAAAAAGCCATGTGCAGATTCCATATCCATGGATCCGCGGATTTTGATCACTTCAGCTCAATCTGTGCACCCACTTCTTCCAGTTGTGCCTTTATCTTTTCCGCCTCATCTTTGGGTACGGCTTCTTTAACCGGTTTTGGTGCGTCATCAACCAATGCCTTTGCATCCTTTAACCCCAGCCCGGTGATGGTGCGAACTTCCTTAATCACCTGTATCTTCTTGTCTCCGACCGCAGTGAGAACAACATCAAATTCGGTCTTCTCTTCCGCTTCCGCACCGACTTCTCCTGCTCCGGGTGCTGCGGCCATCATGGCCACGGGTGCGGCGGCGGAGACACCGAATTTGTCTTCCATTTCTTTAACGAGTTCCGACAACTCCAAAAC
>SDBT01020998.1_pt1 | contig 10206 bp, 16 predicted proteins | sample 2277101 | NCBI WGS metagenome assembly SDBT01 (sample SAMN10404973, study PRJNA504765) | marine sediment metagenome | isolation source: marine sediment core GS10_PC15, 103 cmbsf | place: Arctic Ocean: Southern Knipovich Ridge | collected 2010
CCTCTAGGGATGTCACCCCCCTACCCCCATGGTGGCGTAGCTGTGTCATCGTCTCGCCTTCCGTGGAACCTTGGAACCTTGTGGAACCTAGTTTCGCTATCTTCCCCACGAAAAACGATATGTAGAAGGAGGTAGAACCCTGGGTCCACAAGGTTCCATCATTCCGTTTCCCCATTCTATTAGGTGTCATCAGTGTGCCCCTCTTGTGCTATCAAGGTCAACCCACTGTACCAAACGCCGTTGGATTTGAATCTGGAGAAGCCGCGGTCAGTAAGTGCTTTGCCGAACCTACGTTGACTACGGGGCGTCTCGCCGGTGTCATCGTTCCACTGTTTGTAGCCCGCGTAGAGGTCCTTGGACCGTATGGTGCATCCCGAATCTACCCGACAACACTCTGTCAGGAAAGCCCCCAGCGTGTCCTCAGAGCCGCGATACTCGGCCGTTGCCGCCTTCACTTGCTCGGGTGCTTCCAGACCCGCCCGCTGGTAGTCCAGGCACCCGCGAACCATCCAAGCCAGGATGCCCTCACGCTCGCCCTCCAGCTTCGTCGGCAGTTCCTTGTCCTGTTCGTGGTCTTCTACCGTCACATTGAACGGAACGAGTCTCAGCCGCCGCCACAGCGCGTGGTCGGTCCCTCGGATGGTCGGCTTGTGGTTCGTTGCCAAAACCACCTTGTGGGTCGGCTGGTATGTCCAGAAATCTTCGAACAGCCGCCGACAGCTAATCGTGTCCGAGCCGGTGAGCATCTTGACTGTTTGTTCCGCCAAGCCCCGGCCCTCGCCGGTTTCCACCGCTGTGACCATCCGTTTTCCGTAAAGTGCCGCCCGTTCGGTTGGATGGCTTCCGCCGCGTTTCAACAACAAGAGGTCTGGCGGCGCTTCGGTTGCGTAATTCTCGCCCAGGATGCCCACCACCGCGTTTATCAGTGTGCTTTTTCCGTTGCTGCCACTGCCGTGAAGAATCGGCAAGACGTGGTCCCGAACGCTGCCCGTGAGGCAATAGCCCAAGAGCCGTTGCACGAACCCAATCAAGTCACGGGCACCCAGGAAGATTTCCAGCAGGAATTGCTCCCATATCGGGCATTCCGCCTCAGGGTCGAATCGAACCGGCGCCAACTGCGTCAACAGGTCGTCACGTTGGTGTGCCCTCAGTTCGCCCGTCCGTAGGTCCACGGTGCCATTCTCCGCGTTGAATAGCCACGGATGCTGGTCGAGGTCTTCAGGTAGAACCGGAATCCCCGGCTCAGATTTCGCCAGGTCAATCATCGCCCCGATGCGTGCCGAGTGTTCGCTCTTGGATGCGTGCTTCGCCAGTCGTTCACGCTGTTCCGTATCCTCAGTCTTCGCCGCTTGCAGATATAAACCCCGGATTGTATCCTTCGCCCGCTCGACAACCGCCCCGCCCCCGCTGGTTTTCCATCGCGTGCCGTCCCACACAAGCCACTTTTTCCAGCTTTCGACGTAGTGAAGGTCTCGCCCGTGCGCTCGAGCCAACCGTTGCCCGTTTCCAACGTCCGTGAATCGCGGTTCCCATCCGCTGGCCGCCGGCTTCGGCTCGGGCTCGGCCCCCGGTTCCCATTCCCCCGTCGAATCGACCAGTTTCCGCAGTGCTTCCGCCGTGCCACCCGCTTGCAACCAGTCGGAAACATCGCCTTTCGGCTGAAGGTCCGGCAGTTCCAACACCCGAACCGATTCCGCGATACCGTGAAGCGATGCCGCCACTTGCTCGCCGTGCTTCTTGCCCGGTGTGTCAGCGTCCGGCAATATGACGCAGTTGCGCCCCCGTAGTGCTTCGCTGTACTCATCGCGCCACTTGCCGGCCCCGCCCGAGTTGCACGTTGCGACCAGCCCAAGCCGCCGCAAGGCTTCGCAGTCTTTTTCGCCTTCCGTAATGAACACCGTTTCCGCCACGTCCGATGCGAGTAGTTCCGGCAAACGATAGAGAATCCGCTCGACCCCTTGCAGGTTCCAAGTCCAGCCGCCGCCCTCTGCCGGTTGCCGTTGCAGGAATCGCTTGCCCGGCTTTCTGACCGCCTGATACCGCAGCTTGCCCGATTCGTCGCGATACTCGAAAACCGTTTCCGGCTGCGCGTGTCCGTTGCCCGCCACGTGTCCGTTGCCGTTCCGCTCCGCCATGAGGTCCGACATTTTCAGCCCCAGCGCGTCGACGATTGCCGTTGTTTCACAGTTCGCGTGACATTTCAGAATCACCCCGCCGTTGTCGCCAGCCCCGATGGAAAGTGACGCCCGGTTGTCATTGTGTGCCGGACACCGCGCCTGCCACTTGCCTTGGCCCATTTCGCGAACGCCGTCGAGTCGCCGTAGCAGTGTTTCAGCTTGCATCGTTCGCCCCTTTCAGCAACGACTGTGCTTCGCGGAATCGCCGCCTTGCCGCAAGGAATAGGATTCGAGCGACATACTGCCCGGCCCTTTGGTGATCGGCCGCCATGATGATTGGAACGCCGGCCGCAATCCAGCCCAAGCAACTTCCAAGAGCCGCCGCCGGTGTAACTCGCGAACGCCACCCGCCCACTTCCAACTTTTGCCAGGTACTTTCGACAATAATCGCCCGGCATGGATACGCGAGAAGTCGCTGAATTTCGCGCTCGAATCGCTCGCGATGCTGCCCAACGCAACCCAAAAGGTCATCTTCCGACTTACGTTCAATCGCGACGATGTTTTCTAAGCCGCGAACGCTGTAATCGCCTGTCGTGAGCGTGTCACGCACAACCCGCAATGGGTCCAGACTCAACGGCAATTGCTCGCGAGTGTCGATGATTGCGGTCACGTTTTCGGGGCGGAAAGCCGTCATTGCGTCGCCGTGTCTTCAGTTTCGAGGTCCAATAGAAAATCCACCGTGGGTGCGGCGTTGCGAATTTCCTCGCCAAGCGTGCCCAGTTCGCGAATGTTGCTCAGCAGTGCCGTGTCGAGTTCGGCATATTTTGCCCGCTGGTCGTCAGTCAAAATGCCCTCCACCCCGATGGCCCGGCTGTGTCGTAATCCGTCCAGCAGAAACGCGATTCCCTGCGCGCCGCTCACGAAATGCTCTGCCGCTTGTTCGTGGCAGATGTGTGTCACGTACTGCGTTTTTTGTTGTTCCGTGAGTTTCATCGTTTTTCCTCTGTAAGCAGTTCCCGCAACGTCAACGGTTTCTCCGCGTTCTCGGGCATCGCGGTCTGTTCGTGGTATCGTTTCCACTCCTCGATCGTCGCCGGATAGTTCGCTTCCGTGCTGTTCATTGCTGAGTTTTCCATTCTGCGCAAAAGTCGTGGACGCCGTCATCGTCCTTTTTACGGCGCCGTTGCCGCTTGGGTGCCGTGACAACCGATAGGCTCCGCTCAAAGTCGGCCAGGTTTTGCAGGTCGATTCGATACCTCGGGCGCGTGCCGTTGCTCACATTGATAGCGCGCAATCGGCCAGAGAGAATCCAATTGATTACCTTTTCGGGCTTGACTCCGAGCCGCTTGGCGACTTCGGGTGGGCTGAGAGTCGGCGAGAGGTTCATTGCACGGCCTCCGCACGGTTTGTCAGTGCGTCAATGACCGCGACCACGTCGAAGCGAATAACCTTGCGGCTCAGCTTGATGGAGGGAATGCGACCTGCCCGCGCCCAGACGCTTACCGTGGACGGCTTGATTCGCAATCGCTCAGCCAGTTCGCCAGCCGTCAGCAGTTCGCACATGGTTAGCTTCTCCGCGTCGGGAAAATTGCCCCTCCCCTTATGTGCGGAGAATAATGCGCATACCCGAGTGAATACCCGCGCATACCGTTAGCCAGCAACGGGTTACGGGCGCATATTTGTCACGGAGAATTTACGAGAATTCGCAAAATGTAAAGATAGGCAAGGCTAGTTTCAGTCGTCGCCGTGCATTTCCGTCCGCTTCTCGCGTTGGTGCTCAGCCCGGTGGTCAACGCGTTCCCCCATTTCCAGTTCGCTCGGGTCCATGGCAGTGGGCTTTTCGCCCATCGGCGCAAGGGTGGTGATTTCCGGAATAGCGTTGCCCGCTTTCTTCCAAGCCTTAACCCGTGTGAGCATCTTGGAAATCTGCCCTTGCACCCTCACGTTCCCAGCTTGTGTGAACTGTGCGGCAATCGCTTCCTGCGTCAATCCAGTCTGTTCAGCCCAATACGCCCGGTAATCGTCTTGCGAGGGTTCCTTCGGTGCAGACTCCGGCGGGGAGTTGGAATCGTCGGCAGGTGCCTTCGGCGGTTCCGTCGCCCCCATTTGCCGTTGCACCACGATTTCAACCGTGTTGACGGCCATCATTGCGGCTTCCAGTCGAGCGAATAAGACGGGCTGTTCCGGTACTCGACTTGCGTTGCGGTCCTCATGCCAGGCCGAGATTGCCGCGTAGACGCCCGACAATGCGGCCACGTCCGTGCCGGGGTGATGCTCCAGGATCCACGCTCGCAACCAAATAGTGTCGCTATAGAAGCCGTTCGGCGTGCCCCACTCGACGCCCTGGGCAATGGCCCTTTCAATGCGGAATTCCGCCTTCTCGGGCGATTCGTCAACCGTCGCTCGCCACGCGCCGATGGTATCCACTTCGTCGGCGGCAACCTGTTTCCAGGCTCCGGCTACGCGCAGGAACAAAACCAGGTCTTCAGTTCTCTGAGAAGAATCATCCATGAGAAGCGTCCTTTCTGTGAAGCCGAGCCGACCGGATGCGCCGCGGAATAGGACGCGACCGCAGCACACCCAGCCGTTACACAGGGAGCGACCCTGCACCCGGCAAGTGAATCCTACTTGGTTTCGTCAGAATTGAACAGCCACCCGTGGACGTGGTCGCTCACGGCAATCAGCCTATCGTCAGAGATTCCTTCACGGTACTGGGCCGCCATGGAGTCGTCAGAATGGCCCATAAGGCTGTTGACGGCCACCTGGTCGCGAGATTCGCCGCCGATTGTCTCGAATCCGCGCCGCAGACAGTAGAAATTCAGGCCGGGGCGTTTCAGGCCGAGCCGTATGAGGATCCCCCGGGTTGCCACGGTCACGTTGTCCGTCCAGCCGGCTCCCGCGAGACGCACCCAGGGGTTGCCCGCTCTCGTAATGAACGCCAGGTGGCCATTCTCCGGGTCTTTCGGCTCGGGACGTATGACAAGCGATTCTCGCAACACCTCGACCGTTTCAAGCCAAAGCGGGTTGCGCCGCGGTTCGCCTGTCTTCGGCCGAGCGTGCTCGACCCAACCGGCTTCCAAGTCCAAGGCCGTAATCGGCAACGTGGCCACGTCCGAATTGCCGAATCCGCAATTTATCCCCAGCATGGCCATGGCCTTGAATTGTGTGGGGGCCGCGTCGAGCATGGCCCTAAGTTCCTCGACCGAGAACATGCGTTTGCCGTTCTTCTGCCGAGCCTTCGCCCGCTCTCGGGCCAATACCTTCTTGCCGGGTGGCTTGAATTCGCTCCCAAACTCGACCGGCCGGTCAATCAGCCTGTTCTGGCTCGCGTAGTTGAACAAGCACCTAGTCCGCTGAATCTCCGTTTTGCGAGTCACCGGTGCCATGGTTCGTGCCATGATGGAATTCAACCGGGCAAAGTCTTCCGGCTGTAGGTCGGATACAAGCCGTCTCGCCCCAAACGCCTTGTAGACCCGCTTGCAGACCGGCTTGTAGTCACGGAAGACCCGCGGCGTCAACTCCCCGGCTTCCATGGCCCGTTCTTTGGCCGCCAAGAATCGATTGATAAGCGATTCGACCGTCAGTCCCTCGGCTTCAGGGCGTGGCACTCGGCCAGCGTGGAGGGGTTCCGCGACGGCTTGGTATGCGGCCAGTGCGTCGGCCGCTCCGAAGTCGCCGGAATCGGTCACCTTGCCGAAGTAGTGGAACCGCTGACGAATCTTCTTGCACCATCGGCCGGTCGCGTGAATGAAAAGAGGGAAGTCGGGACGTGGCTTGCACGGCTTTTTTCGTCGCCGTCGCGTGGTAGAATTGGGCATGGGTCACCTCTCAGGTCAAAGGGTTAGGTGGCCTACAGGCTCCTCGATTTTCACGGGTCGGGGAGCCGTTTTCGTGGCCAAACGGGTGTCAACGGGTGTCAAATCAGTATACCCGAATGGCCCATTGCGTCAAGAACCCCTTAAAACAAGAGGTCTCTATTCAGCCAACCACCGGGCCACGTCCTTGGCCCAGAAGGGAATTCCATTTTGCCACAAGTTGCCGTAACTGTCAATAGGCCAACGGGTTACGATTGCGATAGTGTCCCGGTCACGTCACCCCGAAAACCCCTGTAAACCGCCCTAAAATGCCGGTAGCAGGTGTCACTGACACCCGGGGTGGACACCCGGTTTCCGCGGTTCACGGCTGGAAGATTACCCACCCTGCCAAACGTGATAGACGCCCTGTGCGGCCCGTTACGGCGTTTCGGCCGTTGGTGGATTCGCGAGTCGCCTTCGGCCGTTGGAACGCAGTAGCGACGGGCTCCGGGGCTCGATTCTATTCGAGGATTCGCCCGGCGTTCGTAACGACGGTTTGCGGTTCGAAGGTCAGGATCCGGCCTTCGATAATCTCGGGCACGTCGTCCATGTGGGCCACGGTTCGCTTCTGTTCCTCTTCGGGTGTCCAGCCGGCTTGGAACTCGCGACAAGCCGCCGTAATCGTTTCGGGCGATGGCTCGGGCTGGCCGTTTCGCAAAATCCAGCCGCCGGGGAGATTCGCCACGGTCACCTCCGAAGGAAAATCAGTGGGACGCGCGGCCAGTCTAAAAACCACACGCCCCACCCTACACCGACAACGATGTAAATCAGCGGGGCGTCGGAAGCTAACCTGTCCGACGCCCCGCCTCGATCGTGGTTCAACCAACCGCGTCTAAGATCCAGGAACGCGACGGGGATCCAACGATTGCCTGCCCCCACCCCGGTTGCCCGGGTCATAAGCGGAGGGCAGGCGGTTTATCACGCAGTGCCGGCGATCGGTGCGTGGTGCAGCTCGGCACCGACAACCGTGGTTGCGTCGTGGGTTACCGGTGCGTTGGTCGCTCGGCTCTGGATCGCGATCACAGAGTCGATCGTGCCGTTAGCCGTCGCCGTGATTACCACCGCTCGGCAATAGCGCTTTTGCGGCTTGGCAATTTCGATGATCGCCAACTTGTCGTCATCGGCATCCGTGAAGCTCACGGCGCTGCCCAGCAAGTCGGCCGCTGTGGCCATGTTCGACGCATCGTCTTCTTGCACTTTGACAACGACGGTGCCGGTCGACACGATGGTCGAGATAGCTGCCACAAACGTGATACTATCAAAACCTTGCATGTCGATGATGCCGCTGTTCGTCGTGGCTTGTCCGGCCGCAACCGGTCCACTCACTCGCGTGAACTTGGCGTTTTTACTCAGATTGAACATATCAGTATTTCCTTTCTGCCAGGTGGCAGGGTAATGGTTATGAAAGGTCGACTTCGGACATGAGAGACAACCAGGTCGGTTGCTGGATTATCATGTCGGCCCGGAGGTAGACGCGGATATGCCGCAATAGTTGCGACGTGGCGTTAAAGGTCGTGGTGCCATCCGAAACGGAACCTTCACGCAGGATCTCGACTTGCATCCCGCTCGTTCTCAGGCCGACAACGACTTGGCTGAAGTCGCCCAAAATTTCGACGTGTTCAGCGCCGCCGCCTTCGGTCGAAGGTAGCGCCGTGGTGTGCAGGCTCTTCACCTGCGAAACCCACGGAGATGGCTGGACCGTCTCGCCGGCCGTCGCGACCAATTGATCGTAAAGTGCGGCTACGCTCGGGTGTCGGATCCACGTCAACTGGTCAAGCGGCGTCGGGCAGTTGGCGTTCAACAGCGCCGCGATGACGTTCGACGGAATGGTGTAATCGGCAGGTACGCCGCCGGTCGAATTATCCAAAACGCCTGGATAATTCCGGACGCCCACAATACCATCCGACGATCCGCCGCCGGCGCCGGCAAGCAGTGCCGCGTCGAGCGTAGCTGCCATGGATGCGGTAATGGTTTCCAAGAGCAAGGCGCTTGCGTTGGGAGCGTCTTCGATCAGTTCGATACTGACCGGGACGATGCAGGCCAACGTCTTGGGTTTCAGCGTGACACGACCGAGCGTCACGTTCGACGATGCGACCGCAACACCTTCGGCCCGCCAATGGCTGGTCGGATCCGCGGTCACCTTTGCCAGGCTCAACTCCGAAGTGGTCATCGGCAGGGTTTGCGCGCCTGCCTTCATTACCACGGAGTTGGCTCGGGCCAAGTCGATCACCTGACTGGCAACCGGCGAATCCAAGAGGAAGCCGCCGGCGGTGTCGCTGCCACCGATCATCGAACGCTTTTCGTACTCGTTCAAGTCGGCGGTCTGATTCAGCGTCATGGCACGCAGAACCTTGCCGGCGTCGACGGCATATTGTTCGTCGCCAAGGTCGTTTCGAGGGATCGCCTCATCGAACCTCAGACAACGATGTTCGTGGCCCGACGTGTCCATGTACTGAAACGTCGGGGCCCGGTTGTCGTCGCGAGTCTCGACCTTGATGCCCGAATTCGGGTCCGGCGTAATCCGCTTGCGTGGATTGGCGGGGAGCCCACGGGCTATCCGCTTCTCTTCGGCCTCGCGCTTGCCGTGGAAATCTTCCCAGTCCGCGGAGAGGGAATCGTAGTGCTCTTTCTCATCGGGAGTGAAGTCCCGCTTTTCACTGTCGCAAGTCTCTGCCATCGTCTCTTGCTCGGCATTGATCTTGCGCATTTTGTCCGTGTAAAAATCGAGCATAGGCATTTGCCGTGCTCCTTTTCGTAACAGGATGCCGGGAAAGAGCCCGGCGGATTGTCAACTACGATGCCCAACGTGTTGGCGTCCCGTCACGTTCGACGATCGCCTTGCCCTCCACCGTCGCGAAGGGCTTGGCGATGTCCGGTCTCGGTGCTCTCGGTCCTATGCCCAGAGCGCGTTGAAACCGCTTGGCCGCGTTTCACGACTGCCGCCGCTTATCGCGTGCCGTTGCTCACCTTTTGGCGAGCCATCTGGTCGAGCGTGATTCCCTGGAGCGGGACGCCCGGCCGGTTGTATTGTTACGCGGATTCGGCCGCGTCCATTTCGTTGTGGATTGTTTCCATGTCGGCGTTCAACCGCTGGAGCATCGCGTGGTCGCGCAGCTCGCCGCGTAGTGCCGCCTCAACATGCTGGCGGCATTCCTGCCTCAACATCAGAGCGGTTTCGTACAACGGCCAGTCGAGTTCGGTTTTGGCCTGTTCGTGGCCCTTGATTATCGCGTTCCAGCCGTCGAAGTTCTCGGCCGCCCGCCGCCCGGATTCTATAATGCCTTCGGCTTGGTTCATTTTGTCACCTTCAGTTGGCTTTATTGTATGCGTTTTCGTCGGGTTTGCCAAACGTTCTTTCGGCCCAACACAACTTTTCGCCGCGCTTGCCGCCCGGGGCCCACTTCTCCAGCCAGTATTGGCGGACTGCCGTGCGTACCGATGCATCTTGCCAAGCTTCTCGCATGGCCTCGTGTGCCGCCTTTTTGTCGTCGCCGAATCCCCAGTCGCCACGAAGCAGGCAACAGCCGGTTGCCAAGTGCATGACGTGGCTTCGCGTCAAGTTCGTGAATCGCCGTTTTCGTCGACGTGTTTTTCGTTGTGTCATTGTGCCGTCTCCGCGGTTCCAAACGCCTTTTCTGCCCACGGTTCCGTGTAGTGTGCTCGCCACTCGGGAGACTCTTCGTTGTAGCTCGCGTAGACACGCTCGCGTACCTCGGGGTCTTGCCAGGCCTTAGCCATGGCTTGGTCGGCCTCGGGTCCTTCTCCGAACGGCTCGGATAGACACTGGCCATGTACCAACGCCACGACGTGGTCTTCGGTGATTCCGCGGAGGCGGCGGCGCTGTCTTCGGGTCTTGCGGATCATCATCGTCCCCTCGGAGGTCTCTGGTCTTCGGGCTCGGTATCGTCCAAGCACAATTCCCTGACAAGTCGCGAGAACTGCGTCCGGCCGTCTCTGGCGATCGCTATTTCTGGTCGGGCTCGAGGTTGGCCGAATCGGTCCACGTAGGTTTGCCCATGGGTCGCCAGTGCCCGACGTGCTTGTTCGGCCGCGTCCCAACTCTCACACGCATGGGTCAGGATTCTGACGTGGTGGGCCTCCAGCTCGTAGCCGTCGACCACCGATTCCCACCACTTGCCGGTCAGTTCGTCCAAGTGCTTGGGGGCTTTGTTTGTTCGGGGGGTCATGTCATCGCCTCAAGATTTTCTATTCGAACCGGGGGCACGCACAAAAAG
>SDBT01020999.1_pt1 | contig 10206 bp, 6 predicted proteins | sample 2277101 | NCBI WGS metagenome assembly SDBT01 (sample SAMN10404973, study PRJNA504765) | marine sediment metagenome | isolation source: marine sediment core GS10_PC15, 103 cmbsf | place: Arctic Ocean: Southern Knipovich Ridge | collected 2010
GAAGTAGACATTCCAGCCACCCGAACTACATACGCCCAACTCGCTGCCCTGCTCCCTGGAGGCAGTAACTCCGGTGGAGAGTCCGGCAATGTGTTAGCGTTTAACAACAAAGTCGGGCTGTCCATGTACGGAGCGGCTCAGGAGCTGATTATCAAGCGCGTTGTCAACGGCATCGCGGATACTGAACGGTCCAAGTGGTTGCATATACCCAAAGCATACCCGGTCCCGAACTTCAGTGTCCAGTATGACCTTGACAATCAGCGTGCGTTTCTTGTCACATTCAAAGGTATGCCAGATGAAACAACCAAACTGTCATGGTATGTCGGTGATCACTAGGTGGTAGTATTCGCCTGAAACCGTAACTCTACCCTCGAAGGAGGATAACATGAAGACGCTGGATCTTGACACTCCACTGAAGCCTATGCTCACGGTGACAATCGAGGGTGTGAAGTACCCTATCACAGACGTGGATCCGAGTTTGGCAACATCCATGACGGGGCTTGCCGACGCTGAAGGTAATACAGAGGCAGCAATGGGCGAACTGTATGACCATATCAGTAAAGTTGTCGGTGCTCCCAAGGAAGCAGTGGCCAAGCTCGGTCTACGCAAGATAAACCTCCTGATACGGGCATTGTTCACCGCCGTACGGGAGGAAACAGATCGGGTGGAGGAGGAAGTAAAAAACGTCCCCGTGGTAGATGCGAAGACGAGTTCCTAATTGCGTCTACCTTTCCCGGACTGTTTACATGGCGCGAGTTGACGGGCTTGGATTTACGGAGAAGGCAACTTTTCCTCGTGCAAGTCGATGCTGTTGAAAGACGGCGTATTGCCCATTTAGCACGGGCTGTCAGTATTGGCATGGCTGGTGGCAATGATTACCGCCGGGCTATGCGGGATCTTGAACTCACGCATTCGAAGGCGGAGAATACCGATAGTGCGTGGGATGCAGTGAAGTCAATAGGTAGAGGATAGTACAATGGCAATGGCAAATGCTGGTGGTATTAAGGGTGAAATCTGGCTGGATGATCGAGGCTGGATTGGCCCCATGCGCAACGTACAGCGAGACCTCAGGGCGTTGGGTAGAGGTATGCTCGTTATGGGCGCTGCCGTAACAGGCAGTGTAGCCTTCGCCACCAAGCAATTCGCATCCTTTGACAAGTCACTGCGGGAATCTCTGGCAGTGTCAGAACAGACGACGGAGCAGTTTGTCGAAATGGGGCGTATGGCGGAGGATGCCGCGGTCAGGTTCAATAAGTCCGCGACAGAGACCGCCAGAGGCTTCTATTTCCTCGGTAGTGCCGGACTGTCGGCTACGGAGCAGATGCAGGCGTTTAATACCACTGTAGGGCTTGCCAGGGCGCTTACGGTAGCCACGGCAATGGCTGCTGAGGGTCTGGTTGACATAATCAAGGCATATACTATGGAGTTCGCCGAGTCAACCCGTATTGGGGATATACTCGTGAAGACGATTACGTCGTCCAACCAAGTATTCTCTGACCTTGACAAAGCGTTGTCGTATGTAGCCTCCACAGCCAATCTCATGAATAACAGCCTTGCGGAGACGAATGCCGCACTGGGCGTCATGGCCAATGCCGGTATCAAGGGCTGCTACGATGACCAGACAGAGGTATTGACACGGCGAGGGTGGCTGCTATGGGCTGAGGTGAACATGAACGACGTGTTCGCTACCCGTAACCCTAATACACGGAAGATTGAGTACCAGAAGCCAACACGTCTAATACGCTACCACCACAAGGGCAAGATGTATCACGTCACCAACAGAAGCCTTGATCTCTGCGTTACCCCTGACCATCGCATGTGGGTGAAGAAGCGGGATCACGACGACTTCTACATAAAGACGGCTAAGGAGGTTGACGGTAAGAACGTCCGGTATGAGACCGGTGGCTTGAAGTGGGACGGCGTGGACTGTACTGATTACGTGCTACAGGGTTTTACGCGGAAGCTCAGTAACCGTAATGAGCAAGTTCCTCACAAGACCATTGATGCAAACCTCTGGGCTACATTTATTGGGTGGTATATATCCGAAGGCTCCTGCGACTATCGAAAAGGGTGCTATCGAATCCGCATAACACAAAACAACGGCCCTATACGGGACAAGATGCGTAGAGTCTTGGGTAAACTTCCTGTGAATGTTGGAGAGGATAAGAATGGCTTCTTCATTAACAACGAGCAGATATGGAAAGAGGTAGAACCTCTGGGAAAAGCCCCACAGAAATATATCCCAGAGTATATCCGAGGCTGGTCACAACGGTTGCTTACTTCATTACTATCATCCCTTATGGAGGGTGATGGGGACATAAACAACTGCTACTATACTTCCTCCAAGAAATTGGCAAACGACGTAACAGAAATTGCATTGAAGTTGGGGTGCACAGCAACAATGGTTATGAAATCCCCAGCAGGGCAACTGTCAAACTACGACAAAGAGGGTAGGGAGATCCGATCCCGTTACGATCAGTGGAAAGTCAGTGTTAGGGATAAGCGACCCAACCCGTGTTATTACCCATACGAGTACAAGGGTGTCCATGGCAAGAGGTTGGACGGATCGAAGTTCCCACACACCAGTGAATGGGTGGATTACGATGGAGAAGTATTCTGCGCAGAAGTCCCCAACCATTTGCTCATAGTTCGTCGTAACGGTAAGCCTGTAGTCTCTGGGAACAGTATGGCCGGTGTAGCCATGCGTCGTGCCATTACCAATCTCATGTCGCCAACGGGGGAAATGCGCGACTTATTGTATGATCTCAATATCCAAGTATATGACGCTGTTGGCATAGCCAGACCATTCATAGATGTATTTGGGGATATCTCTGATAAGGTAAACAGTACATCTACGGCATACAGAAATATGGTATTCGAGGTCCTATTCGGTCGTCGTGCCCTTGCCGGAATGATTACCGTATTCAACTTTGGAAAGGAGGCTCTGCGAGAGTACGCAGATGAACTTGAAGACTCTGCTGGAATGATGGAGAGCGTGACTGCAAAACAAATGGCGGCGTTCTCCAACCAGATGGGGCAGATATGGCAACAGACGTTGAAGTTGGTGAGAGCTATAGGCAAGTCACTTGTGCCCACACTGCGGGATCTCGGTCAATGGATGAAGGGTCATGTCAGCCTACTCACTGAGTGGGTAACAGAGAACGAGGCCCTTGTGGTACAGACTATGAAGCTCACTACTGCATTCGGGTTGTTCTCACTCGCCACCGGTGGGTTACTGATTGTTCTGCCTAATATTATAAGATCAGTAGGGCTGCTGGCAACCGCGTTCACAACACTGATACTGCCTATTGGAGCCGTTGTAGTGGCATTCTACGCCGTGAGAGCTGCTTGGGACATAGTATGGACTGATATGAGTGGCACTACAGTGTCATTCGGCGACTGGTTCGTGGGATGGGCGCAGGACTTCAAGGTTGTGTGGAAAGAGGTGCTCGGCGTTGGTGGTGGTGGGGGTACTATGGACTCCATCTACGGCGCCTTTAAGTGGATGATAAACCACATGATCGATGGGTGGATGAAGTTGGCAGCCATGGCAAAGGAAATGATGAGCCTGTCCACGCACACCCTTGGCAACCTGAAGATAATTGCAGAAGCACCTATGATTGATTACCTCGGCAGTATTGAGGACGTTACAGCCGCATTAGAACGATTTGGTACAAAGATGGCGGATGTCGCCCGTGAGGATATCAAGGCCTTCATAAGAACACTTCGGGAGTCTGTTCCTGAGCTCAGTAAGCTACTCGATATACTCTGGGGAAAACAGAGTGGGGCAGTTGGTACTAGTATCTTGGCAAAACCTGGTGGATTGGCAGGTCCCATCAACGAGAGCATTGCTACGGAAGGGAAAAAGTACTCCTCACAGTTCGCAGAAAACTGGGCATCTGCTATTAAGCAAGTTATGGAAGACTTTTCCACTATGAATGAGGGTATTAAGGGTATGCTGATGGAAATACGGGACGGATGGGCAAACGCATTTGCTGATACATTACAGAGGTCTGGTAACTTCAAGGATAAAATGTTGAAGCTGTTTGATGACATGTTCGACGCAGTATACCAAGCGATGGTTAAGTTTGTTGCAGATATGGCTGCAAATTCAATGATGGCTGCTGTATTTGGTCCTGACCGCGCACCTGGTAAGTTGATTAATATCAATCCACAGACTATCGGTCAATTCATGAAGAGCACGAGTACTCTTCCTGTTGGTGCCAGTAGTGGTGCATTCCAAGGAGCATATGATGTACGCAATGTCACTGTGATTAATACCAATACCGGTCCCCCGATAGCGCAGAAAGTCGCTGCCATCACGCAGGATGAAAAGGGGCTTATTATACAGACGGTCACGGAAGAAGCCGGGCGTAGTTCCGCCTTCAAACAGATATTCCGGGAGTAGACAATGGCCACGTTCCCTACAATATACTTACATGGTACACTGGCGCATCAGCCACAGGTGGACGCGTACAAAAAGCGTATAGCCATGGATCCCACTATACGCAGCCCAAAAGACGCCGGGTATGTCAAAACACGGGCAAGATTCACTCGATATCCTAAAATGTTTGATATTGTTTTCCGGGCTGTTGATACAGCCAATAAGAATACTATCGAGGATTTCGAAGAGGCTCGTAGCATCGGTGCGGAATCCTTTTCATGGACAGACCCCGAAGGCGACGCCTACACCGTGCGATTTGCCAGTATAGTGGATTACGACCCGTGGCAGCCCACCAACTTCACCCGTTGGACAATTACCTTCTCACTTGAGGAAGTCTAATGTCGAGGACACTGCCAGCTTACGCCATCACCGAGAAGAACAAGATATCGGCCAGTGGCGCATTCATAAACCTCGTCCAGATCAACATTACCGGCGAGAGCCCACTCAGGTTTGCCCAGAACCAGTCCGATGTGGTATGGGGTGGCAATACCTACTCCGCGTTCCCCATACAGCTTGGCGACGTGAACGAGAGCCTGCAGGGGCGTATCGAGACTACTATTATCAAGATATCGAACATAAACCGGACACTGGAGCCGTTCTTACAGGCGCATGACGGAGCGGCCGGGGCATTGGTCACGCTCACGGTGGTACATTCGGATCATCTGGGGGAGTCCGTCCCTGTAGTCGAGGACACCTTCGATGTGATAGAGACCAGTGCCGATGAGCAATGGGTGACGTTTACTATTGGCGGGGTAAGCCCATTCAAGAGACGATTCCCGCGGGATAGGTACATATCCACCATATGCAGGCATTTCTTCAAAGGAGCACTATGCCTGTACGACGGCGCATTCACCACCTGTGACCACTCACTGCCGAACTGCCAAGAACGGGAGAACACGCCACAGTTTGGCGGCAGCCCGGGGATAGCGGAGGGCGTTTATGGGTAAGGTACAGACAGAAAACTGGCGGTTAGCTGCACAGGTTGGACAGACTGCGTTATTGTTTACGCCTCTAGGTCCTGCGTGGAAGATGTTCACGTACGTCGCATCTGGATTCTTGATTAACGGATTGCTCAATCCCCAAGCAGACCGCAAGGATAAGGAACTCACCAAGTCCTATGGGTGGAAGCACATAGCAAACCAAGGCGCCAGCGAGGGCTCCGCCATGCCGGTGATATATGGCAAGGTGCGCGTCCAGCCGACCATCAAGAACCGATTCGTCACTACGGAGAGTGGTAAGCAATTACTCAATATACTGTACTCCTTCGGGGCACACAGGATTGATGAACGGGCAATAAGCAGATGGAGTCTCAGTGGCAGTACAGGACACCAACGATATGAGATCGGGGACGAGGTTCGGCCAATACCCACCGCTGATGAACCTGGCAAGACATATATCTGCACCAAGGCACATAATGCCTTCGCCCGTGATTATACTGATGCAAATTACTGGAAAGAAGGCCCCGGCACTGCGGCAATCACCAATATCACCATCAACGGCAATAGTATTACCAATTACCCCAAGATCGACTACACTACACGCCCCGGTCTGGCAGAGCAGTTCGTGATTGAGGGCTTTGACATGACGTATAATGACAACCCACAGAGTGGCGACATCTCCCTGTGGAGTGAGCCGAGTCCTTGGACAACTGTTACTACCGCGGCGGTCAACACACAGAACCTGCAGGTGAATATTTACGTACCGGGAGGCATATTCCTGTCCAACGCCCAAGGCGGCGTCGGAGAAGGCAGTCGTGAAATACGGGCACAATACCGGTTGGTGGGAGCATCAGACCTAGCATGGACCAATTTCCAGATGGAATACCAGAACAAGCGCATTAATCACCCGGTTGCGAATGAGGTATTTGATTTTGTCCGACTTGTAGGTGATCCCCCTGGTTCAGCGGTTATTCCTGCATATGGTACGATACTTGGTAAGAGTGTTGATCCCGTCTATATCTCATTCTACGCCAAAGCTGACGGGACATATCTCGACTCGGGGCAATACGAGGTACGGCTGTCCGTCTCATCACAAGGCATGCAATTCACCAGTGTAGCGACAGTAGTCTATGGGGACTTCACATACCCGGGGGAGCCTCTACTCGGTCTCCGTATATTCGCCGATGGTGAGATTAACAGTGACATTGATGTCCGTGCTGTCTGTGAGCGGTCTACTGTAGACGTCTACGACCCCACGGTGAGTACTTGGGTCAAAAAGAGTGCCAACATCCACGCATGGGCTATATATGACATGCTGTGTGCTGGGTCTACGGATCACACTGACCGGACATTGACATATGGTGGCGGAGTAAGCCATGAGCAATTAGACAATGCATATGCCGAATTCCTCGCATGGGCGGTGTATAGCAGCCTGCTTCTCGGCTACACCCTTAACATCGCGTTCGATACCTTCCAAGAGCTCTGGGATGCCATACTGCAGGTTCAGCAAGAGGGTATGGGTGTCGTATATCCGGTGGGATCAGAATACCACGTACTCAAGGATCAGGCGTTGTCATCGGACAATATTATCAATGTAGCGCTCACCAATATGACATCATTCAAACGCCAGTGGTTCGACAAGACACGTAAGGCGAACCTGATTGAGATTACCTACTTCGACGAAGACCGGGGCTACGAACCAATCACATTTGCCGTACGCACCGACGACTGGGACGATCAGGACAGGCTCAGTGATCCGGCCAAACTCGTACTCTACGGCACCAATAATTTCAATCAGGCATATGCACTGGGTAAGTACAAACTCAACAGTAACGAGCTACTCAACCAAATTGCTACCGTCGAACTCGACGTTGACTCCCTGCAGATAGCGGTAGGGGGTGTATTGAAAGTACAGCATGACGTCCCGGAAATAGGTGACGGTGGACTCGTGTTCGGCACGGCAACGGATACCCTTATCTTCGACAAGATCATTGACTTTACGCCAAGTATTATCCCTCTGGTGGTACACATCCGCCGGAGCGACGACGTGACGTATTCATTGCTATTGGATAACCCTGGGGTATCCCAAGACCACGCTGACTTGAAATCCGGGCAGGATTGGTTCGATAATACGCCACCAGTCAAATATGATCCGTATATCGTGGGGTTAGGCGAAACGTCGTTCAAGCTGTACCGGGTAATCGATATCGCCCGTAATGAGCTTACCATGCCCACTGTGACGTTGCTAGAGTACAACGCAGATGTCTACAGTGATGAGGACATACCCAATCTTGGCCTACCCGATAAGACCGCATTCAACATCGCCCAGAACCTTCGCGCGGTGGAGATACTATCCAGACGGCCTACCGGGGAGTTCGAATCCGCAATACTCCTATCGTGGGACAGTGACCCTACCTCACCATTCGGGGAGTGGGAGGTCTACTTCCAAGATGTGGACGTTAACGACATTAACTGGATAGGGAACTGGGCTGTGTTGGATACCTACAGCCAGTTTGATAAGACGATATACCAAGGAAACGCGTATGTAAGCCTCACCGACAATAATACAGGACTCATACCAGGAGCAGCATCCGTACCATTCTAAAGGAGGAGTATCATGGCAGCACAAGCAACTATCGAGGGCATTCAGGAGCTGATGGACGCCGTATTCAAGGATGTAGCCAATCCAGAGGACGTAGAAATCATCCTATTCTCCAATGACGAGGCGATCACAGTCAATACTGTCAATGCCGACCTCACTGAGATTACCACCAATGGTGGAGAGAAACAGACACTCACCAAGGCGTCGTGGGTTGCGGCTACGGCTGCTGACCCCATCGTGTCACGCTACAACGGCGCCACTGGTCTCGTGTTCAGCTTCACGGGCGCACTGACAGTGTTTGGCTACGCCATGAAGGGTGTCACCAGTGACAAGATTTATGCAGCGGAGAACTTCGGGGTGCAAACCTATGGGAACGGTAATTCCCTGACCCTGCAGCCATTGGATGTTAATCTTGACCTTACCCCTTAATGTAGCGGATTCTGAAAGGTAGGTGATGGGCATTGGCTGATATTGTAATTTATAATGCATTACGGAGCAACTATTTTAGAATATTAAATCGGGGAGGTATATTTTGGACTACTCCCCTGATTGGATATGTTTTTATCATAGATAGTGCTCTACGTCTTCAATGGAGTAAAACTGTTGATGGAGGAGAAAATTGGAGCGAACCTGCGATCATGACGGGTGCCAATACTATACGAAATCTTGATGCTTATGCCGAATGGCAAACTCCTGGATTAACCGGTACAAAAATACACATTATATATGCAAATTACACTACAGAAGAGATTAGGTATGTGTATTTTGATACCTCTGACGATAGTATTAATGGGGATGATTTAATTGAGACTTGTCAGGGAACCGGAGCCTTTAAGGGTATTACTAGTCGGGGAGATATGCAAGTAAATATAACCCAAACTGTTGCCGGTAATTTAGTAGTTACTGTTGGGTATCGTGACGATTCCCCTACTTTTCATTCCAACTGTTATACCTCAGTCGATGGGGATACCTGGATATCTTCAGCAACTCCATGGGAAGGCAACGACGATGATAGACTTTTATTATTCCCAGCTAACTTAGTTGACGAAGATGATGTATGGGCTCTGTACTGGGATGATAGTACAAATGACTTATCTCTAAAAACATATGACGACTCTGGAGATTCTTGGTCAGAACAACTTATTGATGGAGATATGGATTATGGATTTTTTGGAGGAAGTTATCTAACTATAATGAGTGGGCAAGTTCGTATTTCTGACGGGCATCTCATGGTTGCTGCTTGGAGTAGATTTAACTCAACAACAGCTGATTTACGAACATATGATACAAATGGCGCGGGAAGTATTACGGCAAAAACTAACATTATAACAGATACTAAAGAATATGCTCTATGCTCAATATTAGTCAATCAACTTACCGACGAGATTTATGTTTCTTATTTTGGTGGTACGGATTTTACTACTTTGGTAGATGCTTTATATCAGAAATCTTCGGATGGGATGGGCACGTGGGATGGACAGGTAACACTATCGGATGATGCGGAAGATAACCACCGATATATTAGTTCTGGTGCACATACTCTTGATGGTGGTAGGTTTATGCCTGTATGGGCTAACCATGATGACAATGATTTATTTACAACATTCAATAATAGTATTGAAATAGATGTGACAAAGCACGATGTGGTGGCTGTCAGTATCAGCATGGTGGTGTCCACACCCACTACCCGGTCTGACAAGAAGGGTGCAGAGGTAACACTGGTAGTGCTGCCAGAAGCCACTATGGGCATGACCATGCCAGTTACCATACCACTCCGCGTTAACTCCTACAATACCATTATGAACGGGCTGGTAGGATGGTGGTCACTGCGGGAGGAGCACTATGCCAACGGTGCTGAACTTGTCACCAATGGCTCTATGGAAGCTGATAGTGGTTGGGAAGATCATAATTCTCCGGCAGCAAATGTGCGAAGTGATGAACAGGCTCATAGTGGAATATACAGCCGTAAGATAACACTTAATGGTATTGGAAGTTTTGGCGGCATTAGTAGTGCCGATGAGATAACTTTCGTTGTAGGAAAAAGCTATATAATAACAGGTTGGGCGTATAATCTCAATATGAGTAATGGTGAGCGTTTTGTAATGGATTGTACTCAATTTTCTGCGGGGGCTTTTAGTATATATCCAAATCAAGGTGTATGGACTCAATGGAGCGAGGTAGTTGTTGCAACCGAGACCTCGGGCGTAATACTTTTTTATAAT
>SDBT01021000.1_pt1 | contig 10204 bp, 15 predicted proteins | sample 2277101 | NCBI WGS metagenome assembly SDBT01 (sample SAMN10404973, study PRJNA504765) | marine sediment metagenome | isolation source: marine sediment core GS10_PC15, 103 cmbsf | place: Arctic Ocean: Southern Knipovich Ridge | collected 2010
ATTGGTCAATGTCAATACCCATAGACTCGAGTTTTAGTCGAGCCACTTCTTTATCGATTTCTATAGGAACCGGGTAGACTTTAGTCTCAAGCCTTGCCCTGTTTTCGACCATATACTCCAGACACATGGCTTGATTGGCAAAGCTCATATCCATAACACTGGCCGGGTGCCCTTCGGCGGCAGCCAGATTTATCAATCTTCCCTCACCCAGCAGGTAGAGGTGGCGACCGTTATCTAAGGTATATTCGTCAACGAAGGGTCGTATTCTTCTCTTACTATGAGCCAGGCTTTCTAAAGCCGGGATGTTAATCTCGACGTTAAAATGCCCGCTATTCGCCAGAATAGCGCCATCCTTCATTTGCTGGAGATGAACTTCATCAATAACGTTTTTGTTCCCGGCAATGGTAATAAAAATGTCCCCCACTCCGGCGGCATCCATCAACGGCATAACCTGATAGCCGTCCATCACCGCCTCCAGAGCACGGACTGGTTCCACCTCGGTTACAATCACCTGGGAGCCTAATCCTTTAGCTCTCAGAGCTATACCATGACCACACCAGCCATACCCGCAGATTACTACCTTCTTGCCTGCCCACAGGATATTTGTGGCTCGGGTGATACCATCAATTGTGCTTTGCCCCGTACCGTAACGATTATCAAAGAGATACTTGGTCTGGGCATCATTTACCGCAATTATGGTATATTTCAGCTTTCCCGCCCTTTCCAGGCTGCGCAGTCGAATGACACCGGTGGTGGTCTCCTCCGTCCCGCCTATGACATTGCTTATCAGGTCGCTGCGCTTGGTATGAAGTATGGTAACCAGGTCAGCTCCATCATCTATGGTAAGCTGTGGCTGGTAATCCAAAGCGGTGTTAATATGCTTATAGTATGTGGCCTCATCCTCTCCCTTAATGGCATTAGTGGGGATACCATACTCCACCAGGGCGGCAGCGACGTCGTCCTGGGTGCTGAGGGGATTCGAGGCACACAGAATAACCTCAGCACCGCCCTCCTTTAAAGCCAGAGCCAGGTTTGCCGTTTCGGTGGTAATGTGGAGGCAGCCCGAAATTCTGATTTCCTTTAGCGGCTTTTTCTTAGCAAACCTGTCCTTGATTAGCCTTACTACCGGCATCTCCCGTGAGGCCCATTCAATTCGCTGCCTCCCAGCCTGAGCTAACGAGGGGTCTTTAATATCGTACTGGTTATGTAAAGTCATTGGCTAATTCCTCGGCAATCTGTCTACAGGTTGTGAAGTATTAATTATAACATGATTTCGTGTTGACGTCTCTAATACCGGTTCAAACTGCCTTCTCTGTGGCTCATATATTTCCCAGCGCCCATTTGAGGCTTTGCTCCATGCTATTTCTTTTTCATGTCAATAATATACCAATCTTCTGGCAAGTCGTACCGAGTATCGACTATCAAGTGGATGATCTTAAGGTTGGGATACAAGTTCTTCAAGTCATTTAAATCCACTTCTTCAAACTTCTTTTTATTGTTGAGGTAAGCCTGTTCGGTCAATGCGTTTGATTCGTAATTCTCTTTAGTTCGCTTTAGTATTCGTTCGATGGATACCTCCTGTGGACAGTCCGTTTGCAGGATGATGAAAGTCTTATTATATTTAGCGGCTATTGCCGCAGCACGCCTTCTTAATGACTGGGTAACGAAGGTGGCATCGAGTATCACGCCATCGCCCTTGTTTAAAATCTCATCTGCCTGTCTGAACATCTCGTCATAGACCATTGTCCGTTTATCCATATTTGAGGCGACCTTTTCGTCGAAAATATCCTCGTTTTTCAGCACTTCCAGTCTAATCAGGTCAGACCGAAGAAGAGGATAGCCCTTAATCTTGGCTACTTCCTCTGTCGTCTCAGTTTTCCAGGTACCGGGAAGACCACAGGCGATAAGTAAAAAACCAGTCCCCAGTTCGTTTTCCATAAATTCTATAAACGGCTCTCTCAATTTACTGCCTCCTTTTGTCCTTTGACACTGTCTCATTGGGTCGCAATTAGTCAAATTCTCCCTGTCATTGCGAGCGAAGCGAAGCAATCCCTCATAATTCTTCATACAAATCCCGCCATTCCTTATTCATACTGTTGACTAACTCTATCTTCTTCTGCCTTGAACCACCCTTGATCTGTTTCTCTCAGAATGGCATTCTCTATGTCCTCAAATACCTCATAATACACAAGTTTAGTAATATTATATTTCTTGGTAAATCCTTCAGCCAGTTTTTCCTTGTGCTCGTAAACTCTTCTTTTTAAGTCGTTGGTAACCCCTGTATAGATTACGGTATTCCTTTTGTTGGTCATTATATAAATGTAATATTGTCTATCCATCTGCGCTGTCTCTTCAGATTGCTTCGTCGCTTACGCTCCTCGCAATGACAAAAGGATGTAACAAACACGCTGCTACACGCCGTCGCCCATTCATAGATACACCCCCAACAAAAACAATATTGCAACAATCGTCTTTACAAGCGGACAAATCTTTATCGGTACAATAGACGTTCTCGCTCCAGTAAATAATGACAAGCTGGTCATAATAAGAAGCATCAAGGCGGATATTCTATACACAATAATGGAAACGGGATTGTGTGAACCCCCCAAAATGGTGATAAACAGTACGAGTAAGCCTATAAAACACAGTGTTAGACCTTCTGCAATCCACTCCATTGTTATAATTCGCTTGTTGTCTTCTGATATTGACCCGAAACCATTAACGACAGATTTAGTTGGGACAATATGAGCTATCCCCCACAGGGTAATTACAATAGACCCAGTGTATAGCATTATGTCATTTATCACAGGCATTTCCTCCTAATTCTTTATGGGCAATGGCATATAATATAGACGCACAGAATTCGCCCAATCCGATTTATTTTGACCTATTCTGTATCATATATACGATTCGGCAAGCTTGAAATACCTCCTGGCGACAGTTGAAACCCTTGCCTTTTCAACTTGTGAGATATAAGGGTCGTCAAGCTTGAAGCTTTCTACCTTCCCGCGCACATAAGCGCGATAGCACTTATAGAAACTAAGAAGCTCCGCCAGTTCCCCATCCCGGCTGTTATCTATATAAGCCTTGACAAAGCCATCTGATAGGTCAGCCCTACCGTAGTGGTCCAAGTCCATTGCCAGAAAGGCAACCTCCGAGGCAACATCACAATATCTGAATCTATCATTAAATTCTATGCAATCGTAGATACAGATATCATCGGTAAAACAGATATGAGCAGCGTGAAGGTCTCCGTGACAATCCCTTATTCTGCCATCTGCCACCCGCTTATGGAATAAAGCAGCCTTTTCCCCGATATAGCTTTCTGTATAAGCCTTGATATGCTGATACTTCTCCTTAGAAATGGTATTACCGATGTATTTTTCTGTCTGGGTGAAGTTCTCCTCAGTGTTTTTGATAATGGTATCAAGGTCACCGAAGGTATTGATGTTGACATTTGTTTCTGCCTTTTGATGGAATTCAACCAGCCTATTTGCCACTCTTACCATCATCTCCGGTGACACCTGGTCGTTAGCCAGCAACACGTCCATCATGGCCTCCTGAGGAAGACGGCGCATCTTTACCGTATACTCAACAACTTCCCCCTGCCCGCCTATAGAAATTTTACCCTTGCCCCCGGTTACAGGTAGTACCCCAAGATAACCCTCAGGGCAGAGGCGCTGGTTAAGCTCAACTTCCCGCTGGCAGAAGAGGTGACGCTTATCCAGAGTAGTATAATCCAGATAGCCCAGGTTTACCGGCTTCTTTACCTTATATACGTAGCTATCAGTCAGGAACACAAAAGACATCTGAGTCTGCACCAACTCTACATGCCCGGTAGGCTCCGGATAGGCTTCCGGATTGAGCAATGCCTTAGCCAATTCCGGTAGCTGGGGCATTATTCTTTGCCCTCTTCGGTGGTTTGCAACCAGCTTCGTAACTCCTTCAGCACCTCAGAATGGTTAGCTCTGGTTACCTCGATTACATCTACCATGGGCTTACGCTTAACAGCGTCTGCCCATGGGTTGGGATTAAGCATTATGGTTCCCAGCACCTTTTTGCCACTATCCATTATCTGTAAAACAGTTTCTCTGAAGTTCTCCGAAAACAGCTCCATCTTCCCGATTTCATCAATGACTACCAAATCGCACTCTTGTGCTGCTGACCGCAATGCAGAAACACCGACCTCATCCAAGCTATCAATATCGACACCATATTTGCTTACCCGGTACAGGCCAGGGATATCAATGTGAGACAGTATAGCACTCCGTCCATCAAGCGTGACCAGCCTGAATCCCTGCCTTATCCCATGACTCCGTATCTCCTCAGTATAAAACCCGCCGACCTTGCCTTTTACCCTGGACACCACCTGCTTAATAAGACTGGTCTTTCCCGTCCCGGGTCTGCCGGTGAGCAGATAGACTTGCTTCATAAGTATGATTAATCCTATCTTGGACTATTTTTCTACCTCACCCCGATTTTATCCCCCTCTCCTTCAACCGTGGTGTACGAAAGGTAAAACTCCCACAGTTCCCTCGGAGGCACTATACGGAGGCATAGGGATAGTATAATACACTTTTGCTCGATTCATCCACCTCAATCCTTTCTACAAAGGACTTGAGGAAGCTCCTTTGCTCAGTTATGGAGGATTTCGCCAGCAAGCTCCTCAGGTCATCGGCATAGCCCTTAACTACTTGAGGGGCAGCCATGTCCACATTCTCATAGCGTAATATTTCCTCTACCTCAGTCTTTGCCTTCAATAGCTCCTCCTTCCTCTGGGAAAGAGCTTTTATCCCTGGTGAAAGCTGTTGTCAATCAGCGAAAATGAGACACTTTAAAACCGAACACTTTGGTTTAATCAGGGGTGGCGAAGAAGCTCTTTGAGGTTCTGATTGTAGTCTCTTCGGTGTTGGATTGTCTGTGCTCGTACCTCCTTTCTGCGCCATAACATCCTCAAGATGCCGCCCCATGTAGACATCAAAGGGGGTGACATTGCCCAGGCCTTCATGGTAAAGGTGATGATTATAGTACTCCACAAAGGACCCTATGGCTTGTCTGAGTTCCGAAGGCATTTCGTGCGGGACCTGGTTTATCTCTCCACCATAACCGCTGGTCTGAGGGTGAAAGGGTGATGCCAGGATATGCCTGACACCCACCAGCCTTAAGTAGTCTCCAAAAGGCTGGGACACATATACACTCTCAGTATTCTACACCATTCTTAAAAGAGGTATACCCCATGATCCTAGTTGGGAGGTTAATAGCTGCCATTTTCCCTGGCAAGGAGTTGACATCAATATAGTAATCAACTTGGTGCCCCCACCCTCCTGGCCAAACCCGCATGAGGTACGATGAGGCCCTCCACTCAGAGGTGACCTCGCATCTTGATGCTAAATAGGGAACCAGGAAAATATAGGATTGGGGCCACTCGCCTGTGCATCAATATCGCAGATGACCAAATGGCCAGGGGCTATTGACTAAAACTAGATAGTACGTTGTTTCCGGTGGTTACTCTACGGACCTGATAATGTCTGACTTCAAGAAATATGGCTTGAGTACCTCGTGCCGCCAGACATATGGGGCTTATTCCACTTTCTATCGTCCCGGATATTGGCTTATGTGACTTATCTGAACATTGTCCAACAGGGATAATGCGGAAAGGTCTCCGAATTCAGTACCCCACTTACTACCACTTTCACTCGACCCAGGTGACATATGTTAATTCCCATCCTCTGATAGTAAAATCAATATCGTATATCATTTCTCCAATTATGGTCTGGTTAAGCCAATGACTATTGTTATTGTTATGCGTAACCACAATGAGATAGCCATCCATTTGTCCTTGTCTAGCTAGTGCGTAGGAAACACCAACACATTTGTCGAGGTTAAAACTTGGCATCTCGTTGAAACTGTCGTGGAAGTTCCGTAGCATATCTTCAATGTCTACCTGACTTAGGTAGTTCTTAGCCTCAGTGACAGAGTTGAACTGTCTATACTTGGGACTGTATTGAAGTTGTTTTACCTGGTCAACCAGACTTTGGTTCTCTTGTGTTATTTGAGCAATGAACTCCAGGCTTGCCTTGTACCTGCGCTCTGACCTGATGAGTTCTCGTTGCAGGCTCTCCACAACTATATTATCCTGTTCTGTAAAGTCCGTCGTAATGTCCATGGTATACTCTGGGAGGTCATAGACATAAGGCGCCGCTTCACCCTGGATTAACCACGAACAAGCACCGATGCCGAGCGTAGAAACGAGGGCTAGGCTCAGGAATATAGTTAAAGTCAAGTTTCTCATACTCTGACCTTTAAAAAGGCAACTCATTTGCTACTAGCCTCTCTGCGCCACCAATAGGCGTCTCCATCCCCTATAGAGTAATATTTCCCAACATTCCTCAAACCACTTCCATCTGACCCGCCAGTTAACACCCAAACAACAAAGCACGGCTTGGAGATGAACGTTCAGCACGCCATTTCCCATCTTGAATGCCAACTCTGCCCACCATGGGTATCCTGGCCACGCATAAATTACCCTTTTTGTGTTGGGATTACCAATATAAACAACGCTCTCTGACATTCCCAGCCTCCTGAGACAACGGTAGAATGTTTTGTATTAGGTTTGGTATCCCATTCATTAAGAAGATGTAATAACTGCCATCGGAGGTTACCTGACCTTCAAAATAATGCCTGTCAACCAAGCTCTTCAACGCACTCTTGAGCCATTCAGGATTGCTCATCGCATGCTCCTCCATCGCTTCTCTTCTGGAACATTGGTAATTCTTTAAACTGTTCGAGAACATAATTGGGCACACCATAATCATAGGCATATCTCATCCCCAATAGTATCCCGGTAAGAAGAGCTATTGAACCAAATCTTATAGTAGTGTCTCCAGTTTCTGACGTTTTTAACTTTATGACTAAATCATTAAACAGGCTTGCGGCTATGCAAAAGTCCATTAGTTCGCTTAGCTCTCGTCCTGGCTCTAGGCAGCAAAGTCTTTCTTTTACCTCTTCCAGATTGCTGATTAGTTCACTTTTCATCTTTTGCCTCCGTTCCAAGGTTCAGGCTGCCTACTGGTGACTAAGCTTCTTGAGACACTCCACACATGATTCGTTGATACGTCTGCTCAGGTATGGATTTTCGCTCTGTTCACCCCGTTTCTCCTTTCCTCCTGGTGGAGTGCTGCCAGGCATCCTTTATTCCCCTTTCTATTTTTGGCTCCTGGTTAATCCCCTCTTGAAAATGTGCATTTGCCATCCTTCACCAATAACAGGAAGGGTAGCAAACCAGTCCTAGTGGACATTTAATAGCCTCCATAAGAGCGGATTTAAGTATCTCTGGCCAGTTGCTAAACTCTAAGCCGACCTTCTTCTTTGACAATTCAATTACATCGTTAGTTACTTGCTCTTTGGGTATTCCTAATTCTTTAGCGCAGGCTAACAAGTCATCTCTAGACAGAATGAAGATAATATCTTCGCTGTAATTCTGTGACATGCTGTCCACTCCCTTTCTCTTGTCTCTCTTTCATCTTAATATACCGATATTGAATCCCCATAAAATAGCTGTAAAAACTTTATTAAAATCACACGGTTGGGGGGAAAGCATACTGTGTTGCCCTGCCAGTCGCTCTGCTGCTCCCCCTGCGTGAAGGCACCATCGTCAGCCAGCGTAAACCTATACGACACGGGAAGGCTATCATTCGTTCTAGGAGCAGCGGTGGGCGTAGGTTTCACGGGTACACCGGTGCAGGCTATCGTAGCATTGAGGCTTTTAGTCCGAACAGAGCGTATCCGAGGTGCACTCATAGTATCGAACAAAGCAGTGCTGCCTCAGTGGAAGAAACATCTCGACAACCGGGCAAGAGTCCTTCGCCGGGGTAACCCGGAGTTGGCCACCAACGCTAGAATCTCACTCTTCTCCGCAGCTCGCACTCGAGCATACCTCCCCTTTATTCCGTATCCGGTACAGCCGTTTTTTAAGAATATGTACCTGTAGAGATAGCTCAGCTACCAACTACTTTAGCCCGGCATTCTCACACTTAATTTCCTGTACCAGTCCCCGTAGCATCCCGAACTGTATCACGCTGAAGGCGCTCCTTGCCAGCTTCCATGAAGTCCCTTAGCCAGGCATAGTAGGTGCCGGGACGGATACCTTCCCTGCGGCAAATGTCTCTAATGGGGGTATCACGCCGGAAACCTTCTAAAACGATGCGGATCTTCTCTTCGGCGGTGAACCTGCGGCGGGTAATGCGTTTGATATCCCGGATGAATTGCTTTGTCTCTTCAGTCCTGGCTTCAGCCTGCCAGTAACTGTCCCATTTTCGCTGACGATTTACACCTGATGGTTTCCACACGGATATCATCTGGAACCTGATTATCCTTATGACGGGTAATAAGTTGTACTGGCAACATAGCGGTATATCTGGCTCCAGTCGTGGTCCATGGGCGCCGTAAGACCGGCGGTATAGAGATAGGCACAAGCTTCGGCATCGGTGCCATCACTATTGCGTCACAATAAAGGAAAGGTAAGGCGGCTCGATATGGTTTTTCCACCCTTTTTTTCTTAGCATCACCTGAGGTAATCAGCAAGGTTCATCGATTTCCAGAGACCTTCGGGGGGAGTAATCCTGGTCGCAAACGGCAAGCCCACCGGTTTGGTAGCATCAATTATTACCTTGTTGGTCATCGGTCCCCTCTTGAGACGAGTCTCATCGTAGGCGGTGGGGTCAAGATGGGCCCCGGTTGCTTCAGGAATGATAGAGATGTCCTTATCCCCTTCCACCCTGGTAGCTACAGCCCACAATACTTCCTGCTCGTCATATACATCTATGTCTTCATCTACCACCACCGCCACTTTAACAGCCGGGGAGCCACTGAGGGCAGCCAGTGCGGCAAACTTTCCCTCACCCGGGACACGCTTTCTTATGGACACGTATACATGGTAAACACAGGTTCCGGAGGGGGGGAAATGAACCGCCTTCACGGTAGGAACAGCTCTCCTCACCACCTCAAACCAGTCATATTCCTTAGGCAACACGCCAGCCAAATTATGCTCCCGGTGCGCCGGGTCAGAGTCAAGGTAGATGGCATCTTTCCGCATGGTTATGCCGGTCACCTGGATGAGGTAACAGGACTTCATCCCCTCGCCATAATAGCCGGTGTACTCGGCGAAGGGACCATCAGTAGTCATATTACGGGTATCAATTACCCCTTCAATGGCTATCTCGGCATGGGCAGGAACGGGGAGGTCAACCGTTTCTGCCGGTGTTACCTGTAGAGGCTCTCCCAGGAGGCTTCCCATGACCTCCAGCTCATTCATATCCAGGTCACCCCGGACCAGTGAGCCGAGGATTACTGCCGGATGATGACCGATGAAAATCACCACTTCCATCGGTTTGCCCATCTCAGAGTAGCGCCGGGCAATATAAGCGCCATGATTTGCCGGATTTATCATGCAACCCAGCTTACCTTTGCCTTTCAACTCGTGGCGATATACCCCAACATTTGGTATCCCGGTATCGGGGTCTTTGCAGACCATGCAGCCAATTGTTATATACTTTCCAGAGTCATGTTGCGCATGATGGACGACGGGCAAGAGACCCAAATCTGCGTCCTTGCCTCGCAGGATTACCTCCTTGACCGGAGCTTCTGAGGCTGAAATCATTTGGGGTGGCTTAATGTCCGACTCTCTTCTACGTCTAAACTCCTGAAATATCTCGTTTTTCCCTACCAGTCCGGGGTCGAGGTCCAGTGCTAGTCCCAGGAGTTCGTAGCTGCCAAACAGGTTGCTGACAAGAGGGAGCTTACTCCCTTCGATTTCCGGGCAGTAGATTACTGGAAAGCGTCCTTCTTTTGCCAGTTTTTGCTGAATAACACATACTTCAAATTCAGGTTTAAGCGGTTTACTAACCTCTGCGTAAAAATCTGACCCCTTTTGCTTTACCAGTTGTAAGAACTGCCTCAGGTCTTTGGCCATGGCGATACCTCCCCCCTCTTAATTTCCAAAATAATTGCCGTGACACTTATCTACCAAGGATTAAGGCTAATGATATTATATTTCCCTGCCTTTATCAACCGGTTTATTACTTTAAAGGGGGGAGTCGGTGGAGAAATAAAGGTGGGGCTAGTGCAGAATTCTTAGAAGATGGAAAGGGGCGAAGGCTATGAAGAGTAAGGGGGCTCTGCCACGGAAAATACAACGGACTTACAT
>SDBT01021001.1_pt1 | contig 10203 bp, 10 predicted proteins | sample 2277101 | NCBI WGS metagenome assembly SDBT01 (sample SAMN10404973, study PRJNA504765) | marine sediment metagenome | isolation source: marine sediment core GS10_PC15, 103 cmbsf | place: Arctic Ocean: Southern Knipovich Ridge | collected 2010
ATTGTAGCACTATTAGCACTTGTTCCCGCAACAGTTAATGTATCCCCTGGATTTAATATTATCCTGTTTGGCACTAATGAACGAGTAAGTTCATCATTTTTTCCTGCTAATAACCCCCCACCTAATACTGTTCCACCTGTAACATCAGTTCCTGACACGTCTATTTCCACAACCGAGTTACTAGCGTTTATATCCGTCCAAGATGGCGAACCCCCAAGAGTAGTGTTCTTGACAATTCTGACACTACCAAGATTATTAGCAGAAGTAGCCTCGATACTTGCTCCACCACTCAATATGAGAATATCTATAAAGTTGGTCTTAGAGGCATAAGTTGCTTTATTCCTGATAGTGAATATCGCCTTTTCAGCTGTTATGGTTGTTTTCTCTCTAATGTCGGATGAAAATATTGGTTGGTGCAATTCTATGAACGAGGTTCTTCCTTCCACAAAATAAGCATATGACGATGATTTCAATATTATGTCGCTTGTGGTAGCTTTGTTGTTTACCCACATTGTATAGAAGAAATTAGGATTATACACCGAGGGTTCTGTATTAAGATTGGCATAAAGAATTGTATGAACAATTATAAGTTCCCCTGTGCTATCATCTTCTATGCAGAGTTGGATTTTACCTGCCCCAAGATATTGAAATCTAATTTCCCACACATTCAATTTCGTCTTGTCAAGCGTCATACCCGAAGCTCCTGAACCATTTAACGGGTCATCCCAATTAGCTTGAGTTACTGTCGTTATAGTATCATTTCGCCACCTGTGAAAACCAAATGTAGTGCCATTATATCCAATACCATATCCATTTTTAAACGCTTGAGAACTACCTGTTTCATCCATAAGTCCAGCATACTGTTCTGTTGCAGCAACGGGTGAGGTAAACAATGCAGTAAATCTTAAATTACCACCGAGTCCAGGGCGATACTTTGCGTGTTGTTTACTTTGGAATAATGCTGTGCTTGCAGTTGTAATAGATGAGCCAACAACACACATACCTGAAGCTTGGGTTACGGTTCCACCATCTACGACAGTATTTGTGTTCAAATCAGTATTACTGACAGTATATTCAAAACTCCCCTGAAATTGGGGATGTAGTTCTCCAGTCAGTAATTCACCAAAAGCTGTTTTGGCATCTCCTTTAAAAGGACTATATGTCATTATTGTATCTCCCAATTATTGGTTGTGTCATTTGCTATAACGGTTATAGAAGCACCATTATTTACAATTACTGCGGTTGCTCCTTCGTCTATCGTATCTGCTCCTGTGGTGTCTATCGTGATATTATTAACACTTGCATTATAATCAGCGTCTTTAATGTGGTAAGTCTGCCCTTGATTTGTTGCTCCGATTGGTGGAAGCGTAGAAGTCTGCGTTCCTGTGTCTGTATACTGAATACTGATGTGAAAATCAGATGCAAGTATATTATATGTCGCAGTAGTTACTTCAGTAATCTTATGTATCTGCCCTGCGTTCTGGTCAACCGTAGCAAAGATTTGAACTTTACCTTCCCCAGTTGTTTGTATTCCTATATTCCCACCTTGTTCATTCTTCCAAAATAAATCATCGTTACCTGAAGAATTATTACCTAAAAATCCAGCCCTTCCACCGCCTGAATCTCTCCACTCAATAAAACCAACTGAAGCAGACCCTAGACTATTGCTATCTTTAAAAACAAGAATAGGTGTAGCATCAAAAATTGTTATATCGCCTGAAGTGATTGTTCCAGTCAGGGTTATATTGCCAGCACCAAGAGCTAAGGATGTTCCTGTGATAGCCCCTGCTCCGAGTGTTCCAGTTCCTAAATCAACACCAATTCCATCACTTGTAGGTCTTAATTCATTTTCTCCAGAAATTAAATCCCATAAATTTTCTTGGTTTATAAATTTATCAACATAACTCTTATTAACCGCATCCTTTGGATTTATAGGGTCAGCCAATTCTGTAATAGAATTGTTTCCCATAATTATATTATTAGACGCTCCACTATATGGAACATATAAAGCTAGAAAAGTATCAATCTCACTTTCAGTATAATAACGAGAATCTAACTGCCCAGCATCAAGTTCTATTTTTGTGTAATACAAAACTAGAGAAGTATCTATTTCTGCTTCTGTATAGTAACGGGCATCATGAACAGTAGCATCCATATCAGATAAATCAGCATGAGCTAAAACTTCACCTAAACTTAAAGGGTCACTGCCTCCTGCAGCATGACTAGAAGCATGGATTTTAGGTATATGTAAATCTGCTCCGCTTAAATTTTTATGATATTTTTGACCCATATCAACTCCACAGTTCAGTTCCTGTAATTTTTACAATAGTTTGTAATCCTTTTTTAACTTTTAAAGGAGGAGACCATCTTACTATTAACTCACCTTTACTTTGTGGTTCTAAAGTTTTAGGATAATTTATTACATCCACTTCTTTATTGGAAATTTCTATTTTTATATCAATTACTTTGGCATTGGTGTCGTTATTAACGTAATAAACTAATTCCTTAGTTTTACCAACTTCCACTATTCCAAAATCTAATTTATCTACCTCTTTACCTTCCTTATTGAGAAGCTTCACCCTATTTTTCCTCCTCTAAAATTTTATCCAGCACTTTTTTCTGTCTAGCAAAAATTTGTAATCTAGCTAAATTCATCAAATCATCTAAATTCATATTTCTGAAAGATTCTTCAATTTCTTCTTGAGTTTTTCTTACCCATTTATCACCAGATTTTTTATAAACTCTTTCCACATATTCCCAAGCAATTTTTCTTGCTGAATCTTCCCCATATTTTGAATAAGAACTATTGAATGCTTTTCTCCAAATTGTTTTAGCTCCAGAAAGTAATTCTTTAACATCTTCAGGTAAATCTTCATTAGTTTTATAAAAAGCTTCTTCTGTTCCGTGACGTTTAAAAAATTCTACTTGACGCAATCGCTTTACAGCTTCTTGTTTAGTTTTATATGGACCACCTAAATTTTTATTCTTTTCGGAAAGGACATGCCAACCATCTTTCCTTTTGACAATTTTGCCCTTTTCTAAGTCAGAAGCTTTTTCTAAAATCTTAATTCCTTTTTTAGCCATTGCAGCTTCTATTAATTTTTCTTGTGTAACTTTTTCTCCACATTCAGGACATTTAACCCAACCCATTCCTTCTTCAACTTCAGCCAAATAATCAAAAACTTCACCACAATGTGGACATTCAGCTTCTTCTAATGCTTGTTTAAAATTCTTTTTCTCAATAGTTTTCTTATCATCAGGAACTTCCTCTGTATCTTGTGAACCTTCATTATTTTGTATAACAGGAGCACCCATTATTATATCATGCCCCTCTTTCTTTTCACGTTTTCTACGTTGAACTTCTAACTCATAATCTAATTCTCCAACAACTTCAGTTAATGTTTTTCTTGATAAATTTCCTCTATCATATATACTACGAAGCATTTGTTTGACATTTTTATCAATAAACTGTGGTATAGGAGTGTGATTGATTTCAACTTTTACATTAATATATTTACGATGCTTGTCTTTATTTTTTTCTTTAATAGTTTCAACAATATCTCCTAAGATTGCAATAAAATCATCAATTCCTTGTTCTACTTCAGCTATGAAAGGTTTAGGATTTAAAAGAGATTCTTTACGAGTAGAAGCTGTGCCTTGAATTATATCTATTAATCCTATACCAGCTAATAATCTATGAATTATTGGAGAATAAAGTGCATCACTAATAGCTTTACTATAATCTGGTATCAAATGTTCCATTTCAGTATCAAAACCTGTAGCATAAGTTGGTGCACCTCTTTCTGATTTAGAATCACTGATTATTCTGGATAAATCTGTTTTGGCATTTTTTAAATCTTCTTGACTATAAACAAAATCTGGTCTAGTAGAATCAAGAGCCAGTCTTTCCGAGCCTTTTTTCAAAGCAAATAAATAAGCTATGGCTCTACCAATTATAAATTCACTTTTCGAAGAAAGTAAATTAAATAACATCATATTTCTAAATAAACCACGTCTAATTAAAAAAGGAGTAGTTTTTAGAGCAGACCAACTTTCAAAAGGTCTTTGAGCAAAGATAATTTCGTTTTTGTTTCTAGGATTAGGTAAAGGCATTGCCTGTTTAGGGTCTTTAATATTATCAGAAGTCAATCTTAAATAATATTTTTCCTCACCTAATTTTCTAGGAGCTGTTTTATCTTCACCGTTACCTTTAATAATTATATCTTCCCCATCAACAAAAAACATTGTTGTAGGAAGAGAGAAGTCATCTTTTTCAGTCCAGAAAGTTCTTAATAATAAATTGGAAGAACCTTTCCATCTCTCTCTAAAATATTCACGAGCTAAAGCTTTTAAACCTGTAGGAACTTTTCCTCTTAAATTTGAGTTAATAGAACCTAACCAATTATTTAATATTTCAGTTAAATTTTCATTCCCTGTTTCTACTCTATATTTTACTAAAGCACAATCTATTGCAAAGTCTAACATAGAACTTACTATACCAGAAGTATCATTTTCTAACAAGTCTTTACTCTGCGTAACTCGTTCACGATAATCTGTAGGGATTTTTATTTGTTCAACAGTAAAAAAAGCTAATAAATCATTTAGCCATTTTAATGACTGCGTTTTGCCTTTTATTTCTAATGCCATATGTTATACTCCACTCTTACAGTGAGTTTTGGTTTGTATTGGTCGAGTTAATGAAAACTCGTTTTTCCATTGTGAAATACTAAATACTTGAAAAGCTTGATATAAGTGGTCTGATTGAGCAACACAAGCATAAAGTATTTTATTACCTGACCTAGTAGAAATAACTGAATTAAATTGAACATCAAATTTATAATCTAATGGCAAATTCATTCTTTCGCCATATAGAAGGTGTTGCAAATGTTTAACCGACCATTCTATTACAAATTCTTCTTTTTTTACAGGTTTACCTTTTTCAATCTTAACATTACCATCTTTATCTTTTTCAAAAGCTACAACTAATTTTTCAGCAAAATGAACATAACTTAAATTTTCTTTGGGAAAGACCTCTTCACAACTTCTAAATATTGCTCTACCTGTTCCATCTGTAGTATCTATACCTACAAAATTAGCTTTAACTTGTTCTATTATCCACTTGAGAACTTTAAATTGCTCTTTATCAGTTAATTTATATAAACTTATATTGTAATCCCAGCGATATCTTTTATTTATTTCAAAAATAATAATAATCTCGCTAGGTGCACCCATATCACCAACGTCCATATCTATATAACAATTGTCCGCATTACTGGGTCTTTCTATAAAAATGTAACTATCAAAATTTAAAAAATTGTCTTTATTTATTTCAAAAATTTTAACTCGTTTTTTTTCGTTATAGCATTTTCTAACTCTTTCCATATCAAAAACACTGATTCCACCTTCGGCAACTTCACCTTTAATGAATACCTTATAACCTATAGTTTGTTCTCCTCCAAAATCTTCTAAAGCTTTTTCTTTTTCTTTTTCATCCCAATTAGGATTTACATATTGAGGTAAATTACAAATCCAACTCTTCAGTTTTAAATTATAAAATATTTTACCACAAGGACTGTGTTTTGTAAAATTCGTCATTCCTGAGAATCTAAAAACACAACCTCTTTCACTGATAGAATCTCTACGCTTTTGGAAAACTTCTTCAGTTTCGAAACTAGCTTCCTCTATATATAAACGAGTAAAATGCTTTTGGAAGAACTGTGCTCCAGGTTTTTTGCCTGTTACATTCATGTTTATACCAAGCAAATTATAACCTGTCTTCAAATTTACGGTATAAGGATTTTTCTTAGTTTTTGGCTCAAAAATCTGTGTTACAGGATGATTCTCTATAGCAAAGAATACTTCTTCTAAGACTCCTTGTATATGTAAAGCATCGTAAGAGCTAAAACCTACTTTCTCATTTTCTAAAAGTATCATTGATAAAATTAAATCTACTTTTTCTACAAATAGAGTTTTACCATATAATCTACCACCAAAACAATATATATCACTAGCTCCTTTTCTTAATTTAAAATTCTCTTTAGAGGAAAGACCAGGAACTTCGTCCAGTAAGTATTCATAAGAAAGTAAAGGTAATTGTCCTAATCTAATATGTGCAAATTTATTTACATCAAACAATGCTAAATTATCGTAATCACTAAATAAGGATTCTGCCATACATATAGGGTCATGGAAACATTCCATGAATTCAATTTCTTCTTGCGTTATTTTTTCTAGCATAGTCTTTGGACATCATTGCTTTTTTTAGTTTACGAAACATTCTTATAAGTTGGCGTGTTTCGTTATCTATTTTTAATTGTTTATAAAATTTGTCTTTGCCGTTTCTACTCATATTCACCCAATAAAAAAGAGTTCAAGATAACTTTATCCTGAACTCTATTATTAAGTTATGGTGGAGCCGATAGGAATCGAACCTACCTCAATCTGCTTGCAAAGCAGTTTCGCCTGCCCTTGGAACATGCGACCCCTGGAGCTAACAGTAGGCATCGAACCCACAACCTGAGGTTTACAAAACCCCTGCTCTGCCAAATTGAGCTATGTTAGCTGGTTTGTATTAAAATTTTGTAAAATTAGAAGCCCAATTTACATCCTTTCTTCTGCCACTTTTAGGTGGTGTCAATCTTAGATTAATAGCATTTCTTCCATTCTTAAACATTTTAGAAGGAATGTAATAACATGTATCATTAACTATATTATATACTACTATATAATCAATATCTTTTGCAGTGTATTTAAGTAATTTCCAATTATTAGCGGAACGACATCGAACCCTAATCATATTGTTTTTTACTTTACTATATTTACACTGTAATCTAAGAAATTTATTCTTTTTTAATACAATTAAATCATATTTGTTATCTTCGCCAAAAGGAATAGATACTTTGTATCCTTTTTTGAGCAAATCTTTCATTATGGCAACTTCTGCCAAATCACCTTTTTGTTTTGTAATAGCCATTTTACTCTCCTAATAATTTATTATTAGAGTAGCTATACAACCATCTGCAAATGGAGAGTAGAGCAGGAATTGCACCTGCGTTTATTGGGTTGCAACCAATCGCCTCGCTACTCGGCTATCTACCCTGGAGCACCAACTCGGACTTTAACCGAGACCGTTTGCTTGGAAGGCAAACATGCTGACTTTACACTACAAGTGCTGGTTGAAAGAATAGGAATCGAACCTATGACACTTGGGGTTTCAATCCAATGCTCTACCGTCTGAGCTATCTCTCATGGCGTCCAGGTAAACCGAGTCAATGTATTCTAGAAATACCAACTCTCCCCGACTGGTGTGAGGCGAAAGATAAGATTTTTTCCGATTGATATTTTAATAGGAATCTTTTATGCCTCTATGGTAAACTATGATGGTTATGCTCCACCTCCTCTTCCTTGTAAGAGAAGCGTCCTGCTATTAGACGAATAGTCTTGGCAAGCCCAGATAGATTCGCACTATCGCCCACTGTTTTGGAGACAGTGATGCTACTGTTACACCATGTGGCTTTGGATAGGAAGGAAGATTTCCTATTAATTAATTCTTTCTATTGTTTTGCCTTCGTCAGTCAACATATAAACAACCAAATTAGTTACAATATTGATTGGTGTATCACTTCTTTTATGCCATGCTTGAATAAAAACATACTGATTATTCAACTTATCTACTACACCTTTTTTATCTACTGATTGTTCATAACTATTAATTCCTTTTTTAGCATCTATTTCTTCTTTTTCTATTTTTGAATATATAAAAGAAGTTATATCTGAAATAAATTCCCATCCATAAACATGTTTTAAGTGGTGCCGAACTACTCTCATTTTTAATATCATGTCTTTCTGTCTCCCTGTCTATCTTCCTTCCTTGGAGCAGTCTTAACCCTAAATACTTCAGGGCACAGACTGCATAACGTAGCTCAATAAATAAAGCTCTTACCTGCTAAGTGTCGGTGGAAGGAGGTAGATTGGTTACACCCTTTTCAGTCACTCTTTATTAAAAGTTATCCATGGTTCTTTTAATAAAAAACTACCTTCCATATTGGTCTGGATGGGAAGAATCGAACTTCCATGGTCTTGCTCCCAAAGCAAGCGGACTGCCTTTATCCATCACCCAGTGGAAGAGTTAAGTAACCACTCGCTTCCCATCTGGATTGATTACCAGCTACAGCCTTGTCCGTTACTTAACTCGTTATTATGTTGTGTCGCTGAATCGCACCCAGCGACGAGGAGATACTTAAATCGAGTCTTTACAGAATCAATTTAAGAGCAATCGGAATTGGTAGCGGACATGGGTAACGCTCCCACTTTATATGGTTATGAGCCATATCAGAAGACTTCTCCTAGCCATCCGCTGGAATTAGACTGGCAAGTCTTTTTTATCGAACATCTGTGCCATCGTCTAATATATATGAGCCATCTCTGGCTGGTAAATCTCTAGTTAGATTCCCTTTTTTAACTTTCATCTTTATGCTCCATTATACTGTATCTGTTCCAGGTATATCTCTAGTTAAGTTTCCTTTGTTAGCTTTCATCTTTTTCCTCCATTTTATATTCCCATGCAAGCTACGCTTGCTGCATTTACTACTGCATTTGCAGCGATTATTGTATCGAGGTCTTGGTCATTTTCGTTTTTTGTATCATTACCGAAAATAGATATATATGATTCTTTATAAGGTTCTTCAAACCATTTAACAAATCTTCTCCAAAGTTTTTTCACATTACCACCTTAGACATCATTGCTTCTTTTGAATGAGCTAACATTCTATCAACTGCTTCCATTCCAGGTCTAACAGCTTTCCCATATTGTATACAAAACTCTCTACACACTTCGGGGTCGCTTAAATCTGGAGGATTTCCCAACTGAGGGAAATCTCTCAAAAGCTTTTTTAAAAATTTTTTCTCATTCATTTGGGTTAGACTGGATTCTTTTCCAAGCTAACAACCCTCTTTACAATGTGCAACTGCTCTTAACATCCATTTTCTAGTATATCTCATTCTGACTCCTTTAAAAATTGGTTTAGTTCTCTTATTCGACTTTTACAAACTTCTCTAAAGCTAAAACAATGTAATTGCGGATGCCCCTTAACCACTTTCCTCAGTAGACTCTTCAGTTCCTTTATTAACCTCTTCTTTATTAGGTGCTTTCTTTTCATGTTTCTCTACAACCCAATCAATATAGTCAGGAGCTGATTCCAAAACTTTAGATATAAAAACTCTGTCTATTTTGACTGTTTTCCCTAAATTGGAAAAGAGGTGTTTATTATAAAGAACTCTGTCTTTAAAGAACGGATGCCCTTGAGCTTCCCAAAACTTAGTTCTAATCTTTAAAAGAATGATTTTGCCACAACCTTCATGTGGACATATTAGTGTTCGAGAACCTTGATTTTCTTCTCTCCATTTCTTAAACTTAACCTTTAATTTTTGGAGTGCGGTATAATCGTCCACACTTTGTTCTCTCTTGGTTATGCCAAGAGTCGCTTTTAGCTTGATTATTTGGTCGAGATTTTTATGTATTGTCTCTATTAAGTTCACAGGAATAGATTTATCGTCGTCTTTCGACTTATTCATCTTTTCCTGCAAACGCATATTGATAATATCTAAATAAACTATGTCTTTTACTGCGTTTTTATCGGATATTGTCTCTATCGAGTAATCTTGTAAATATTTGCGGAGGAGGTCTTTGGCTAGTTTCTTTTCTTTCTTGTCTGTGAACAGAGAGGAGACATCCAAATCGGTATCGTGTTCTTTTAGCTGTTTAATCGCTATCGCTCTTAAATCAGCTTCCGTCAAATCTCTATATTGAACTAAATGCTTAATCTTGTTGACTTTTTGTTCTATTAATGATTCTTCCATATATTTAGTTTTCTTATGTAATTTAGTTTAAGCTTATAACAACACTCTCTACTCTTATTATATCCGAAGTATAGGTAAAAGTTAAGTAAAAAAATAAGAAATAATTGATTTACACACCAAATAAATAAATTTAGCTAAATATAACCCCACATAGAAGGCTTACAAAAAGGTGAGTTTTTGCATTATATACCTGACATAACGAAGAGAAGAGTAGTCAGAAAATTGTTGAAACTCTGCTTAGAGGAGTCCTCTCTACAACAGAGGGAGTCCTAGAGAGAGCTTTCCGTAAAATAAGGTATTAGGTATTGTTTTAACACCGTGAGGAAAGTATAGTAGGTGTATTAT
>SDBT01021002.1_pt1 | contig 10203 bp, 7 predicted proteins | sample 2277101 | NCBI WGS metagenome assembly SDBT01 (sample SAMN10404973, study PRJNA504765) | marine sediment metagenome | isolation source: marine sediment core GS10_PC15, 103 cmbsf | place: Arctic Ocean: Southern Knipovich Ridge | collected 2010
CTTCCGCTCGGGCCGTTTCGGCCTGGACGATTTGCGCCTTGAGCTCTTGACGAGATTGCAGGTGCAGGTATAGACCCGAACCCGCGAGCACGAACATCAGCCCCAAGGCGATAACCGCGACGGCGGTGGCGGCCAGGTTCCGGGTCAGGATTCTCACGATTATTCCCATCGCACGGTTCTCCTCTGCGACGGCAGCGCCGCTGCTAGGACCTGCAGTTTCATACTGACCCCTAAACTACTGATATTTCGGAGCCGTTTCAAGGTCTGCGGCAAGATTTCTTCGCTTCCTTACACCTCGGAGAGCTGTAGTGGTGCAGCCGGGGGCGCCGCACCCCGCGTCGTCGCCATAGGGCCTTTGGCGCGTCGCCGACTGGTTGACGGGTAAAGATGGGAGGGATATATTCGGCCACAACATGAAGAAGCGTCTTATACTGGGTCTGGAGAAAAAGCGGTTCTGGCAATTACCGTTCATTGCCGTATTGCTGGCGCTGTTCGCCGGCGCAATATGGTGCTATGCAAACTGGTTGGGAGCCGGGACCTTCGATGTGTGGAAGCTTGTCGAGCAAGGCAATACCAGGGACCTCGCAGACGTTTTGCGCTGGCGGCCCGGCGTACTCAGGAGCAAGGATGTGGGCGGGCGCACCCTCTTGCATTACGCCATACAAGAGAATCAACCCGCGGTGGTCAAGGTGTTAATTCAAGCCGCCGCCAAAGCCAACGCCAAGCTCGAAGTCGGCGATACGACCCTGGAGATAGGGTTATGGTGGAACCATCCTGAGATCGTCGAAGCGCTCATTGCGGCCGGGGCCAATATCTATCCGAAAGATCGCGCGTTGTGGCGAAAAAAAGAAAGCGAGCTCCTCAAACAACTCGGCGCAAGAACCCGCAAGCAACTAGACGCAGAAGCAAAGCAGGGCAAGAAATGAACCGGCTGGGAAAAATACTGACGCTGGGACGTGAGAAGAAGCGGGCCTGGCAATTACCCATCATCGCCGCGTTCAGGGGACCCCGGCAGGGGTCTGGTAGTGTAGCCAAGGGTGCATCACCCTTGGTATTGGTCAATCACAGATTTCCACCCCGGCGGGGTGGAGTCCTAGCCAAGTTGCAATTCCCGCTTGAGCCGCAGGCTCTTTGGAGTGCGGCGGCTTGACGCCGCTTTGATTTCCCGCGGAGCGAGAGACGTGGATTATGGGCGCTCCGCGCCCAGTGAAAGCGCTGTCGAGCCAGCGCACTCCAAAGCCTCGCTGCGCTCGGCAAAGCTACTCAAAGATGACTGCACCTCTCCGAGGTGCACGGAGAAATGAAATGCAAATGAACCGGCTGGGAAAGATACTGACGCTGGGCTTGAAGAAAGAATGTTACGGACAGCTACCCATTATCGCCGCATCCCTGGTAGTGGCAGCAGTCGTTACCTGGTATGGTAGAACATGTATGTGGCTCGCTTCGTGAGAGATATTATCCGAATGGTCGAGCTCTGGATGTCTTGCCTTAAACTGTGTGGGGGCGAGGAACCTAGGAAAGTCATGCCGTTACTTTCCAAAACCTTTTTCATTCCCTTTTTCTTGTTTTCTTTTGATAAGAACCTTTCCATTCTCGTCATACAGGACCCATTCGCCAACAGGAACGCCGTTCTTGAAGTATTGCTGCCTACTTATCTTGCCATTCTTGTGCCAGTGCGTTGCCTCGCCGTCCACTTTGCCTTGGATAAAGAAAGCTTTTGAGCATGGTTGTCCACTTTCGTACCACTGCCTTCGTTCGCCGTGGAACTTGCCATTCTTAAAGCTCACGACATCTGCCGGCTGTCCGTTTGGAAACCAGCACCATTGCGTACCGTCATATTCTCCGTTAAGATACTGGTATTCAGCCCTCTTTCTTCCGCTCCGCCACCATGTTTTCCATGTTCCTGTAAATCCAGGAGGCGGCTTTATCTCTCCCTCTGCATGCTTGGGATAAATGTGGCATTGCCAAAGGTAAATGAAACGTGACCACTGGGGATTTGCCAGCGAAAGAAACACCACAGGGCCACACACGGCCAGAAGGACTATGCCAAGAATCACTGCAATCCGGATTCTGGTCCTCCGTTTCATCATCATGTCCTTCCCTAATACCTGTCCTGGCAGTCCTCTCACGGTTACCCTACACCACCCGCGCCGAATATCAAGCTTCTTCATTGAAATAGACTTGACTCAGTTGCGGCGGCGGATACGGAACGGAAGAAGAGCACGGCTCGGCATATTTTTCTAATAGGGGTATCAAATATTGATGGGTATAATGCAAAATTTGATGGGTTGGGCGGACGAAATCTTTGGGTTCTGAGGGTGGGCGGGAGTATTTTCGGGTTTGGCATGGTTCCTGCTATATACAAACGCCCTGAAAAAACTGAACCCGAAAGGATGGAACGATGCAACCGACGATTGTTTTTCTGCTGGCGGAGGGCCTGGACCGGGAACTTGTGGGCCGGAGCCTGGCCGGGACGCATAACTGCGTGTTCGCGGTGACCCCGGATGACCTGCTGCGTATCCTGAGTCAGATTGACGTGGACGCGCTGGTGCTTGACCTGGGCCGGACGGATGCGGACCCGTTCGAGCTGCTGCACGCTTGTCTGGTGCGGAATCACGCGGCCGCGTGCATGACGCTGGCCAGCGGGCCGGAGCAGGAGGATCTGGCCCGGGAACTGCGGCTGCTGGGCGCCCGCGGCTCCCTGACCCGGCCGCTGGCCCCGGCCAAACTGCGGGCCGCACTGGCGCGCGCGAAGGTCCCGGCGCCGACCTTATTGCCAAATGCCGGTATCAGTTATCCTCGATCGTGGCCTGGGCCGCGGCGAGGCGGGCGATCGGCACGCGGTAGGGCGAGCAGCTCACGTAGTCCATCCCCGCGCGGTGGCAGAACTTGACCGACTCGGGTTCGCCGCCGTGCTCGCCGCAGATGCCGACCTTGAGCTTGGGCCGGGCAGTGCGGCCCTTCTCGATAGCCATCTTGACCAACTGGCCCACGCCGGTCTGGTCGAGCACCTGGAACGGGTCCTCGAGCAGGATGCCCTGGGCAATGTACTGCGGCACGAACGAGCCGACATCGTCGCGGCTGAAGCCGAAGGTCATCTGGGTGAGGTCGTTGGTGCCGAAGCTGAAGAACTCGGCCTCCGCGGCGATGGCGTCGGCGGTGAGGCAAGCGCGGGGAATCTCGATCATGGTGCCGACCATGTACTCGAGCTTGCCGGCCATCCCCCTCGCCGCGATGATCTCATCGGCCACGGCCACGGTGCGTTGCCTGAGGAAGGTGAATTCGGCGACCTCGCCCACGAGCGGGATCATGATTTCCGGGAGGACCTTGACGCCTTTGGCGGCGACGTTGCAGGCCGCCTCGATGATTGCCCGGACCTGCATCTCGCCGATTTCAGGGTAGACCACGGCCAGGCGGCAGCCGCGAAACCCGAGCATCGGGTTGAACTCGTGCAGGCTTTCCACCTTAGCCTTGATCATCTCGGGCGCAATGCCCATCTCGGCGGCCATTTCGGCCTGGTTCTTTTCTTCGTGGGGCAGGAACTCATGGAGCGGCGGGTCCAGCAGGCGGATGGTGACCGGCAACCCGTCCATGGCGGTGAAGATGCCCTCGAAGTCCTGGCGCTGGATAGGCAGCAGCTTGTCCAGGGCCTTTCGGCGGTCTTCGAGTTTCTCGGCCAGGATCATCTCGCGCATGGCGACAATCCGGTCGCCCTCGAAGAACATGTGTTCGGTGCGGGTCAGGCCGATGCCTTCGGCGCCGAAGTTGCGGGCGACCTCGGCATCGTGCGGCGTATCGGCATTGGTGCGGACCTTCATTTTCCGCAGTTCATCCGCCCACGCCATCAGCGTGCCGAAATCGCCGGTCAGCTCCGTCTCGATGGTGTCGACCTGGCCGAGCATCACCTCGCCGGTACTGCCGTCGAGCGAGATGAACTCGCCTTCCTTCACGGTCTGGGCGCCGGCGACGAATTGCTTTGCCCGGTAGTCAATCACTATATCGCCGCAGCCGGCCACACAGCACTTGCCCATGCCGCGGGCGACGACGGCGGCATGCGAGGTCATCCCGCCACGGGCGGTGAGGATGCCTTTGGCCGCGTCCATGCCGCCGATGTCTTCGGGCGAGGTCTCGATGCGGACCAGGATGACCGTCTCGCCTCGAGCGGCCCATTCCTCGGCATCTTCGGCCGTGAACACGACCTTGCCGAAGGCGGCGCCCGGCGAGGCGGGCAGCCCTTTGGCCATCACATTTCTCGGCGCTTTGGGATCGAACATCGGGTGCAGCAGTTGGTCCAGCGAGGCCGGTTCGACGCGCATGACGGCGGTTTTGCGGTCGATAAGGTTCTCCTGGACCATCTCGACGGCGGTGCGCACTGCGGCGGTGGCGGTGCGTTTACCCGTGCGCGTCTGCAGCATGTACAGCGTGCTCTCCTGAATAGTGAACTCGATGTCCTGCATATCCCGGTAGTGATTCTCCAGGGTGTCCTTGATCTCGAGCAGTTGCCGGTAGATTTCCGGCATGCTTTCCCCGAGTTCAGCCACCGGATGCGGCGTGCGAATGCCCGCGACGACGTCCTCGCCCTGGGCATTCATCAGGTATTCGCCGTAGAACTTATTTTCGCCGGTGGACGGGTTGCGGGTAAAGGCCACGCCGGTGCCGGAGGCGTTGGGCAGGTTGCCGAAGACCATGGTCTGCACGTTCACGGCAGTGCCGAGCAGGCCGCGGATTTTATTGAGCGCGCGATACTTGATCGCCCGGGCATTGTTCCACGAGCCAAAGACCGCGTCGATCGCGCCTTGGAGCTGAGCGCGGGGGTCCTGGGGAAAGTCCTTGCCGGCGTGTTGGCGGATGAGTTCCTTATAGGCGGCGGCTACCCGCTTCAGGCTGTCAGCCTCCAACTCGGTATCGAGTTCTACGCTGACCCGGTTCTTCTCGGCCTCGAGAGTGTGTTCGAATAGCTCGCGCTCGACGCCCATCACCACGTCGCCGTACATCTGGAGGAGTCGGCGGTAGGCGTCCCAGGCGAAGCGTTCGCTGCCGCTCCTGGCGGCGAGGGCGGGGACGGTTTCATCATTCAGACCGAGGTTGAGCACCGTATCCATCATTCCCGGCATCGAGATTGCCGCGCCGCTGCGCACGGAGAGAAGCAACGGGTTGTTGACTTCGCCGAACCCCGCGTCCATCGCCTGTTCGAGTTTCTCGAGGTCCCCGGCGATTTCCGTCTCGAGTGTGTCAGGGTAGTTGCAGTCGTGTTCGTAGTAGTATTCGCAGACCTTGGTGGAGATGGTGAAGCCGGGAGGCACGGGGATGCCGAGGTTGGTCATTTCGGCCAGGTTAGCGCCCTTGCCGCCGAGCAGTTCCTTCATCTCGGCCTTGCCTTCGGCCTTGCCGCCGCCAAAGAAATACACGTACTTCGTGGACATAAGAGCTCCTTATCGCTTGGGTTGCCCGCCGGCCGCGGCGGGTATGAGGGAAGGTTTCGACCTGCTGTTAAGCTGAACCGGCAAAATTTTCTATTCCTGTCGCAACTGTAAAGAAGCACAAGAATACCGATGGCCCGGGGCGTTGTCAAACTGTTTCTGCGGGAAAACACCGGGCTGCCGGGGTAGGATCGGTGTTCAGTGTTCAGTGTTCAGTGTTCGGTTCCTTGATCTTGAGTACCGAATACCGAATACTGAATACCGAGCACAGGGGGTAGGATCAGAGGTCTTCGTGGTAAAGGGATTCGCAGCACAGATCGAAGAATTTCTGGATGTTGTCGCTGATTTCGCCGCTTTCGAGGATTGCCTGGATCTGGCCCAGGATATAGGCGTGGTCGCGGGGCCGGAAGGCGATCGCGACCGCTTCGAGGGTTTGTTTGACCGAGCGAATCAGACCGCGGTCAAGCTGGTCGAACGCGGAGTTGAGAAAACTTTCGGCCTGGCGTTCGGTCAGCCCGTAATCCATCAGGCAGCGCAGGGCCGTATTGTTCTGGTTGACGCTGATCACCGGGTCGGCCTTCATGGTTAACACGAAGAGTTCGGCCAGGCGCTTGAACTTACCAATATCCGTTAACGGCGGCATTTGTTACGATATGCTGTTTGTGCATGTTCGCCAGATAGAGACGCCCGCGCGGCGTACCGGCGGGCGTGAGCCCCAAGTGCGGGACAAACCGCTAAAACCAGAATCACTCACACTGGGGAAAATAAGACCGTTCCAGTGAAAATCCAGCGGCTTTGCCAAAGTTCTCGCTAAAGCACCGCACGGGAGGAACAGTACCAGACCAGTTCCCGGACCAGCTTGCGTATGTTTTTCAACTGTCGTGCGTCGGGATAGGTCTCGTGGATAAGGGCGCAGAAAATCTGGTCGGAACCCATGAACGTGATCGCATATTTGCCGCGGAAGAAGGTGAACATATCACATTCGGGCATGCTGGCTTGGGTCATGGTCATCTTACCCCGCTTGTAGAGCTGCGGGGCGACGGCCGCCAACGGCTCGGCGAACTTGGCCAGTTTCTCGTCCTTGGCGCTTTGGGTCAGGATCAGGCCATCCACGCTGCTGATGAACATGGCAGCGAGTTGGTATCTTGTCAGGGCCGCCTCAGCCACGTGGTTGACCGTCACATTTTCGGCCTCGATACCAAGGAGTTGATTGAGTTGGAGTTCAGCCGTGTGCAGGTCGCTATCCGGGGTCAGTCCCGTCATCTCGCCGTAGACTTTCGGGTCAACGCCACTAGCTTGGGTCAGGTCCTGGAGGCGCTCGAAGGGACCGTGTGACTGCCGATGATCCACAATGGCCTGAGCCAGGGGCGGGCCGACACCCGACAGCAGGCACAATTCCTCGATGCCGCCCCGGTTGATATTGATGCCGTTCGGCGCCTGGCTGCGCCACTGCAAATCCGCTTCCCCTACCGGCAACGCCTCTTTAACGCCGAAGGTCAAGGGAAGTTCCGTCTCGGCGAACAGTTCGCTGTCAGGCGCCTCGACTTCCCCGGTGTCTTCTTTGGCGGGGTGGGTTTCCACGGCTTCGGCCTTGCCGGTCACAACCCCGGCGTCACTTGGGGCAGCGGTCATCTTCGCCATTTCAGGAGGGGGGGCGACCGGTTGTGCCGCAACCGCCTTTTCCTCGGGTTCGGGTTCAGGCGCTTCAATTTTTGCTTCCGGAGCTTTTTCCTCGACCTTGGGTTCAGGGATTTTCGCTTTCGGAGCTTTTTCCGCAACCTCGGGTTCAGGGATTTTCGCTTTCGGAGCTTTTTCCGCAACCTCGGGTTCAGGGATTTTCGCTTTCGGAGCTTTTTCCGCAACCTCGGGTTCAGGGGCCTTTATTTCTACTTCCGGAGCTTTCTCTTCGGCCGGAGCTTTTACTACAGGGGCGGGCGATCCGGCGGCATACCAATCCGCCGGAATCGGTGCAAGAATCTGTTGCAAAGGCAGTGCCATTGGTTTGCTAATGTCACCGGCCTCGTCTTTGAAAAGTTCGTAACTGAATTTCCGGGCCAGGGCGGTCAGGGGGAATTCGAGCTTGCCATTGGCTACGGCCTCCCGCACTTCTTCCTTACTCAAGGTAAAGGTTAAATCGTCACTGGCCTGTGCCATGATTTCCTGCAAGGACAGCAAAAGCCGATCGGGAGGTACACATTTCAGGACAAGCTCGGGGTCGACCAGCAGAATATCGTCTTTGATTACGGCGGCCGGCCGGGCTGGGGCTGGCGCCGCAGGAGGGGCTGTTGGGGCCGGAGTTGGCGTCTCGGCCACGGGTTCGGCTGGGGCCGGAGTTGGCGTCTCAGCCACGGGTTCGGCTGGGGCCGGAGTTGGCGTCTCAGCCACGGGTTCGGCTGGGGCCGGAGTTGGCGTCTCGGCCACGGGTTCGGCTGGGGCCGGAGTTGGCGTCTCAGCCACGGGTTTGGCTGGGGCCGGAGTTGGCGTCTCAGCCACGGGTTCGCCTGGGGCCGGAGTTGGCGCTTGGGCCATGGGTGCCGCATCCGGGACCGCGGCAAGGATTCCCCCGGAAGGAATTTCAACGGTGTCCTGGGGGCTGGCTAAGGAGGCGGCCGGGCCGAGGCCGAGAGTGGTCTGTTCTTCGCCGGGCTTGGCCGGTGCAGCGGTTGCGGCTGCGGGTTCTTCGGGGCTTTCTGCCGCGGCTCCCATCGCTTGGTCCAAGTCGTCGAACAGATTATCCATCCCCTCGACGATACGGGATTTGGACTCGTCTTGGACTTTGGTCTTGAACCAGTCCGGAGGCACCAGGGGCACGACGATATCCAGGGGCAGTTCCAGTTTATAGGTCAAATACTGATTAATCTCTTCGGAAAAGATTTCATAGGGGAATTTACTGAGCAGCTCATCGAAGGTAAGTTCGAGTTTGCCTTGGGAAAGGCCATACATCACCTCGGCGCGGTTAAGGGAGAAATTGAAGTCGCGTTTGCCGCCGTGCTCGGCAATGATGTCTTCGAGCGGGGCGTTGAATAGTTCAGGCGGCAAGCCGTCGAGAATGGCGACAGCGTTAACCTCAATGTTCTCCTTACCCGCGGCCACCATTGGGGGGGGAGGCGCCGGGGTGGCCGGGGCCGCTGGTTCTTCGGGCGGTTCTTCGGGCGGTTCTTCGGGCGGTTCTTCGGGCGGTTCTTCGACTACTTCCCCGGCCGCTTGTTCGGCTTGTTCCTCCGCCGGCGGCGGCGTGGCCAAGCCGGCGGCGGCGGGGCCGGTATTGTCTTCCTCGCCCAGGATTGAGTTAATCTGGGCCAGTTGCGAGACGATATCCTCGGTCTCCTGCTGCATCTGGGGCGCAGCTTTTTCTTGAATTGGGGGTGGGGCTGATCCCGGCGCCGTCGCTGCCGCGTCCTCTGCCGAAGCTAGCGGGAGCGTTTCTTCTTCTTCTGGTTCTTTACGCTTGCGCTTGAAAAAGCCAAAGAGCGCCATACTCTTCACCTGCCTTTCCGTTGGCTGAAGGCGCTGCCTGCAACCGGCTGAAATCCCGGCTTAATGTGGGTACCGTAATGCCCCGGTTCGTGTTTTGCAATTTTTATTCCGCTTTTTGTTACGACAAAACTTCGCAAATCCGTTTTTCGATGCTATAATTGGGGGCTGTTGCGGGCAAGCAAGCAACCGGCCTTAGCAAACGCCGGCCCGGCTGAACGGCAATAAAAGGGAGCTTTCATGGCTCTGGTAAACTACGCGAAGAGGGAAATTCAGTTCAAGATTGTCTATTACGGGCCCGGGCTCGGCGGCAAAACGACCAACCTCCAGCAGATTCACGGCAAGGTCCCGGCCAAGTCCAAGGGCAATCTGACTAGCCTGGCCACCAGTCAGGACCGCACTTTATTCTTCGACTTTTTGCCGCTGCATACCACGGTGTTCGAGGGCTGGACCACGAAGTTCCAGATGTACACGGTGCCCGGCCAGGTGAAATATAACAGCACCCGGCGCTTGGTGTTGCGCAACTGTGACGGCATTGTGTTCTGTGCCGATTCACAGTGGGACAAGGTGACCGAAAACGTCGAAAGCTGGCAGAACCTCGAGGAGAATCTGCAACTGCAGAACGCGACACTGACCGAACTGCCCCACGTGTTGCAGTACAACAAGCGGGACCTGCCCAGTATTGCGCCGATTGAATACATGGACTTTCTGCTTAACAATAAGGAGGTGAAAATCCCTTCATTCTCCGCCTCGGCCGTCAGCGGTGATGGCGTACTGGAAACTCTCAACGCGATTTCCAAGCTGGTGGTCAATGATTTCATTGAAAAACACAATAAATAAGACCGTCGCGCCCGTGCCGCGCCGGCTGAAGAGGACTTTCCCGGAGGACATAACAACTAAGTGGAGCGGCCATTATGGCATTCATACTTGACGAGAACTACTACACTACCCTGAAGTCGGACCTGGACGATTTTCTGGAAAGTTCCGAAGCGAATGCGGTGATGCTCTGCGACCGCGGCGGCAACATAATTGTCCACACCGGTGAAAGCGTTGACGACGCCGTTGATATCATCTCCGCTCTGGTGGCGGGCGCCTTTGCCGCCACCAAAGAACTGGCCAAGGTTCTCGGCGAGGAGGAATTCACCGCCATATTTCATCAGGGCGTCAACACCAGCATCTTTATCTCCGCGGTTGGCGAAGAAGTTCTGCTTTTGGCCCTGTTCGATACCGGCACGACTGCCGGGCTGGTCAAAATGTACGCTTTGAACGCGGTCAACAAAATCAAGGGTATCTTCGCCGATATTCTTTC
>SDBT01021003.1_pt1 | contig 10203 bp, 7 predicted proteins | sample 2277101 | NCBI WGS metagenome assembly SDBT01 (sample SAMN10404973, study PRJNA504765) | marine sediment metagenome | isolation source: marine sediment core GS10_PC15, 103 cmbsf | place: Arctic Ocean: Southern Knipovich Ridge | collected 2010
GCTTATATTTTGCAGGACAAGTCGGTTTTCCCGTCCATGACGGTTGAGGAAAATCTCTGGATGGGCGGTTTTTTGATGGACCAGCCGGCGAAAGCCAAAATGGCGTCGGAAATGGTGTTCGACAAATACCCGCGCCTTGCGGCGCGCCGGAAACATCAGGCAAAAGTCCTGTCGGGCGGTGAGCGCCGCTTGCTGGAAATCTCCCGTGCGCTTGTCATGGAGCCGGAGATATTGCTCGTCGATGAACCCTCCATCGGCCTTGAACCGCGCTTCATCGATATGGTGTTCGAGATTCTCCATGACCTTCAGCATGGCGAAGGCAAGACCATTGTGATGGTCGAGCAGAACGCCAAGAAGGGTCTCGAATTCGCCGATATCGGATATGTTCTGGTGTCGGGCGTAGTGGCGATCGCCGGTAAGGGAGACGACCTTCTGGCTAACCCGGAAGTGGGCCGCCTGTTCCTGGGCGGTTAGCGTATCGGCAATCTTCAGCGCGCTGCGACCTTGCCGATGGGCGCTCCGGTAAAGACCGTGCTTTCACACATTGTACCCGCCACGGTGAGCCGCGCACAGGCACGAGCCGCCGCCGCTACATTGGTGAAGGGCCCGGCAATAAGGGTCACGTTTTTGCTCGATGGATCTTTCGATGGGACCTTGACGGTCCTGGGCTGCAGTTGCCCCAATATCCCCGCGTGCTGATTCTTCAATGCCGTCCAGCGTGCGCCTGCCTTCTCTGGATTGATTTTATTTTCCAGCTGTACGGCGAACAGCGTTCGGGTTGGCGCGCGTGGTCCTGCGATCGGTAGTGGCGCGCGCGGGATATCAATAACGGCAAACCCATTGCCCGGCATCGGCAACATCGTGACGTCAACCTTTTGCGGTGGAGCCGCGCGCTCTTTTACCTCAGCCTTCATCTTTTTGGGTTGAGGCTTTTCCGGTTCCCTGGGGAGCGAAGCCGTAGTTGGGCCAAAGGCTGTCTCAAGATTTTTTACATGCTCCTTGAGGGCGGCATTCTCTTTGCCCATAGTCTCAAGTGATCCTTTGAGGCGGTTCATTTCCATACGCATATTGGCGATTGCCTTGGCCATGGTTGGGTCCGCGCTTTCCGTGAGCGGCGCCTTTTTGGCTGAGACCATTTTGGCCGGGATGTTCTTGTCTGGTTTTGCCGGTTGCGCGGCCGGGGGAGCTGATGATTGCGCTACTCGCGGGTCGCCGGCGGAGTAATACAGAAAATAGAAATATCCCATGGCAATTGTGCTGAGCATGAGCCAGGTCGCGAAATACAGGCGGCTGACGAGCGCTGGTGTCATTGTCCAATCCCGCGCGGAAAAGTGCTTTTTTATCCCGCACTATTGAGTTGGCTGACCTTGTCTGAGTCGGTTTAGCGGGTCAATTGTCATGCAGAAATGGCTTGGCGCATGTTTCCTTTACGTGCGGATTGCGTTAAGCAAAGCGTCAATAAGTTCTGGAGGAATCAACGCGATTCCTGCTTGGTTTCCTGTAAAATTTCACCATTTGAATCAATGTCATGACCCAAAGACCTTCACTTGCGCTAGTTCTCGCCGCCGGGCAGGGCACACGGATGAAATCAGCGCTGCCGAAAGTCCTGCATGAAATCGCCGGGGTGGCGATGCTCACCCATGTCATGGAGGCCGCGCAGGCCAGCGGTTTGAGCGATACCGCTCTGGTGATTGCACCGGGCATGAGCGCCGTTGAAGAGACTGCCAGGGGTTTAGAGCCCAATGTGCAACTCTTCGTCCAGGACACGCAGCTTGGCACCGCCCATGCGGTTCTTTCGGCGCGCGCCGCGCTCGAGGAATTCACCGGTGATGTGGTTATCCTCTATGGGGATACGCCGCTGATCCGCCCCGAAACGCTGACGCAAATACGGAGTGCGCTGAAAGATGGCGCTGATCTTGCCGTGCTCGGGTTTGAAGCGGAAGATCCCACCGGCTATGGGCGTCTAATCACCGATAAAATGGGGACGCTGATTGCGGTACGCGAAGAAAAAGACGCCAATCGAGAAGAGCGCGCCGTAACGCTATGCAATTCCGGTGTCTTCGCATTCAGGGGCGAAAACCTGCTAAGTCTGTTGGACAGAATCGGCAACGACAACGCCAAGGGCGAATATTATCTGACCGATGCGGTGGAGCTGGCCCATGGCGAGGGCCTCAGCACAACAGTCGTCATTTGCGAAGAGCGGGAGGTTATGGGCGTGAACTCAAAGGTTCAACTGGCCGCCGCCGAAGCCGGGGTGCAGGAACGTTTGCGCGTTCAGGCGATGGAAGACGGAGCAACGCTGATAGCGCCCGAAACCGTCTTCTTAGCCAAGGATACCAAACTCGGGCGCGATGTGATCGTGGAACCCAATGTCATCTTCGGGCCTGGCGTCACCGTTGAAGAGGGCGCACGCATCCGGGCGTTTTCACATCTTGAAGGGGCGCATGTCGGCAAGGGCGCGATCGTCGGCCCGTTTGCGCGGCTGCGGCCTGGAACGGATCTCGGCCCTGAGGTGCGCGTTGGTAACTTTGTCGAGGTTAAGAACGCCAGGATGGAAGAGGGCTCCAAGGCCAATCATCTGGCCTATGTGGGCGATACCCGTGTGGGCGCCAAGGCCAATCTGGGCGCGGGCACCATCACCTGTAATTATGATGGCTTTGATAAACACCATACCGACATCGGCCAGGGAGTCTTTGTCGGTTCGAACACAGCGCTCGTGGCGCCGGTAAAGATTGGCGATGGAGCGTTCATCGGGTCGGGTAGTGTTATAACGAAAGATGTGCCGGCTGATGCGCTGGTGGTCACACGCGGACCGCTGGATCAGCGCGATGGCTGGGCCGCCAAGGTGCGCGCGCGGCGTGCACGCTCCAGCGGAAATAAAAAGTAACAGCACGTGACTTGCGCGGTGCGGGCTCGCGCCGCTAGTTAGACTTGGTATTCTTTTAGGTGAATTTGGGGCTGGTTTTGCTATGTGCGGAATCGTTGGAATTCTAGGTATTGAGCCGGTTGCGGGCAAGCTCGTTGAGGCGCTGAAACGCCTTGAATATCGCGGCTATGATTCTGCGGGCGTCGCCACCGTAGAAAACGGAAATCTCGACCGGCGCCGCGCCGAGGGCAAGCTCCATAATCTTGAGACACGGCTCTCCAACGAACCGCTTAAGGGGCATCTCGGCATCGGCCACACACGCTGGGCAACCCATGGCGCGCCGACAGAGAACAACGCCCACCCGCATATGACGAATCGCGTTTCGGTGGTTCACAACGGCATTATTGAGAATTTCAAAACGCTGCGCTCAGAGCTGGTATCCGCAGGCGTTGAACTCGTCACCGATACCGATACAGAAGTGATCGCCCATCTGGTGACGCGCGAAATGGATGCCGGCCATGATCCGGCTATCGCGGTTCAACACGCCCTGCGCCAGCTGGAGGGCGCGTTCGCCATCGCCTTCATTTTCAAGGGTCATGACAATCTCATGATTGCAGCGCGCCAAGGTGCTCCACTTGCCGTTGGTTTCGGCAAGGGTGAGATGTATCTGGGTTCCGATGCCGTGGCGCTTGCCCCTTTCACTGACACCATCACCTATCTGGAGGATGGCGATTGGGCGGTGCTGACGCGCGAAGGTGTGGCCATCCGCGACGGGCAGGGTTCGGCGGTTGAGCGCCCGGTGCAAAAGTCGGTGGCTTCGGCCTTGCTGGTGGACAAGGGCAACCATCGCCATTTCATGGCGAAGGAAATGCACGAACAGCCCGAAGTGGTCGGGCACACGCTGGCCAATTACATCGATTTTGCGAATTCGCGCGTGGTGATGCCTGACTTGCCGTTCGATTTTGCCACCCTCAAGAGCATGTCAATTTCCGCCTGCGGTACGGCTTATTATGCGGGAATGGTCGGTAAATACTGGTTTGAGAAACTGGCCCGCCTGCCGGTCGAAATTGATGTGGCGTCCGAGTTTCGCTACCGGGAGGTCCCGCTGGAGGCCGGTGGGCTTTCGCTCTTTATCTCGCAATCCGGCGAGACCGCCGACACGCTGGCGGCAATGCGTTATTGCAAGGAGCAGGATCAGCATATTGCCTCAATTGTGAATGTGCGCGAATCCACGATTGCACGCGATTCAAATATCGTTCTGCCGACGCTGGCCGGGCCGGAGATCGGTGTCGCGTCCACCAAGGCTTTCACATGCCAGCTTGCGGTTCTGGCCTGCCTTGCCATCGCTGCGGGCCGTGCGCGCGGCACGATCAGTGCGGAGATGGAAGCAGAACTGGTCGTCGCCTTGTCGGAAGTCCCGCGTCACATGTCCGCGATCCTGCGCGATGAGGCGGTATATGATTCTCTGGCGCATTCACTGGCCAAGGCCTCCGACGTTCTTTATCTCGGGCGCGGTATGAACTACCCGGTGGCGCTCGAAGGCGCGTTAAAGCTGAAGGAGCTCTCCTACATTCATGCTGAAGGTTATGCGGCCGGTGAACTCAAGCACGGACCCATTGCGCTCATTGATGAAACAATGCCCGTTGTCGTCGTGGCGCCTGGCGACGAGATGTTTGAAAAAATGGTGTCAAATATTCAGGAAGCCGCGGCCCGGGGCGGACGAATCATCTTCTTGAGCGATGCCGACAAGAGCGTGCTGGGCTGCGAAACCATGGCGTCGGTGAAATTGCCCAAAACCCATGCCTTTACCAACCCGCTGATTTATGCGCTTCCCATGCAGCTGATCGCCTATCATACAGCCGTTTTCTTGGGGACAGATGTCGATCAGCCGCGCAATCTGGCAAAATCGGTGACCGTGGAATAGCCACATGTATAGCCACCGCCCTGTTTATTGCCTGAATCTTCAGGCGAGGATGTACATTGCCTCTTGTGCATGGAGCTCGTCTGACCGACAACCTTGTAAATACCCTATTTACACCTGCATATGATGACCATGCGATACGCGAAATTCATTACCACATTCGGGCTCTTTCTGGCGCTGAGCGCCGGACATGCATTTGCGCAAGTCGCGGGCAATGCGCAAAGCGGCAGTGATTTACTCAGGGCGGGCGAGGGGTCTTTGGCCAAGGGCAAGTTCACGGCCGCCGCGGGACAATTCGGCAGAGCGTTGCGCTCCAATGATCTGTCCGATGCGGAAGTTGCCCGGACACTATATAAGCGGGGGCTTGCTTACGAAAAATCAGAACGCTCGGCGCAGGCGATCGCGGACATAACCAACGCCCTGTTTCTCAAAGGGTTGTCGGGTAGCGACAGGGCAAAGGCATATCTGAGCCGGGGCCGGGCTTACGAAGCGGTCGGTCTTTCGGATCTTGCACGTAGCGATATATCGCGGGCAAAGTCCGGCGGGTTGAGCGAGAGCCAGATTGCACACTCACGTCAGGGCGTTACTCCTTCGCGGCAAACGGGCGGTCCGGCCTTCTCCACAACTGTTCAAAGTGCGGGTCAGCGCAGCCCGGCGCGTGAAACCCGTGTTGCATCCTTTGAGACTCAAACACGCGCACCAGCCCCGCCCAAACCGGAAATTCCCCGCTTCCGGACAACTATTGTTCCCAATGAAACTCCGGTTCAGGCTCCTGCCGCGCGCACGGCGGCGGTAAATCAAAAACTTTCCGCACCGGCCGGCTGGAGCACCGACACCCAGCAGGGTGATGGGACGCCAGCCCCCGCCAAGGAAGAATCGAAGGGCAAGGTGAGCAGTTTCCTCGGCGGGTTGTGGCAGAAAACGAAAGATAAGGTTGGAGGCGGAGACAAGAAGGAAAGCGCAGCTCCGTTGCCACCGGCGGCCCCGTCTCAGACGGCTCCGTCTCAGACGGCTCCGCAATGGAACCAGACAACCAGTGCGGCCACGCGCCAACGCACGGCCGCGCCGGTTCAGAGCCCGCGGGCCGCACCTGCAACCGGCACTGCGCAAGGCGGCGCGGCAAACGGGAGAAGCGGGTATCGCATTCAGCTTGCGGCGCTGCGCAGCGAACCCGAAGCACAGGCCACCTGGAAGAGGCTTTCTTCGAGGCATAAAAACTTTCTCGGTAACCGGCAGCCTAATATCGTCAGGACGGAATTGGGGGGGTTGGGAACGTTTTACCGTGTCCAGATCGGCCCATTTTCCAGCAAGACGGAATCAGAACAATTGTGCAAAAATTTTAAGCAAGGCGGGCTCGACTGCTTCCTGCTGGCGCCATAATTCCTGTAAATTTTACAAACACGACCAAGGTCACATCTCTAACAAAGCAAAACTCTGCTAGAATGTATTTGGATGGATCGCTCTTGCGATCCATTGAACGGTCATCCCTTAGCGCTCAGAACCGCGTTTGGAGATGCAAAAAAATGAGTTACACGAATTATGGCAAAAAACGGCAATAAGCCGAACACTGATAAACCGGACTCTGGGGAAACAGGATCTGAAGCGTTGAAGCGGCTCGCTATTGCACAGGCGAATTCTTCATCATCCCATCTTGTCCAGCGGCTGAGGAACTATTTCCTCACCGGCCTCATCATCGTCGGCCCGGTTAGCATCACGCTGTATGCCTTATGGTGGTTCATCAATCTGGTTGATGGCTGGGTAAAACCATGGGTGCCGCAGATCTATCTTCCCGAGACCTATCTTCCCTTCACCGTTCCCGGTGTTGGTCTGATTTTCTCAATTGCGGTTCTGATTGTCGTTGGCGCACTGACTGCCAATCTGTTCGGCCGCACGATTGTGAGTTATGGCGAGTTGATGCTCGACCGTATGCCGGTGGTGCGCGGTGTTTATCGCGCCCTGAAACAGATTTTTGAGACGGTCCTTTCGCAATCGAGTAATTCTTTCCAGAATGTTGGTCTGGTTGAATATCCGCGCAAGGGTCTTTACGCGATTGTCTTTGTATCGACAAAGACAAAGGGGGAAATCGACGACAAGATATTCAAGGGTAAGAACGTGCTCAGTGTTTTCCTGCCAACAACGCCCAATCCGACCTCCGGCTATCTGCTGTTTGTGCCCGAGGAAGATATCGTCCTTCTCGATATGAGCGTTGAGGAGGGCGCAAAACTGGTTATTTCCGCCGGTCTTGTTGTGCCTGAGTATCAGAAGAAACTGAAACATCTTGCCGGCAAGGCGAAAGCGAAGAGCCAATCCCCTGCACGCAAGACTCCCCAAAAGACACCGGCTTAGAAAAGCATTAACCGGCCTTGAGCAGGCGGATGGCTTCGTCACGCTCAAACAGATAGAGCAGGGCGCGCAGAGCCTCACTGCGTTTGCCGGACAGCCCCGGATCTGAGTTCAGAATGAGTCGGGCATCGTCCCGCGCCGCGGCCAGCAATTCAGTATCGCGAGGCAGGGCGGCGACTCTGAATTCCGGCAGGCCGCTTTGGCGCGTGCCCAGCACCTCGCCGCCACCGCGCAGTTTTAAATCCTCTTCAGCGATTATGAAGCCGTCCTCGGTTTCGCGCAGCGCATTAAGACGTGCGTGCGCCGTGTCCGTCAGCGGGGGTTTGTACAGGAGGATACAGGCGGACTTGTCCGCGCCGCGCCCGACGCGTCCGCGCAGTTGATGCAACTGGGCCAGGCCAAAGCGCTCCGCGTGCTCGATGACCATGATCGTGGCGTTGGGGACGTCCACGCCGACTTCGATGACCGTGGTGGCGACGAGGATTGAGATATCGCCATCGGCAAAAGCCTGCATGACCTCATCCTTTTCCGGGCCTGGCATCTGGCCATGCACGAGGCCAACCTTCCCGCCGAAACGCTTTTGCAAAGTGGCATGACGCTCTTCGGCTGCCGTGGCATCGAGCATATCGGACTCTTCCACCAGCGGGCACACCCAATAGGCCTGTGCGCCGCCTTCAATGGCTGAACCAAGCCGGTCCATGATATTGCCCAGGCGATCGACCGGCATGGCTCTGGTGGTGACGGGCTGCCGGCCTGCAGGCTTTTCCAGTAATTTCGAGACTTCCATATCGCCATAATGGGTGAGCAGCAGCGTGCGCGGGATCGGCGTTGCGGTCATCACCAGCACGTCGGTCCCGCCGGCGCCGCTCTTGGCCTGCAATGCAAGGCGCTGATGCACGCCGAAGCGGTGCTGTTCGTCAATGACGGCAAGCCCAAGATCGCTGAAGTCCACACCGTCCTGAAACAGCGCGTGCGTCCCTATCAGCAAATCCAGCTCACCATGTTTAAGCGCGGTTAAAATGCGTTCCCGCTCCTTGCCCTTATCGCGCCCGGTCAGGAGTGCAATGCGCATCGAGGTGGCCTGCGTCAGGGCGTTGAGCGTTTTGAGATGCTGACGGGCGAGCAATTCCGTTGGCGCCATCAGGGCCGCCTGCCGGCCCGCCTCCACGGCGTTCGCCATGGCGAGGAGCGCTACAATGGTTTTGCCGCTGCCAACGTCGCCCTGAAGCAGCCGCAGCATCCGAATATTCCCGGCCATGTCCGCGCTGATCTCGTCCAGAACGAATTTTTGCGAAGCCGTCAGCGTGAAGGGCAGATCGCGCAGAATTATTTTCACCAGCTCGCCTGTGCCAATAGTAGCGCGGCCCGGCGCCTTGCGCAGCTTGGCTCTGACGAGCGCCAGCGCCAGCTGGTTTGCCAGCAATTCATCATAGGCAAGGCGCTGGCGGGCAGGGGTATTGGCGAGCAGGCCGGCTTCGGATTGCGGGGCGTGAACACTGCGAATGGCGTCCGAAAATGACGCCCATGAATTTTTCGCAATCCAGGCCGCGTCCTGCCATTCCGGTATATCGGGCAAACGCTCCAGCGCCTGGATAAGCGCCTTGCGCAATACCTTTCCCGAAAGCCCGGCGGTCAGCGGAAACACCGGTTCAATAAGCGGCAGTTCATCGGCCTCCGATAGTTTCACCACATAATCGGGGTGCGGCATCTGCAACCGCTCTGAATAGTCCTCGATTTTGCCCGATACGATGCGCTTCTCGCCAACGGGAAGCAGCTTTTGCAGATAGTCTGAGCGCGCATGAAAGAACACCAGTTCAAGAAATCCGGTTTCGTCGGTGCAGCTTACGCGGTAGGGGATGCGGCGCTGACCGCGCGGCGGCGCTCTATGTTCAGCTACCGTCACTTCGATTGTCGCCACTTGACCGGGGACAGCCTGCGCTATGGCTGGCCGCGCGCGCCGGTCGACCAGCGAGACCGGGAAATGGAGCAGAAGATCGATAATTTTTGCACCTTCATTGGCGGAGTGCGGCGCGAGCAGCCGTTTCAGGAGTTTTTGAATACGCGGGCCAATCCCGTCCAGATCGCGTAAGCTGGCGAACAGGGGTGTGAGGATGTGTGGCCGCATGCGCCTTCATTATTCCTGAAAACAGTTTTTGCCGCTGTCTATGGCTGACAGCACAGCTCTAGGGGAGTATATGGCCCAATATATTCCGCTTGGACCACTTGAATATGATGCCTTCGACCTTGGACCCTATGCCCGATACACGCAATGATCTAGACGCCAGCCGCCGCCGTGCGCTCTACCGGGCGGAGCATCGCGGAACCAAGGAGTTGGACTGGTTATTGGGGCGCTTCGCCAGGGCGGAGTTAGGCGGCATGGATGATAGCGAATTGGATGCATTTGAAGACTTCCTCGCATTGCCGGACCCGGATATACAACACTGGCTGATGACGCGCGATGCGGCATTGCCCGAAGGCCAGGCGGGCAGTTTTGTCGCGCGGCTGAAACACTTCCATGACCTGTAGTACAAGATGATTTCGACGCTGCCCATTTCAGACATACTCGGCGCAACGGGACCGGTAACGGTTGCGGGCGCTCCTGAGGGGCTGGACGCACTGGCTCTGGTGGAACTGGCCAATGAGCTGGCCACTAAGCAAGGAGGGGAAGGCAGCGCAAGGCCCGCCACCATCCTGCACATCGCCCGCGACGATAAACGTATGTCCGCCCTGAAAGCGGCGCTGGCCTTTTTCGGTGGTGGCGCTATCGAGACGATTACCTTTCCGGCCTGGGATTGCGTTCCCTATGACCGGATTTCGCCAAATTCGGAAATTGCCAGCCGCCGCCTTGCCGCGTTGGCGAAGTTGATCCACCGTGCGGCTTCAGGTGACGCAAACCCGCTTGTGGTCCTTTCAAGCGTCAATGCCGTGACGCAAAAAATTCCGCCGCGCTCATATATGGAGCAATCGGTGTTGCGGCTGGCTGCTGGCGCCGCGCCGGGCATGGACGCCCTCACCAGGCGGCTGGACTCGACCGGATATGTGCGCACGGGAAATGTGATGGAGCCGGGGGAAT
>SDBT01021004.1_pt1 | contig 10203 bp, 7 predicted proteins | sample 2277101 | NCBI WGS metagenome assembly SDBT01 (sample SAMN10404973, study PRJNA504765) | marine sediment metagenome | isolation source: marine sediment core GS10_PC15, 103 cmbsf | place: Arctic Ocean: Southern Knipovich Ridge | collected 2010
GAGCCGCCCCCTGATCAAATGGCTCCTAAAAGATGGGACGGGGGGCAATCTTTTAAGATGTTGATAAGAGATGCCGCCGCGCCACATTTTCTCCTCATAAGGGGGCGCAATCCACTGTATTATGAGCAGAGCCGGGTAGAAAGATCAGGCTGGCAGCCATGAGAAGCCGGTAAAGCACAAAGTGCTCACAAATAGGAGAGGAGATACTTTATCTTGCAGTCGTTATGGCAGTGGCTTTTTGAAACGGGTCACCAACAGACATTCCTGGCCGCTATCGTTGCCCTTGGCCTCGGTCTGATTATCGGCTGGGGGGTACGTCGTGACAGGGGTTTAAGGCTCGGAAAGGTCGTCCCTGATAAAGGGGACAAGTCTTTTTTTAAAGGGATCCAATATATCCTTTCAAATGATCATGATCAGGCCATCGAAGAATTCACCAAGTCAGTCCAGGTCAACTCCGATACCATAGAGACCTATGTGGCCCTGGGCAATCTGTACCGATCCAAGGGCGATATTGATCGGGCAATCCGTATTCGCCAAAATATCATTCTGAGGCCAACCATTGACGAGCACATCGCCCTTCAAGCCCTTTTCGATCTGGGAATGGATTATCGTAAGGGAGGGTTCCTGAATCGGGCCCTGAGCACGTTTCAAAAGGTTGTACAAAAGGATCCCGCCAATCTAAAGGCCCTGCAAGAAATTGAAAAGATTTACGAAGAATTGAAAGACTGGGAAAATGCCTTTCGGACACGACAGAAGATTGCACGGTTGATCAAAGGGAATCACGATCACATATTGGCCCACCATTTGGTAGGTATAGGGAAAACTCACCAGCAGAAGGGAGACCTCAACAAGGCAACCACCTTTTTTAATAGGGCCATATCAACACATAAGGAATGTGTGGATGCCTATCTTCATCTGGGAGACCTTTATTTTGCCAAACAGGATTACAAGAAGGCCATTTCAACTTGGAAAGAAGTGGTAGAGAATGTTCCCCAGTTTACATTTCTGGCGTATCTTCGTCTTGAGGGGGCCTACGCAAAGATGGAGAACCTAAAACCGGTTGAGAATTTTTTAAAAGAATGTTCGGAATTAAATTCCGACGCGTTCACCCATTTGGCCCTTGCCCGTTATCTTTATAATGAAAATGACATTGAAGGCGCCTTAAGGGAGATCTCCAGTGTGTTGGACCTGGCCCCCACCTTTTGGGAGGCCAGGAGGTTTAAGGGGGAGATATTGTTGACCCAGGGGAAAAAGGAAGAGGCATTGTCTGCCTATAGAGAACTTATCCAGGATTTGAGTATCCCCTACCTAAGATTTCAATGCAAACAATGCGGATTTATGCCAAAAGAGCTTCAATGGCGATGTCCCCAATGCAAGAACTGGGATACAATAGATCTGATCGATTCAGGAGGGGCCCTGGTAAAGAACACTTGAAATCGGGTAATAAAGAATCAAATGGTAAATACAAGAGGTTTAATCAGGGGCGCAAGAGAGCAGTTACCGGGTATAAAAAGGTGATTATATGACACAGCTCACCCCTATGCTCAGGCAATATATGCGTATCAAACAGGAATATCCCGATTCCATCTTGTTTTTTCGCATGGGCGACTTTTACGAAATGTTTTTTGATGATGCACAGATTGCCTCGAGGACGCTCGGTATTACCCTTACCTCCCGCGGAACCCACAACGGGAAAAAGGTTCCCATGTGCGGCGTACCTCATCACGCCTATAACGCTTATGTGGGGAAGTTAGTGGATAGCGGCAGGAAGGTAGCGGTTTGTGAGCAGACGGAAGACCCAAAACTGAGCAAAGGAATTGTTAAAAGAGAGGTGGTGCGGCTTGTCACTCCGGGTTCAATTATCGATGAGCGTGAAGTGGATGATAAAATCAGTCTGTATATGGGGGCAATAACAGTTGGGCCTGGAGGGGATGCCTCTCAAGGTGACTCAGGTGCCGATAACGTATACGGATTGGCATACCTGGAACTTTCAACGGGTGAGTTTCGAGTGACAGAAGTTCAGACGTTTGAAAAGCTCCTGGACGAATTGGGAAGAATAGACCCCGCCGAGCTCTTAATCCCCGATGATGGTTCTTTGTCCAAACACGGGGCCCTTTCCAGATACCGCCTCGAGACACTGGAGAAGGATTTGTTTGATTCTCGAATGGCCGAAGATCTCCTGAAAGAGCAATTGCGGGTCCGGTCCTTGGCTGGGTTCGGGTGCCAGAATATGACCCAGGGGGTCATCGCCGCCGGTGCCCTCGTTTATTATCTCCGGCATACCCAAAAAGGGTTCCCTAAACATATAAACGAGATCATACCCTACCACATGAGTGATTTTGTTTTGCTTGACGAGTCCACTTGTGCCCATCTGGAGCTACTAAAAACGATGCGTCGGCAATCGGAAAAAGGCTCACTGTTTCAAATTCTCGACAGGACAGTGACCCCCATGGGTGGCCGTCTCCTGAAGACATGGATCGCTTATCCCCTGATTGACCTTGACAAGATCCGCAATCGACATGCTGCCCTGACCTGTCTAAAGGATGATCCCATGACCCGGGATAGGCTCAGGGAGGCGCTTGAAGAGATTTATGATCTGGAACGACTGAATGGTCGTATAGCCCTTAAAAGGGCAAATGCGAGAGATCTTCTGTCCCTCAAATCTTCCATACAAAAACTCCCTTTTATAAAGGACACCATAAGCGGATCAAACAGCACGTTGCTATCCGAAATTGCCTCCAAGATAGATACTCTGAAGGACATTGGAGATCTGATTGAAAAGGCCATACATACAGATCCTCCGGTCTCTTTGAGAGAAGGGGGGATTATCAAAGAGGGGTATAATGACAAACTTGACGAGCTGATCGCCATTAGCCGTGATGGGAAGAGCTGGATAACTGAATTTGGCACCTCAGAACAGAAAAAGACGGGAATTTCAAGCCTAAAAGTGGGTTTTAACAGAGTCTTTGGATACTACATCCAGATCTCCAAGTCCAATCTTCACCTGGTTCCTCCGGATTATATAAGAAAACAGACCTTGGCCAATGGCGAACGTTACATTACAGAGGCCTTGAAGGAAAGGGAAGAACAGGTTCTGGGCGCCGAAGAAAAACGGGTGGAGATGGAATTCGAGATCTTTGAGAAGACCCGGGAGGAAATCGGGCGTAACAATCATCGAATCAGGGAGACCGCCGGGTTGATCGCCCAGATCGATGTCTTGGGTGGTCTGGCTGAGACGGCAGAGGTCTGCAATTATGTGTGCCCGAAGGTCAATGAGGGCCTCGGGATAACGATCGTAGACGGGAGACATCCGGTTATAGAGCAGACTGTAAAAGAAGAGGACTTTGTACCCAATGATATTTGCCTCGATTCAGGGGATCAGCAGATTTTGATTATTACCGGGCCCAATATGGCGGGCAAATCCACCATCCTCAGACAGACCGCCCTGACCGTGCTTATGGCACAGATGGGAAGTTTTGTCCCTGCCCTGGAAGCTGAAATAGGGTTGGTGGATCGTATTTTTACCCGTGTGGGTGCCTCTGACGACCTTGCCAGGGGGCAAAGTACCTTTATGGTGGAGATGAATGAAACAGCAAACATCTTGCGGCATGCAACACCAAGGAGCCTGGTGGTTCTGGATGAAATAGGACGTGGCACAAGCACCTATGATGGCCTGAGTATCGCCTGGGCCGTGGCAGAGGCCTTGCACGACAGAGAAGGGGTTGGTATTCGTACCCTGTTTGCCACCCATTATCATGAGTTGACCGAATTGGTCAGCACAAAACAGAGGGTAAAGAATTTTAACATAGCTGTCAGGGAGTGGAATGATCAAATTATCTTTTTGAGAAAACTCATCCCGGGTGGAACGAACCGTAGTTATGGTATCCAGGTGGCACAGATCGCCGGATTGCCTGAGGATGTCCTTAAAAGGGCAAAAGAAATCCTTAACAACCTTGAAGGAACAGAATTGGATGAAATAGGAAGACCTCGCTTGGCCTATATTCCAAATGAAAAAAATCAAGGAGAGATGCTTCAACTAGGTCTGTTTGGATCACAAGACGGGAAATTGCGGGAACGGATCAGGGGGCTCGATATTTCTTCCATGACGCCTCTGGATGCCTTAGTAGAGCTCAACAAACTAAAAGAACACACAGATTCGAATACTTGGAGCTGATCGCTAAGGGCTTGCGCCCCATCAGGGATTGGCCGTCAGGTATCCACATTGAAATCAATTTATGAGGTATGAAGAAAAAAATCTTTCAAATTCTGTTTCTCATTTTTTTGGTCACACCCCTTCTGACCGGATCTGAGGCACTATGTAAACGTCCCGACAAATCCGCCATCCTTCTCGAGAAGGCTGATAAATCCCGCAAGGCACTATATCGTTCTCATAAGAAAAAAAAATACCGTCACAACTGGATGAATTGCATAAATGCGTATGGGAAAATTTATACCCGTTATCCAAAAAGCAAACAGGCCCCCTGGGCGATATATCATTCCGCCAATCTCTATACAGGGTTATACAAATATTCGGGGGAAGGGAAATATTTGGATAAGGCCGTCAGTCTCTACAGACGCATAGTCGATGGATATACGTCTCACAGCCTGGCAGATGACGCCCAGTACCAGATAGGGGACATTTTTTATAAGCACAGGAAAAACCCCAGCCGTGCCTATGTGGAATTTCTGAAGGTGGACGTGAAATTCCCCTCAGGGGATATGAGATCCAAGGCCAAAAAGATGCTGGATAAACTGGCCGTAACCCTAAGCAAACGATCAAAAAAAGAAGAGAAGAAGGGAAAGAAACACGGCGCATCACGGTCGAGGTTGGTATCGGTCAAAAATATCCGGTATTGGTCTACCCCAAACTACACACGGGTCGTGATAGACCTGGATGGCAAAGTGAAATATGACTACCATCTCCTAAAACCAAACCGGAAAGTCAACAAACCCCGCCGGTTCTATCTGGATCTTAAGAATGCCCGTGTTACATCCGAAATCGACCTTGACATACCCATAAAAGATGATCTGCTCAAAAGGGCCAGGGCAGGGCAGCACAAAAAAGATACAGTGAGAGTGGTCCTGGACATGAAAAGCGTGGGAAAATACAAGGTTTTCCCTCTCTATGATCCCTTTCGGATTGTCGTGGATGTCCGGAGATATGGAAAACCCAAGACCGGAACCACCCATCGGTCGGTATCCAAGAAAAGGGCACGGGGAAAAGGAATCAAGAAGACCAGCGGGCCGGACAAAACGGTATCCCTTGCCAGACAGCTTGGCCTCAATGTGAAAAGGGTGGTCATCGACCCGGGTCATGGCGGCAAAGACCCGGGCGCCATAGCTTGGAAGGGGGTCAAGGAAAAGAATATAACCCTGAGGATAGCAAAATTCCTGGCCAGAAAACTAAGAAAAGATCTTGGATTCGAGGTGTTTCTCACCAGGGATAGGGATGTATATTTATCCTTGGAACGGAGAACAGCCATTGCCAATATGAAAAAGGCAGATCTGTTTATCTCTCTCCATGTTAATGCCCACAAGAATAAAAGGGTCAGAGGCCTTGAGTCCTACTTTCTTAATATCGCCACCGATGAACGGGCCGTGATGGTGGCGGCAAGGGAAAATGCCACCTCCGAGAAAAACATAAGTGATCTCCAGTTTATTCTCAATGACCTGATGTTGAACACAAAAATTCACGAATCCAGTCGGCTCGCCTATCAGGTCCAGAAGGGAATGGTGTCTCGTATGGGCCGCAGGTATAAAAAAATCAAAGATTTGGGCGTAAAACAGGCCCCTTTTTATGTGTTGATCGGAGCTGAAATGCCTGCGGTCCTGGTGGAGGTGGGTTTTCTCACCAACAAAACCGAGAAAAATAGGTTGGTCAGCAAAAAGTATCAGGAAAGGGTGGCCACGGGGATAAGCGACGGCATAAAAAAGTATATTGCTGCCCTCGATCAAGCTTATCAGGGGGGATGATCAGCTCCCGGATTGAAGACCGACGGTCTTAGATTACCCATGCCTGATTGCCGGTCCCCGGTGGTCGATTGCGGGATTTCTATTTCATCCTCAAATAGGCATCGATAAACGCATCAATGTTTCCGTCCATGACAGCTTCAACGTTACCCACCTCAACGTTTGTACGATGGTCTTTGACCATCCTGTAAGGGTTAAACACATAAGATCGTATTTGGCTGCCCCAGGCAATATCTTTTTGGGTCTGATGCATCTCGTGCTTTTTCTGTTCGAGTTTTTTCTTCTCAATTTCATAGAGCTTTGACCTTAGCACTTTCATGGCCATTTCTTTGTTGCGGTGCTGGGATTTTTCGTTTTGGCATTGTGTTACAGTGCCTGTGGGAAGATGTGTAATCCTAACGGCTGAATTGGTTTTATTAACATGTTGCCCCCCGGGGCCGCTTGCCCTGTAAGTGTCAATGCGAAGGTCCTTTTCATCGATTTGAATCATGATATCCGTATCCACCTCCGGGAGAACGGATACAGATGCAAATGAGGTGTGTCTCCGTCCGGTGGCGTCAAAGGGGGAAATTCTAACCATACGATGGATACCGTGTTCTGACTTGAGGTGTCCATAGGCATAGGGTCCGGTAACAGTGAAAGTTACGCTTTTTATGCCCGCTTCATCACCTGGGAGGTGGTCTAACATTTGCACTTTCATTCCTTTGTTTTCGCTCCAGCGGATGAACATTCTGAGAAGCATCTCTACCCAGTCCTGGGCCTCTGTCCCCCCAGCCCCTGCATTTATGGCCACAATGGCATTTCGCTTATCATCGGCATCTCCCAGCAGGGATTGAAGCTCCAGGTCCTTTATCTCTTTTTCGAGCTGATCTACGTCGTCGTTCACCTCCTGCAAAGTGGATTCGTCCTCTTCTTCAAAGGCCATTTGGGCAAGGATCTTGGCTTCTTCGCTCTCCTGATAGAGCCTTTGCCACAAATCGATTTTTTCCCGTAACAGTGCACGTTGTTGGTTAAAACGGGCAATCTCGGTCTGATCCTTTTGCCAGAAGCTGGCATTTGACATCATGTTTTCGAGTTCTTTGAGATCTTCTTCCTTGTTGTCTAAGTCAAAGATGCCCCCTTAACGCATCCAACTGACCCGTGACGTGATCAATTCTCACTATTATACCCTGTTCCATTTTTTCCTCCTTTATTAGCAATAAGGTTTTGGGTGTCGGGCATCCGGCTTCGCTTCCAGCCAGTAGGGCTTCCAGGCCCGAACACGACCACTGTTTTGGTTGCGGCCAAAGACCTGCATTAGGATTGTCAATAACCGGCTCAGGACGAAATGTTGAGGATAATCCGGAATTCCTCGACCCCTGAACTCGAAAACGGTCAAAAAAACTTGCATAAACGTAGCATTTATTATTGCCATTCTAATTCTTGATGGAGATTATTTCAAGTGGGACCCGGCCCTTTCCTCTTTTCAAGCCATCTTCCCCTGAGACAATGGCAGATTTTGAGAAATGAGATAATAAGGAGAAAGATGACAAAAAAATCTCCGAAACGGGTGTAAATGGTGAGGGATGAGTTGGATATGTCAACCGAGGCCTCCAGGATCTCTTCCTCGAAGAGGTCGCTCAGTTCGAGGATCTTGCCTTGAGGCCCGATAAATGCACTGAAACCCGTATTTGCAGCACGTATCATGGGTCTGTGGTTTTCAACGGATCTGAAAACCGCTATGCTTAAATGTTGATAGGGGGCGCTTGTCATTCCAAACCAGGCATCATTTGTCAGGTTGACGAGCATGTTTGCTCCTTGACGCGTAAGGCTGCGTGCCAGTTCTGGAAAGACAGCCTCAAAACATATGACAATCCCCATGGACATATCAGCGGTTTTTAGGGGGGCTATCTTATGCCCTGCTTCAAAATCTCCGGCCGCGGGAACCAGCCGATCGATAAAAGAAAGGATCTTTTTGAGGGGGATATATTCTCCAAAAGGTACAAGGTGGACTTTATCATAGGATTGAGGCGGTGTTTGGGAGTCTGGCGTAACCAGGTAGACCCGGTTATAATATTTTGTCACCCCCTTGCCGCGTTTATAAGCTGGACTTCCAAAAACAAGAAGGGCCCCAATCTCATCTGCCAAAGAGAAGACTTGCGGTGAAAACCTTTTGTTATCCTGAAAAAAGAAAGGCAGTGCTGTTTCAGGCCAGACAATCAGATCAGGTTTGAAATCGCGGGTTGTCCGGGTGAGCCTTTTGTAAGTCAGCATGGTGGTGGTTCGGTATGCCGGATCCCACTTTATGGATTGATCAATGTTGCCCTGGATAATTGCTGCCTTTATCACCCGGGCAGGTTTTTCCCCATCTGTTCTCTCGGAGAGGCGGTATTGGCCATATGCCAGTGTCCCCACTGTAAGCAAAGCCACCGCAAGCACCTCCCATTTTAGAAGGCCGCGGTTTCTCAAGGATCGTTTTGAAATTATGTGGTAAATAAGTCCGTTTACAAGGACAATCAAGAAAGAAGACCCATATACGCCAAAGAGGTCTGCAATTTGAATAAGAAGCAATTGTTTGTATTGGGTGTACCCCAAAAGACCCCACGGAAACCCGGTCAAGAGATTGCCCCTGATATATTCGAGGCTGACCCAAAAGCCTGCCATAAAAATTATGTAAAAATAGGAACTCTGCAGCCATGTGGTCAGACTTGCAAAGACGGCAATATATATAGCCAGGTAGAGAACCAGAAAAAAAAGAGGCACAAGGCTTACAAATATATTTAGATTCCCATAATGCCCAAGCACCACCATAAGCCAGTAAATCAGGGTGAGGAAATGGACAAAACCAGTAATGAGACCTTGTTTGAAACCCTGGGAAGGAGACGTGTCCTCGAGGCCTTTGAGAAGGGGCACTAAAGCGACCCACGAGAGAAAAGAAAGGTTTCCGGGAGGAAAGGATGCGGTCAACATAGCCCCCGAGAGGATGGACAGCAGTATTTTACGCAGAGAAATCGCCATTATTTGTTATTCTCTACCATCAAGAACCAAAAGCAATCCATGGCAAGGGCGTATGCTCTCAATAATCTCGGGTGCCGTAAGGCTCAGCCGTTTCTTTCCGGCACCCTCTGCACCGGACCGGGGCCTCTATGACGCGGCCCTGTGGCCCGATTCAAATCTCTTAAAAATTTACGTCTGGGAATTTTTTTCTTCCTTGGGGGGAGTTGGAGGGGGCTCTCGTCTGATGAGGACCTTATCAATTTTCCGCTGGTCACCTTTTTCGATAGTAATCTTCAGGCCCTTGAATAAAACCTCTTCATTCACCTCGGGTATCCTTCCCAAAAGGTGGATAACAAACCCGCCGACAGACTCGAAGTCTCCCTCCATAAGTTCCATTTTGAGGTGCTCTTCCAGCTTTCCAATCTCCAGTCGGGCATCCACAAGAAAGGAATTATCATCGATGATATTCAAAAGGGGCTCTTCTGTGTCGTGCTCGTCCATTATTTCCCCGACGATTTCTTCCAGAATATCCTCGATCGTAATAATGCCGGCGGTACCCCCATACTCATCTGTTACAATAGCCAGATGGGTCTTTTTTTCCTTCATATCTCTTAACAAATCGCTGACCATCCGAGTTTCAGGGACAAAATAAGGCTTTCTGAACATATCATTTGGGATTTGGGAATCAGGGTCCTCTCCCAACAGCTTCAGGAGATCTTTTGAATGAAGAATGCCCACAATATGATCGATGTTGTCCTTATGGATGGGTATCCTGGTATGCCCGCAATCAGTAACCAGTTTGATCAATTCACCCAGGGTGGCATCGACCCGGGTAGAAGAGATTCCTGTGCGGGGGATCATGATGGATTGGGCCTTTGTTTCCTTCAAATCCAACACACCGTATACCATATGGGATTCTTCGTTGGTGATGAGTCCCTTGGCCTGCCCTTCGTCCATAAGAACATGGATTTCTTCGGTCAGGTTGTTGCTGTCAGCCTGGTGGATTTTTTTCTTGATCAGAGACTTGATTCGATCGAAAAGGCCTTGTTCTGAATCATCTTCCAAAAATGGTTTTTTTCTCCAAATTTTTGTGATAATGTTGCAGCGATATGGGGCCGTGTCTATGGAGACCCGGTAACGCAGGTCTTTTCTCCAGCTTGCCAGCCACGAACACCTTTGGGAATTCTATTTTTGTCTATATAAAATGTCAAGATGTTTGCGAATAAGTTTTAATTCAAAATGGAAATACTGGCCCTC
>SDBT01021006.1_pt1 | contig 10203 bp, 18 predicted proteins | sample 2277101 | NCBI WGS metagenome assembly SDBT01 (sample SAMN10404973, study PRJNA504765) | marine sediment metagenome | isolation source: marine sediment core GS10_PC15, 103 cmbsf | place: Arctic Ocean: Southern Knipovich Ridge | collected 2010
CTCGGGCTAAGGGGGGGGGATTAATATGGAATACGAATTTTCAGGGGAAATGGGAGAAATGAAAGCGATAACTTTGTGGGAGCCTTGGGCGACGCTGGTGGCCTATGGCTACAAGCGATTCGAGACGCGATCCTGGCCTACGCACTATCGGGGCCCGTTGGTCATTCAGGCCGCCAAACGGATCCCCCGTTCAGCGGAATTGAGGCCGGGGCCGATCAGGGAAGCGCTGGCGGCGATTGGGGTGGCGGGTGATTTTCCGTTCGGCTGCGCGCTGGCCGTGGTGGATGTGACGGCGGTTTATCGGACGGAGGCGGTGCTGGTGAAGGAGATGGTCATTGGGGACGAGTTGGCTTTTGGCGATTTTGGCCCCGGGCGATACGCATGGCGGCTGGAGAATTTACGCCGGTTGGCGCAGCCGGTGCCGTTGAGAGGTCGACAGGGATTATGGCCACTGCGGGGGGAGGCGTTAGCGGCGGTTTTGGAGGGGATGGGGGGGAGTTGATAATTGATAATGGGGGCCGCCCGCATAGGCGGCTCTTTTGATTCTGGGGACGGGTGAGGCGGGGTGTGTTCTAAAAATAGAACATACCCTTAAAATCATCCCGCTTTCTTGCTTTGGGGATTGACAAAAAGCAAGAAGTCGGTTATACTAGAAGGGAGTTAGGAATTGACCTGACTAGACAAAAAAGGGGAAAGGTAGGGTTATGACTAAGGAAATTTTCAACGAATTGGCAAAAATTCTAAAGGCGGAAAGAGGTAGAAAATCTCCTAATAATTTTTTCGAGATCATAACTGAAGCTTGCGTGATAGAGGGAGACTATCCGCAACTCGACGAGCTGCGGCAACGGTGCTATGAGTTAGATTTAGATGACTGGAATGTTTTCAAGCCCGCTTATGACGCTGAATATGGCAAACGGAAAAAAGCCGGGAACGTGGCGATGACAGAAGTTTACGTAGGCGATCTGTTAGAGGAAACAGAGAAAGCCTATAAGTTCGATAGCGGAAAAATGTTAGGCTTTAATAGGCCGCACGGGTACTGGGTGCCGAAATCCCAGGTAACTTACAACGAGCAGGAAAGTACATTATCAATGCCCGTTTGGTTAGCCAGAGAGAAAAATTATATGAGTGGAAAGTGACCTCAAACTTTAGCCCCTCACGGGGGGCTGAGTTTTGAGGTTAAAGTAACTCTATCGGGCGCGGTTGGGGAAGCCGTCTTCAAAAGGAAAAGGGATGAAATTATGGCTAAAGACATGGCAACTATAAAGAGGGTTTTAACCAGAAATCAATTTAACGAAGTCGTTTCGGCAGCCAAATCAAAGTCTGTTACAGGGCTTTACGAAGCAGACTCATTATCCGGGTTTTCCTGGACGCTGAGGGGGACAGAAAAAACTCCCAGCAGAAACGGCAAATGGACCAGAACGTCTACCTTTTACATCCTTAGTGTAGTACAGCCAAATGTGGATAGTTCGGACCCGAAATTCATCAAAGCTCATAAGAGGTTTAGCGAAAAAGCCGCCGCCGCTTCAGCGCTTTTTGAACAAATGAGGGAAAATGCTATTTGATGTTTATATAACCAAAGCCAGCGTAACAAGAGATGGAGACCCGGCAAATTGGCGAACGGTGTTTTATCACCGCTGTGTTCGAAGCGATTCGCGTCTAAATGCTGTGAAGAAATGCCTGCCGGATATTTCAAAAAAAGTCTTGCCACAAGTAGATAAAAGCATTAAGTTTGTCTCCATATTTGTGGGGAGAAAGGGCAGCGTAACCGGCGCAGCTAGCCGGTTACATCCTGTAAAAATCACCAGGAAAGGCGAATTAGTCCACCTTGAAACGAGATTATCTTCTAATTGACTTATCCACAGGCAATGCGACTTATACACAGGTTTTCCACAGGCATAAAAAACTTGTCAAAAGAAAGTTGGATTTTGGTCACTATTGGGCAAATTTAGGTTTGACAATTAAATTTAATTGTGATACAATGTAAGTATAATTAAATTTAATTATTGACAGGGAGATAGGAAAGATGGCAGACACAGACCAAATTACAAATATTGAAGTCGTTTTTAGTTCAGGGTCATTTGAAGAGTGGACCGAAGCCGCTGGGGATAGTTATCCTCAGGCATTCATCTGCGAATGGCAAACCAATTATAATAATTTACTCAGGGGAAAATTAGCCGAGGTATTTCCCAACGCTAAAATTGAAGTGGGCGAAGGGTATGACCAGACGATGGACACCGGAATTTTTGTGGAGGGTTCATTTAAGGACGAGACGGGTAAAGACGAAGACGAAATCAAGGAAGTGATCAGGAATTTACTCTATATTGCCAATGATTGCGATTTAATGGACGAAGTGTGGAATTTTCCTTCGATAGCAACGATCAGCCAGACCATAGAAGACTTGACTGAGGAAAAGCCAATCGGTCATATTGACTATGTAGGAGCCGATTACGTTTTTGCTCAACATGATGGGGCGATTCGCTGGCTTGATTTAGACGTTGAGGAAATTTTAGACCCCGAAGCGGAATGGCAGTCAGGGACATCAGAAGATGCCGCCATCGCTTTCCGCAGCGAGTTTGATCCCGATTTTAAGTTGATCGCTCAGGCCGAAGCGGTCAGCCTGGGAGCTCCATCGGTTCAGGCTGTCAATAATGCTATTCGAGATGGGCGTTTGAAAGGCTATAATAATCGTCAGGCACAGCATCAGCGTCAGGGGAAGACGTTGGTTAGTAAGCAGGAAATTATCAAATTGTGGGGATAATCTTCAAGGAGAAAATAAATGGTAGGCTATCACATCAGTATTGGATACAACGGGGCGACGGGTATAGATTATTCCGTTGCCTGGAAAACATTGAAGCGGGTCTCTCGGCAGGTATGTGACGATCCGGCAGAGATAATAGCTGAGGCGCGCCGTTTAGGGGCTCCAGAGCAGTGTGAACGAGGGTGTTGCACCTTGGAGTCTCATACAGAAGTTTACCGAACGTCTTTTGAAACATCAGGGCATCCGGTGTCTATTATTGAAAATGAAAATGATCCAGAAAACTACCAGGTGATGCAACTGGCATCGTCTGGTGATGCTATTAAGTACCACGTTAGACGAGCGTTTGTGCGGCTTGTAATTGAGAGTATGCACCGTGAGGGGATTGAGGTTTCTTTGACTGTGGTATAAATAGCAACACCCTCAACTGCACTATACCCGATTCGTGTAGTTTTATAGAATTAGACAAGCGGCACGAATCGGGCTAAAATAACAAAGGAACTTAATAACCCTTGGCGGCGATGACAGACCATCGCCGCCAAGGGTTATTTTATTTTGGCTTATAAACTGGAGGTTGTGAGATGGAACTGAAATTGAAATACAAACCGAGATATTTGTCGAAGACGTATGGTTTTGGGGCGGCGCTGCTGCTGCTGGGGGGAGCGGTGTTGGGGCTGCCGGAATTGAAGGCGATGGTGGAGACGTTGCCGGCCGAGTATCAGGCGGGGGCGTTATTTGTAGTGGGGCTGCTGACCTGGGTTCTGCGAGAGTTGACGAAGGGGCCGGTGGGGGCTGATCCGTCGGCAGGTTCAGGCCGCCCTTCGGTAAGTTCAGGGAATGGCGGCGGCGGCGGTCCTTCGGCCGGCTCAGGCCAAGGGGGCGATACTGACGACTGAGGTGTGGCTGGCGTTACTATCGGGGCTGGCATCGGCGGCGGCGGCGATCTGGGTGGCGTTGAAGGTGATCATTCCCCGGATCGTGGAGGAACGGCTGGAGTCCCGGCGCGATCAGCGGGAACACCGGCAGTCGATGGAAGAGACCGAATTCCAGAGCGAGGCCCAGGAGCGGGAGGCGAATCAACGGCTGACGTTGACTCTGAATCATAATATCATTGGCACGCTGGAGCGGTCGATGGCAGAATCGACGACGGCCAACGAGGCTATTCGCGAACGTTTTTTCGGGCGGCTCGATACGGGTATGAATCATATCTATAGCGAGTTGGATGGCCTCCGGCTGGAGATGCGCCGCATGGAGGCCAATTATAGTGACCTGGCTCGCGATCGACATTTGTTGGAGATGGAAAATTACAACCGTCTGGAAATACAGATTGAGCGCCTGGCGAGGATCATTGGCCGGTTGGCGGTGGTGATCCAGGCGACGCATGCGGTTGAGTTGCAGTTGCCGGAGGAGCTTGATAATGAAGCGCTTGAAGGAGCCGGGGATTGAATTCTTCAGAAGTATATTGGCCGGGCATCATAGGCTGTGGCCAATATCGCGGGCGTTGGCGGTCATTTTTCTGGCCAATAGCCTGTTTCTATGGTGGCGCGGCGAGTCTGTGGTGCTCAGCATGCTGGGGGGGACGGTCTTCGCCGCCCTGACCTGTTTCCTGGTACACCCGCTCCTCAAATCGCGGGAGCAGGCCATTGAGCGCCTGACACGCAGCGAGGAGCGGGTCAGGCGGGGATATGAGGATATGTTGCAATTTGCCTACATCGCGGCTCATGATCTGCAAAGCCCACTAGCCACAATCTCAGGGTTTTCTGGGTTGCTGAAAGAGCGATACGCAGCGCAACTGGATGAGGATGGCCAAATTTATATTGATTTTATAGAAAGAGAGGCTCAAGGCGCCAGCCGGCTGGTCGGGGGGCTGTTGGAGTTTTCGCGGATTGGGACGGGGGAAAAACGATTCAAGACGGTCAAAATACAGGCTTTGGTGGAACGGGTGACAATCAGTCTGCGGCTTGATCTGGCGGGCGGGGGGGGGATAATCAAGGTCAAGTGGCTGCCGGATGTGGTCGCTGACGAGACGCAGATGGAGCAGGTCTTTCGGAATTTGATTTGCAACGCTATCAAATATCGACAGCCGGGCCGACCCTTACAGGTAGTCGTCAGCGCCCGCCGGGGCGAGAATGAGGTTATTTTTTGCGTGGCCGATAATGGGCTGGGCATCCCGGCCGGTTATCAGGAGAAAGTTTTCGCTATTTTTGGCCGCCTGCATGATGGCCGGATTCCGGGAGACGGCATCGGGCTGACCATCGTGAAGCGTATCGTGGAACGCCACGGGGGGCAGGTTTCGTTCACCAGTCAGGTGGACAGGGGTAGCCGGTTTTACTTTTCGATTCCGGATTAATCGCGCCTTGCGCGAGAAATGAGAATGATATGGGCACGACGGTTTTGCTGATTGAGGACAATCTGGGCCATGCGACGCTGGTGAAAGAGGCGTTCAAATTGCACAATGGTGATATTGATCTGCACCAGACGAGCAGCGGGGAGGGCGCTTTCAAGTGGCTGAAACACCAGCGGGCTGATGTTATTTTATTAGATTTGAATCTGCCGGGTATCTACGGGCTGGAGGTGTTGAAGCGCTTGAAAGCCAATAGCCGGCTGAAGTCGATTCCGGTCATTATATTGACGACCTCTCAGGCCGAGAGCGATATTATGGAATCGTATAATGCTCAGGCCGCCTGCTATATTATCAAGCCGGTCAATTATGCTAAGTGGACGGCGGCGATGGGCTATATTTCTGGCTTATATGGCATGGCGGCTAAAATTAGATAGGAGGCGTTTGAGATGGAGATTACACGGGTTTTGTTGATTGAGGATGATAGACCCTTCGCGTTTTTGGTAGAGCGGATGCTGGGGGAGGGGTATGAAGTGCAGCAGGTGGCGACGCTGGGAGAGGGGCTGGAGGTGATAACGGGCAATGGGGTTGATGTGGTGCTGCTCGATTTGATGTTGCCCGATTCTGCCGGGGCCGGGGAGACGTTGCGCCGATTTTTTGAGGCTCATATTGAGGTTGCTGCTTTGATTCTGTCTAATCATTCGGATCCGGATTTGATGATGAGTGCCCTGGCGGTGGGCGCGCAGGGGTATCTGGTCAAAGGAAAAATCAATCCGGACTGGCTGCGGTCGGCGGTTTTTCAGGCGGTGCTGATGCGGCAGTATCAGCGGCGGCATAAGGAGAAACTGACACAGATCTTCCAGGATCTTTACCAGGTCTGGGAGGAGGAGTCGGTGCGTTTGTATCAGATGGCGGAGACGTTCGAGGATTCGGCGGCGGGGGAGCGGGTTTCTGAGATGGCGGAGACGATTAGTTCTCGTCTGGCTCAATTGGCGGGGGTGATTGCGCCGGATATCAGGTAGCCCCCTTCGACAGGTTCAGGGGGCGGCGATAGCGTATCCTGAGCATGTCGAAGGAATAAGTTTTCGCGCCTTGTGTGGCAGGTCGTTCGAGGAATCGGACGGCCTTTTTTTAATTGATAATGGATAATTGGGAATTGATAATTGACTTATCCACAGGTAATGCGGGTTATGCACAGGTTTTCCACAGGCATAAAAAACTTTTCTAAAGAAAGTTGGTTTTTGGTCAATAATGGGCAAATTTAGGCTTGACAAAGGAATTCTTTTAGCTTATAATAGTATCTAAGTAACGGACTTCTTTTGGAGAGAAAATGAAAATTACAAGAGTATTCAGCCAAGAATTAGAAGATGAAATGATCAGCTTTGATTTATTTGATGCCGATCTGACAGACACAACTATCGTTGCCCGCGATGATGAAGGTAAAATTGTAGCATTCATTCAAGATGAGAATGAAACGATTTATGAAATTGAAAGCAAGCAAAAAGGGGCGGGGCGGGCGATGGTTGAGTGGCTGAAGGCTCAAGAAGATTTCATCGAAGTTCGAAATTCCGGTAAAGACAGCTGGGGCTTTTGGGAGAAGATGGGCTTCAGCCAAACTGAAACCGGTCAATATTATGGTAAGTTTGTATGGGAATTCTAAATCTTAAATCTCCACTCTTGACCGCTAGTCCGACTGCGATATCAAAAACGCCAAGCGGCGGGAAGCAATCAGAGGTATCGCAGTATCCTCTGAGGCGGTCAAGAGTGGAGATACACTTAATTTAATAAAAGGAAAAGTGATGAAAAATTTAGTAAAATTAAATCAAGAAGAAGTGCAAAAGGCTATAGAGGACGGGGATAATTGCCAGGGGCGGCGATGGCTGGCCGTGCGGCCCAACGGCGAATGGGCAATTCACTGGGCAGACACAAACCGCCCGTGGGACCCCTGGGCCGATGATGCTCAGGTGATCGGCATCCCGGCCCTGTTCCCAGAGGGTGAGGGGAGGGAAGCCGAGTTGGCCCAAGATTGCCTGGTGGATCGGCTCGGTTCGGCCGAAGCTGAGCGGATTGAAGAGCAGGTATATCAGGAGAATGGCAGCCTGATCCAATATGCCGATGAGCATTTCGGCGATTGGATGGCGGCTACCCGCGAGAATCAGGTCGAATGGCTCCAAGAGGCGTTCCTCAACGTCTGCAACGGAGATGGGGTTGATCTGAAAGATATGTATCCCTGGGGGATGACCGGGGATTATGGCGAAGTCATTGAGCCGCCGTTCAAGTTTGAATGGGCAGAGTAGCCCCGCAAGGGCCCGGCATCTCCTCTCGCCGGGCCGCCTAACCCACCGATGTCCGGTCTACAGTCTGAGATGAGAGAAGCGGGATAGGGCAAATAAATTATAAGGAGAAACAAATAATGTTTGTAGTAGTTGACTATTCAGAAACTGGAAACACGGTGGCATATGACCGCCACGTATTCAAAACTAGAAGCGCCGCAGAGATATCGGCACGAGACTTGGATACAAGATCAGCTACTGGGCAGGACCCAGTAGAAAAGTGGGATGAGCAAGCCGACGGGCCAGTGACGGCCCCAGGACAGGTCATTTACCATTAGACGATTCGGTCCCCCCAGTCGGGGGCCGCCTAACCCACCAATGCTCAGTCCAAAGTCTGAGAGGAAGAAGTGGGATGGGGCAATTAGGCTTCAGTTTTGGCCTATCGGCCAAGGTAGACACGAAGCAGCCATAAAGGAGACTGGGCGCGGTAGCCCTGCCGAGATTGTAAGTAGCGAAACGCTGTAAGGCGAATGTCGAATGACAATAGCAAACACAACGAGTTCAGGAGCCGTCACCGACCGATTGCCGGACCTCAACGGCTGACGAACCAGGAACGGCATATGGTGCACGCAGATACTACCTTGGCCGATTAAACCAACTAGCAGATTGAGAGGGTAATTATGAAAGCAGGACGGAGTAAGTCGGGTCAACCAACCACTACGGAAAATGGCGGAGGGATGACTAATACAGGATCAGCCACAATAGTTTGTGGTGCAGATGGTCAAAAACTCAAGCCATTGTTTATTCCGCGTGGTTACAGTAATGGAGATCACGCTATTTTTGTGATCGAACCAGGAAAAACCCATCTTATCCACGCCAGCCGTGACCAAGGCGGTGAGAGGCGCGGTAGTGGAAAAGGTAATTGGCATCGACGGCGATGATAATTTAGAGGTTTACGCAGTAGGAGAGTACGAGAATGGTGACGGGAATATCCCCTCTAACTTTCAAGGTGCGGTTGATGCAGCATTGAAAAAGTGTCGCGCCTACCACTGCCGTTCGGCCCATTACGTTTTGGCATAAACCAACAAAAAAGGCCTGGTCTCCCCACCGGGTCAGTCACGAGCCGTTAGCTCAGATGGTAGAGCGTCCGCCTTTTAAGCGGGGGGTCCAGGGTTCAAATCCCTGACGGCTCATTTATCGAAGTTCACAATTAAAATTTTTAGCGGGGGAGGAAGTGACAGAATGACAAAACCATTCATTATTGGTTTAGTAACTTTCGTCCTAGTGGTAACAAGCGGCTGCGATAATAGTATGAAAGCGGCGCGGGCGCGGGCGCTAAATCACAAAACGGATCAACTAGATGATATTCACCGCCAAAAAATGATTGAAAAACGGAAAACAGAACCATTGCGGCTGATGATTGCTGAAATTTTTTACAACACACTAGCAGTCATCATTATGGTGGCGGGAACGGCGGGAACGGGAGCGTTTATTTATTTCCTGTTTGGTTGGGTATATCACAAGGTGCAGGGTTTCCGATTCAGGCAAATATCACTAGATGAAGCTACCAAACAATATCCGCTTCTATTATACGGCGGGGGGCAATTCGTTTTCAATCCAAACAATGGGGAATTGAAACGATTGTCAGAAACGAGCGGAGCGGACGTAGCACGAATTGAGGCTACAGCAAAGGTTCAAGTAGCCGGTTTGCTGGTAGTAGATCATTCTGGGATCAAAAGGGGATGGATAGATGGAATTTCAACAAACTAACTTGCTAGAGGAGAAACTATGACCCATTATCCAGAGAAGTACAAGCAAATTTGCGAAAATTTTGTCAGGGAATATTTCGCCGCTCACAAGCGGCAGATAGAGAATAATTTCCAGACTCAAATCCCCGGCGGCGGCATGCAGGGGCTAGTCTTCTTCGAGCGCCCGCTGGAGACAGCGCTAGGGGGGAAGGTAGTGGAGATCGCCCGGGCGGCGGCGGGCGAGTTGGGGCAGGATGAACTGGGGATTGTGGCGGAAATGATAAATGGTTTGCTTGAGGACCTGTTCACCCCGCCGGGCCTGGATTATGCCTACACCATCCCTCCGGAGTTCTGGAATGAGACGCCTTTCGGGCGCATGGTCCGGGACGCCCACCTCTGGGCGAGGGGGGATGAATTGATCACCCAGACGGCGGCGGCGGCTCTGGTTGGGGTTTCCGTGCGGGCCGTAGGGCAGCGGGTTGATAAGGGGAAACTGACTCTCTATGTGGATGATAACGAGCCCAATCCCCAGAAAAATCGGCGGGTCAGCCGGCTGGAGGTTGAGTCGTGGATTCAGCAGCGGGAAAGTGCCTCGTGACCATTCTGGATGATTATAAGAGAATGTTGGAAAGCACGCGCCGAAATGTGGATGGGGCCAGGCGCGAGTTGGACGAATATGCTCAAGTGCTGGGTCTGGAGCAAAAACAGATTTTGACCATCCGGGCGGTATTTGGGGGTCTGATGGCAGATTATGATTTGCCGGAAACGGACTTAGGACGGTTGATGGCAAGGATCATTTTGGTCATCGGACGCGAAAATTTGCTAAAAATGTTCGAGGAGGGACGGTGGCCTGATGATTGATCACTTTCCCCAGGATCCGGCGGCTGCGCTGGCCGCCGTGCAGTCGATGACTGACGATCAGTTGGAAGATTGGATGTGGCTCTATCCGGGCGTCATCCAGGAAATGTTTCGGATGGTCAGCGAGAAGTTTGAATTATTTGAAAATCCGGAAATGCAGAAGATGGCGATCCGGTTGAGTGGAGAAACGAGGCGTAAATCGTGGCGGGGATGGTGGCTGGGCAATAT
>SDBT01021007.1_pt1 | contig 10203 bp, 10 predicted proteins | sample 2277101 | NCBI WGS metagenome assembly SDBT01 (sample SAMN10404973, study PRJNA504765) | marine sediment metagenome | isolation source: marine sediment core GS10_PC15, 103 cmbsf | place: Arctic Ocean: Southern Knipovich Ridge | collected 2010
GTTTACAAAACCTTAAAGATTAATTAGTCGAACTTGAAGAACTCTTAATTGTAAGCAAAAATTTTATGTTGAAATAAGGTTTCAAAGGCTTTTTTTGACTCAAAAATAATTTTAATAAAAAAATTCCTCAATTTTTTCCTGACTTCCGCGCTTTTTTTAGCTAACTAATTTATAATTAAAAACTTAATAATAAGATAAAATTGTCTTTTTCTTTTAACTGCGGCAGCTACAATCCGGTTTTTGATCATCATCAATAGAGCTTTTTGGTTTATTTTTAAAAGCCAAGAGCAGTGTATGCCAAGCAAGGGTTGCACATTTCACTCTCAAAGGATATTTTTTTACCCCAGATAAAGCTTTTAATTTTTGCTCCGTTAGATTTAAGCATTCAAAATTACAATCTGAAGTTACCATAGAATGAAAATGATCAAAGATCTTTTTAGCTTCTTTTAGGGTTTTATCTAGAACTGCTTCTGTCATTAAAGAGGCTGATGCTATACAAATAGCGCAACCAACACCTTTAAATGAAATATCTTTAATTATTTCATCTTTATCTAGCTTTAAAAATACAGTAAGCTTATCACCACATATAGCATTGTGACCATTTGCGCAAGAAGTTGGCCTTTCCATCTTTTTAAAATTTCTAGGACATCTACTATGCTCTAAAATCATCTCTTGATATAGCTCTTTTATATTATCTGTCATCTTCTAAAAAATTTTTGTATATTTTTTAATCTTTCAATAAACTTATCGATATCTTCAAAATCATTATACACTCCAAAAGATATTCTACAAGTTGCCGGTATTTTTAGTCTTCTCATTAATGGTTCAGCGCAGTGATGACCTGTTCTAATAGCAATATTTTCTTCATCTAAAAGTGTTGCAATATCATGTGGATGAATCATATCTATTTTAGATTTTTTATCTTTTAAAATAAAAGAGATAATTCCGACTTTATTTTTAACATCACCAAAAATTTTTATATCATCAAAAAATTCTTCTTTTAATCTTTTTTTTGCGTAGTTTAAAAGATCTTGATTATGTTTATATACATTTTCCATACCAATATCATTTAGATAGTCTATCGCTTTTTTAAGACCATACGCCTGCACAAAAGGAGGCGTTCCTGCTTCAAATTTATATGGCAGAGTATTATATTCAGTTTTTGAAAAACTAACGCTTGATATCATATCACCTCCTCCTTGATAAGGAGGAATTTTATCTAAAATCTCTTTTTTTCCATATAAAACACCAATACCTGTTGGTCCATAGAGTTTATGCGAAGAAAAGACATAAAAATCAGTACCTAAATCTTGAACATCTACTTTAAAACTATTAACTCCCTGGCAACCATCTACTAGAGTTAACACATTTTTTTTCTTTGCATAAGATATAATTTCTTTTACAGGTAAAATATTCCCTAAAACATTTGATACATGACTTATAGAGACTAGTTTAGTTTTATCAGTAAATAAAGCCTTGTAAGCATCCATATCGATATTACCATCATCATCTATGGAAATTGTTTTAATCTTTATTTTTTTAAATTTTTGAATAAGTTGCCAAGGAACAATGTTTGCATGATGCTCTAGAGTTGAGATAATAATTTCATCTGCATCTTGAAAGTAATCTTTTGCTAAAGAAGTTGCGACTAAATTAATGCTCTCTGTTGCATTTTTTGTAAAAATTATCTCTTCAAAATTTTTTGCATTTATAAATTTTTGAACTGTTTTTCTAGCTTCATCATATAAAGATGTTGATTTAGCACTTAAATCATATATTCCTCTATGGATATTAGCATAGTATTTACTTTGAAATTCTATTTCAGAATCTATTACAACTTGAGGTTTTTGCGCACTTGCAGCTGAGTCCAAAAATACTAAAGAAGGATTGTACTTAAATATTGGAAAATCTTTTTTTAAATTTTTCACGAGCTACTCTTCTAAATAACTTTTTAGTAGTTTTTTAATTTTTTTATCACTTATCTTCTCAAAAATCTCATCTATAAATGCTTTTACTAAAATCTTTTTGGCCTCTTCTAAGCTAAAGCCTCTAGATTGCAGATAAAACATCGCTTCCTTGTCTAGCTGACCTGTTGTAGCGCCATGAGAACATTTTACATCTTCTGCTTTTATCCAAAGCTCAGGGCTTGAATAACAAACAGTTTCTTTGTCTAATAAAATATTTTTATTTAGCTGATTTGCTACAATTTTTTTAACACCTTTTTTTGCAATAGAAGATGCATAAAAGCTACCCTTTGATTTATCTTTTAAAATACCTTTCAAATAATGAGAGCTATACGTTTTTTCAAAGTTGTGATTTGTTTTTATATAATGATCTAAAATCTGAGTATTTTCTCCTAAATAAATCCCTCTTATTTGAGCGTCTGAATCAATTTTATTTAGATTAATTTCAAAATCAAATCTTGAAATTTTACTCTTTTGATTTAATAAAAAACTTTTATAAGTAGCGTTATCTTCTAAATCTATCTTGTAATGATTAAACTGCAGGTTATCTTTAGACTCTTGCACTATATAGTGATCCAGATGAGAGTTTGAATCTAATCTATAATCAAAGATGTTGTTATTGAAAAAATCATTTTTTTCATAATTTACAAATTTTTCTATCATTGTAATTTGAACGTTTTTTTCTATTGCAATCTTATAATTTGTATAGATAGATTTTTGACTCTTTTTTACATCTAAACATGCATCATTATTTGTATTGATATGCACGAAAGCTATAGGCTTATCTAAACTCTTAGTAAAATTAAACTCTAAAATCTCTTTATTAAATGCTAGGTTTAAATTTTTTAAAGCTAATTTTTCAAAAGATCGATTTTGAATTTTACTAATCAATAAAGACGCAGGAAGATTAGAAAATTTTTCAAAAAATTTTCCATTGATAAAAACGATGTTATTAAACTCATTTTCGTCAAAAAATAGTTTTTTTAATCTATCAATTTCAACTTTATTTATTTTTGATAAATAAGCACTTAAATCTTCTTCAATAGGTTTTAGATCAATATCAGCTAAAAATCTAAGATCTAAATATTTATATTCTTCTATCTTTTTTGATGGAAAATCTTGATTTAAGAAATCTTGATTTATAAAATCTTGATTTATAAAATCTTGCCAAGCTTTTTTATTTTTAATAAAAGATTCTAAATTTTTTAATTTTTCTATCATACAATTATTTCCTAAAAGCGCTGTAGCCCTCTTTTTCTAATAAAGTTGCAAAACTAATATCTCCAGAATCTATAATCTTTCCTTTTTGCATGATATGTATGAAATCAGGTTTTATATAATCGAGTAGTCTTTGATAATGGGTGATTATTAAAAAAGCTTTGTTTTTATCTTTAAATTTATTTACAACTTCAGCAACAATTTTTAAAGCATCAATATCTAAACCAGAATCTATCTCATCTAATATTATAAGTTTTGGATCCATCATCAACATATGCATTATATCAAATCTTTTCTTTTCTCCTCCTGAAAACCCCACATTTACATCTCTTTTTAAAAGGCTATCCTTTATCTGAAGACTTTTTTGTTTTTCTTTTATAAGATCTAAAAAATCTAATGAGTCTAAAATCTTTTCATTTCTTTTTTTTCTAATAATATTTATAGATTGTTTAATAAAATTTGAGCTATTTACCCCAGGGATTTCAATGGGATGTTGAAACGCTAAAAATATACCTTGAGCTGCTCTTTCATCTATCGATAAATCTAAAAGATTTTGATCCTCATAATTTAAACTTCCTTTTTCAATTACATAACCGCTTTTACCACAAATAACATTAGATAGTGTGCTTTTACCAGAGCCATTCGGCCCCATTATAACATGCACCTCACCTGGTTTAATCTCTAAATTAAATCCATCTAAAATGGTTTTATCTTGAACAGATACTTTTAAATCTTTTATTTCTAGTAAATTCATTTTTTACCTTTTATTAATCAAACCCTTTTGAGTAATTTTTTAGTTTAATATGTTATCCAACACTTCCTTCTAAACTTATCGATAATAATTTTTGAGCTTCTACAGCAAACTCTAGGGGAAGTTCATTTATAACTTTTTTACAAAACCCATTAACAATCATTGAAATTGCATCCTCGGAACTCATTGCTCTTTGCATACAGTAAAAAAGTTTTTCATCACTAATTTTTGAAGTTGTCGCTTCATGCTCAACTATAGCTGATAAGTTTCTAGTTTCTATATTTGGAATAGTATTTGCCTCTGAATTATCCCCAATTAAAAGAGAATCACATTGAGTAAAATTTCTTGAATTATCTGCGTTTGGTAAAATTTTTACTAACCCTCGATAAGTATTTTTACCATGACCTAGTGAAATTCCTTTTGATATAATCGTAGATGATGTGTTTTTTCCTATATGTATCATCTTAGATCCAGTATCTGCTTGCTGAAAATTATTAGTTATCGCAACAGAGTAAAACTCCCCTGTTGAATTATCCCCTCTTAAAATACAACTCGGATATTTCCAAGTAATAGAAGATCCTGTTTCCACTTGAGTCCAAGATATTTTAGAATTTTTACCTAAACAAGCTCCCCTTTTAGTTACAAAATTATAAATCCCACCAATTCCATTTTCATCACCAGGATACCAATTTTGTACTGTTGAATATTTAATAGTTGCGTTTTCCAAAGCTACAAGCTCAACTACCGCTGCATGAAGCTGATTTTCATCTCTTTTCGGAGCAGTGCAGCCTTCTAAATAACTAACATAAGATCCTTCATCTGCAATTATCAGAGTTCTTTCAAATTGTCCTGTATTTGCTTCATTTATTCTAAAATAAGTAGAAAGCTCCATTGGACATTTCATATTTTTTGGAACATATACAAATGATCCATCTGTAAAAACAGCAGAATTTAAGCAAGCAAAATAGTTATCTGTAAATGGAACAACAGAACCCAAATATTTTTTAATTAAATCAGGATGCTTGTCTATTGCTTCTGAGATAGGACAAAAAATTATCCCCATTTTTTTTAATTTATCCTTAAAAGTCGTTGCTACAGACACACTATCAAAAATGGCGTCTACTGCAACATTTGAGAACCTTTTTTGTTCTGTAAGCGGTATTCCTAATTTCTCATAAGTCTCTAAAAGTTTTGGATCCACCTCTTTTAAATTATTTAAACTCTTTTTTTGTTTGGGCTCAGAATAATAATGAATATCTTGATAATCAATTTTAGGATATTTTACATAACCCCAACTAGGCTCTTTTAAAGTTTTCCAATGCTCGAATGCTTTTAATCTCATCTCAAGCATCCAATTTGGTTCGTTTTTTTTAGATGAGATTAACTCAATTATATCTTCATTTAACCCTTTTGGAGCTTTTACAGAATCGATATTCGTTACAAATCCATATTTATACTCTTGCATCGCCGACTTAAAATTGTTATCTTTTTTTCCTTTCATTTAATAAAAACTCTCCTTCTAAGACAAAAGCTAAGAGCTTTTGCTAATGCAGATAATTTTATAATATTGATCTTAAAATAAAAACAATTTTATAATTTTTTATTCTTGAGAGTTTAACAGATTTTATTTTTTTTAATAAGGCTTTTTATTATAAAATCTAATTTTTATTATATAATTTAAAACCCATTATATCAATATCTACACTCAAAATTTAATAATCGATTCTGCGAAGAGCGATCAATAGATTTTGTAACTTAATTGAATTTATATTTCAAAAAAAAACTTGCAAAATTTTTTTTTGAAATATAATATCTTATATCAAGTTTTTGGAGGTAAATATGGGATTGCTTATTAGCAACCTAACAGAATTTATAAACGAGTCACACTATACAAAAAAAGTAATACCCAATAAGGAATTGGATTCAGCTTTAAAGAAAGTTTTAAAATGGGCCTTAATTATTTTAACTTTAGGACTTGCTTTTCTTGTGCCTTTAACTATGGATTTTTCAAAAAAAACATTTGAGAAGTTGTTTTCAAGAAAACAACCTCCAATCGCAGGGAAGCCTCCTATTGCAGCTATTCCTTCCGCAAGAAATGCTTCAACGACAACTACACCTTCTACATCGAGTCCACCTCCATCAGGCCAAAGCGATTCTCGAAGAGATGCTTCAGTAGAAACATCTTCAGGCAGTTCTTCCTCATCAGTTCAAAGCGATTCTATCACTATTTCTTTAGACTTTTTAAAACCTGTTTTTAATAAAGAAAACGCTTTAAAAACTCTTCAAGGAGCATGTGAAGGCCTGAAGGCTCTTCCCGAAAAATCTAATGCTTATCTATCAAATCCAAAAAACGATAGATATCAAAATATTAGTTATATAATTGCCGCTACAGCTCCTTTATGGTTTCTTGGAGGATTTAAATGGGGATCTTTTATAAGTTTGCTAGTTAATGGCGGGGGTTTAGCATGGGAGAAAATTACTGTTCAATTTTCAAAAGAACATAAAAAAATAATGACTCCCCCTGAAGATAGAGAAGTTTAATAATGATTAAAAAATCATTTTTTTGATTCAAAAATTTTTGAATCCTAATCACTTTTTATAGATATAATTTAAATATTACACCTTTGAAAGCCATTGAATATAAATGCTTAATATTATATAGTTATTAGACTTTTATATAGGGTTTTTATGGAAAATAATCTGCATATATTTATTGATAGATTAAAAGACGAAAAAGAAGAAAAGATTATAGATTCTCTTGAAATTGAAAAACTCGATATTAAAGACGAAAAGGAGCTAATTTTCACAAAGCCAATTGACCTAGAAGCTAAAGCATATAGAGCGAATGAAGAGTTGGTAATAAATTTAAATTTAAAATTTACTATTAAAATGCCTTGTAAAATTTGTAATGAATTAGTTGAAAAAGAGATTATAGTTAAAAATTTATATATTATAGAGAAGATTGAAAACATCAAAACATTTTATGATTTAAAAAAAGAGATAAAAAATGTATGTTTTTTACAAAGCCCAAGTTTTGTAGAATGTTTAGATAATTGTCCAAAGAGGCAAAACATAAAAAATTATTTTAAAAAAACAAAAGCGGAAAATTATCCATTTTCTGATTTAAAGGAGTAATAAAATGGCGGTACCAAGAAATAGAATCTCAAAATCTAAAAAAAGGTCGAGATCAGCACATTCAGCCCTAAAAGCTAAAGGAGTCTCATTGTGTTCAAATTGTCAAAAAACTAAAAGGCCACATACTATTTGTCCATATTGTGGATTTTATGCAAAAAAAGTAATAATCTCTCAAGAAAAAGATGAAAAATAACAAAATGTCTATAAAAATTGGTATAGATTTAATGGAGAGTGAAAATTCTCCAAAAATTCTATTGGAAAAGATTTTAGATTTTTCAAAAAGTTTAAAAAAGAATGTAAGCTTTGTATTTTTTGCAAAAGATGATTTAAAAGATGAATTTGAAAAGATTAAAAAAGAAATAGATTCTTCATTTGAGATGCAATATTCAGAGCATACGATTGCGATGGATGAAAATCCTCTTTTAGCTATGAGAAGAAAAAAAGACTCTACTATTTTTGAGGGACTAAATTATTTAAAAGAAGATAAAATCGATGCTTTTATATCTTGTGGAAATACGGGAGCTTTAGCGGCTGGAGCTACTCACTTTATAAAAACATTTAAAACTATTTCTAGGCCTGCTCTTTTAGCTTTGCTTCCTACAAAAAAAGACCCTCTTGCTATTTTAGATGTTGGAGCTTCGATTGCGATGTCTTCTGATAATTTGATACAGTTCGCTCTTTTAGGAGCTGCATTTCAAAAAACTCGAAATGTAATAAAACCAACTGTTGGTCTTTTAAACATTGGAACAGAAAAACAAAAAGGAACATTTCATCATCAAAAAGCTTATTTAGAGCTAAAAAAAATGAACAGTTATTTTGAATTTGCAGGAAATATTGAAGGGAAAGAAGTTTTTGAAGGAAAGGTGGACGTTTTAGTTACAGACGGATTTACTGGAAACATTTTTTTAAAAACATCCGAAGGTCTAGCTAGTTTTGTTTTGGATAAAGTTGAAAAAAACATTGCTCAAAAAAAAAGTGAAATCTTCAAAACTTTAAAAGATCTCAAAAAAAGATTATCATATGGAGAATATCCTGGGGCTATTTTGATAGGAATCAAAAAACTTGTTATAAAATGCCATGGCTACTCTTCAATAAAAGGAATTATTTCGGCTATTTACGGCACAATCGAGTTAGTAGAGAATAATCTCATCGGTTCAATAAAATCTTATCTTGAGTCAACCACTCCTCCCTAAAGGAAGGAGCTTGAACCGTGAGGATCAAGGGCAACCGGTTGATTAGGGGGCAAAAAGGAAACTCTTAGTGTGTCAGATTTAAAAAACTCCTTAAATTCCCTAGTGGAGCAAAATGAGCTTGAAAAGTTAATTTCAAATAAAAAAGCACCTTTAATGATAGATAAAATTAAAAAGACATAATTTAAAAATTTTTAAAATTAATATTAGGTGAGAATATTTAAATTAAAAGCTTTCGGGGATTGCTGATAAATATTTTTTTTTTAACTGGAAAAAGTTTCTTATTTTCTCTATTATCTTTATAAGGGATGTAATAATATAAGTTAAAAAAAAATTGGTGAATTATGAAAGAAATTCTAATAAACGTTGAATCCAAAGAGATTCGTTATGCTTATCTGAATTTTGGACAGCTAAACGATTTAATAATAGATAGAAAAAAATCTAGACAGATCACGGGAAATATCTATAGAGGTCATGTAAAAAATATTTTAAATAATATTCAATCTGCATTTATCGATATTCATGAGAGTGAAAATGGTTTTATCCATATCAACGACATCATCATCAACAGAAAAAAATTCGAAGAGATGTTTGATATGGATTTTGATGTCTCCTTAAAAGGGGAAAAAGAAAAACCTTTGAAAGAAGATATAACAAAAATATTAAAAATAGATCAACCTGTTCTTGTTCAAGTAGTAAAAGAGTCTATTGGAACAAAGGGAGCTAGATTAACATCTAATATTTCGATTGCTGGAAGATATTTAGTTTTGCTGCCAAATACTCCTCATAGAGGTGTTTCTAGGAAAATAGAAAACTTAGCTATGAGAAACAAATTAAAAAAACTGATTAAAGCTTTTGAAATGCCAAAAGATATGGGTCTTATTTGCAGAACTGCTAGTGCAAATGCGACAACAGAAATGTTAATTGATGAAGCAAATGAGCTTTTAAATGAGTGGCAAGAGATTGTAAATAAGTTTCATCAAGCAAAAGGGCCTAAGATTTTATATGAAGAGTGGACTCTTTTGAAAAAGGCTATCATCACAGCTGTTGATAAAAAATATGATAAAATCATAGTTGATAACTATCAGCTTTTGCAAAAGTGCTTAAATATCTATAAAAACTATAAAAAAGAACACAAATTAGAAATTGTTTTTTACAAACAAAAAACCCCACTATTTGAAAAAAATAATATTGAAAGGGAAATAGACAAAGCTCTTAGACGAAAAGTTTGGCTGCCATCTGGTGGCTATTTATATTTTGATAAGACAGAGGCAATGTATACCATCGATGTTAACTCTGGCAGATCGTCTAAAGAAACCATAAAAAACGTTGAAGAAACTTTAGTTAGAATAAACCTTGAAGCAGCAAAAGAGATTGCTCGTCAGCTTAGACTTAGAAATGTTGGGGGTCTTATTATTTGTGATTTTATCGATATGAGACTTAGAAAAAACCAAAGAAGAGTTTTAGAAAAAATAAAAGAATGTATGAAAGAAGACTCATCTAAATGCACAATTTTAGGGATGAGTGAATTTGGCTTAGTTGAAATGACCAGGCAAAGAGCGAGAGAATCTTTAATCCAAACCATTTTTACACCATGTCCTTATTGTTCAGGAAATGGTCTTATAAAAAATCATGAGACGATATCCTTAGAGATTGAAAGATCATTAAAAAAACTCATTTACACCTCTGCAAAAACAAATATTAAACTAGTTACACATCCTGATTTAGATAATTATTTAAAAATTTCTGATAAAGAGTATTTTATAAAACTTGCATCTAATGCTAAAAACTTTTTAGAGTTTAAGACGAAAGACTCTTATCATTTGAATGAATTTCATTTTTTCGCAAATGGTAAAAAAGAAAATGTCTGAAGATAATTTTATTGTAAATTTAAAAAAGCTCTATGCTGAAAAAAAGATTTCTAAAAAATATTTAGAAATCTTAT
>SDBT01021009.1_pt1 | contig 10202 bp, 11 predicted proteins | sample 2277101 | NCBI WGS metagenome assembly SDBT01 (sample SAMN10404973, study PRJNA504765) | marine sediment metagenome | isolation source: marine sediment core GS10_PC15, 103 cmbsf | place: Arctic Ocean: Southern Knipovich Ridge | collected 2010
GTGGTGGGTTCAACACCGCCTGATGTTATATAATCTTCACCGGCCGTGATAACAGAAGCAAGTGAATTACTATCGATCTTCTGCGGTGTAACAGGATCAGCAGCTGTACCGGCACCCCCCGCCAAAACACTTGCCACCCTTTTTATCTGTATACCAATCTGAGCATCAACAGGTGTATCATCTGCAAATGATACTTTAAGCCTTCTAAGCTTAAACCTATGCCCCGTGGTATTGGCAGTGATCGCGGTTAAGATTGTACTGAAAAGGTCCTTTGTTCCGCTGAGTGAAATGTCAACACATTTAATTGTAAATTTCATTACTCATTACCTCCTATGTAATTGCTGAAGCTGCATTTACAGCCAACTGAGCAACACCGCCCGGCGTATCCCACGGTGTTATGTTAAGTTCAATATTTTTCGGGTCACCATCAATTGCCCCGTAATCAACCCGGCACTTGCCAAGCGTAAATTTAATATGTTCTGCCACATTATCAGCTACAAAGCTACTGCCTTCAGCACGTTTTTTTGCGTATACAACAACCTGTGAAGCCGTATAATATTTTCCTTCTTCAGTCAATGTACTTAAAATATCAATATGCGCGGTTGTTACCAGAATGGTAGGTGTGAAAGTATCCAACGATACATGGGTTGGGTATATATCGGAATCAGTACTTCTTTGGGTGGTAGGATTTGCACCTAAGTTTACTGTTACCTGTGTTTTTCCCTCCACCTCAGTACCGCCCAGATCAACTTTACCCATAGTAAAAGCGGCTGATATTTCAGGGTTTACACCTGATGGAAGGTTTGCATCTTCAGCAGATACAAATGGGTGGGTGCTGCCATCAGTTGAAACAGCTATAAGTGAACCTGTTACAATTGCATCACCGCCTGTGGGCAGTGAAATTGAAACACCAAAAAGCGAACCATTGCCAATAAGCAAAGACATATGTTCGCCTGAACCATGGACTTCACGGGAAGCGTGGTTTTTGTATTTCTGAAAGAAAAGCTTTACACCATCACCTGCAACACCGCTATCAATATCCAGTTCTTCAATACCGACATTATCAAGGTACTTTTTAAGATCAAATGAAGAAAACTGTGCAATGGGGCTGCCACTTCTCAAAAATCCAAATGAAGGATACTTTTGACCAGATGAACGCAGCAATGCCGTTACAAGCTGTGAATCTGCCAAAAGAGTTTGTACACTTAAATATACAGGGGTACCGCCCTGCCCTGTCTGTGTATCAAGCATAATCGGCCAGTTTGTGTATAGTTTACTAAGCATTTTTCATTTCTCCTTTTTATCCAGTACTGAACCGCGCAGAACGCTGTTCTTTGTTAATATTTTTCTGTATATTTTTATCAAGTATCAGTATCAATTTTTTACGGTCATTGTTTGATATTTTTGTTAATTCTGCTGACATATGCGGTGAACCAAAGCCCGCAGGGCGCATCTTCACGTATGAAGGAAGCCCGCGCAGATGTACAACTACACCTTTGGCAGATGTTCGCAGGTCCCGCACCCTCAAAGCCGCCCTTTTTAATGCTCCGGTATATACTAATGGATCTGCGTGCCCTTTTTTTTGTACCTTTCTTTTCATGTGTTCACCGGTACGGGGGACCATGTTATACTCAGCTGCCCCGCGCCTGGTGAAATGCTTTGGTAATATCCATCTGTGCCAATAGCGGCCGGTTTCAGCCCATGAACGTTTTAATATATTGCGCCAGGTTTTTGCTTCCATTATCTTTGGTTTGTTTATTGTGAATTTAACTGTAAGGGGCATCATATTAAATACCCTCCAACATCTGCATAAATCTTGATTCACAATATTCACCAAGTACTTGCCCATCATCTGATTCTGCATCATAAATATACGGGCCTTCAATATAATTCCATTCATTGAATGATAAGCGGTCACCTGTTTCTGATGAACTTTCGAGATCTGATAAAACGGTATCAATATCATTCTGAAATTGTATCAATGCTTCTTGAATTGTGTGTGCCGGATCCTTCGCAGCCCTGAATGTAAGTTCTACACCGGACCCTTCACGGTATACCCAATGCCCTGAACCATCCCGCCGGCGCCCGAAATCTTCAGACGGTGCTACAATCGCAAGCGGGGCGGTGGCATCACCAGGTGCCATACCGTAATGAACACGTAACCTGGCAGCAGCTACATCACCAACTGTACCGGTCCATGTTTGGAAATTTGCAGAATTGGCAAGTGATTCACGGTCATAATAAAGTGGAAGTGAAAGGCTGCCTGTTGGAACTACCATCAGTTATCACCCTTTATATTTTTACCACCAATAAAACGTTTATCAAAAGTGATAACTTCCATGGTGGTACTTGTAATATCGTGACCTTGAATCATAAAAACTGCCCAAACAGCGCTATCACGTGTAAATTTATCCCGTGTATCCGGGATCGCCCTGTCAGTTTTTGATATTTCCACTATAGCTGTACCAACAGAACGCAGGTTATTTTTTATCCACCGTTCCTGAATACCGGTATCATCCCATACAACAGTTATATCTTTGGCAGATCCACCGTATGGGGTAAAATTTACTTCTTCAGCAACTTCTTCTTCATTTAATACAACATCATCAAAATCAGATCGCATGTTATTTTGAAATACAGATTTTGCCATTTACTTTTTATCATCCTTTGAATCAGGATCTTTATCTTTATCATCATCACCTGAATCAGGATCTTTTCCAGGTTCGTCTTTATCAATAGCAACTGCCCTGAGTTCCCCACGCCTGAGTGCGGTATCAATATCATTGGCAGTAATATCTTTAGGTGTCTGACCTGTTACCATTGTAAAAAACTCTTTACGCTGCTTTCCTGCAATCTGCCGTTTTTTTGTAATCTGTATTTTTACTTTAGCCATTGTGTTTGCCTCCAAATTTAAAGAAATGTACGGGCGGTACGAATGGCCGCCCGTACATAAAAATTAAGGATCCTGTTTTAGCTTAAAGTACTCTTTGAAGCATACTGCCAGAATCCATACCCGGCCCGCCTGGTTGCTTCTGCGCTGAACAGGTGTGCACTGTTATGGAATTCATATTCAGAACCTTCTGCCAATGCTGTCATTTCAACATCAACTTCAGTCTGTCTGATGAATGCTTTGGCAGGTGCATCAATTCTTACCACACAGAAATTTGTGGTCCATGCTGCAAAACGCGGTGACATATTTACCATGACATTGAAATTATCAGTGATAAGCAGGTTGTCACGTGATCCTGAACCTGTGTCAAGGCGTTTGTCTTTTACAGCCTGTTTAGCTGCAAGCCCGACATTGTTTGCCCCGGTGATTACCATGAACTGCTGTGCCAGTTCATTCAAATATTCACCCTGATCATCTTTATAATTCTGCATGTAGGCAATAACACCCAGAATGGCCTTTGACATTTCATCAGGTGTAGGTGCTGCAGGTGTGGTTACGTCAAGATCTGCAACTTCAGTGTTGGTCAACAGGTTTTTCTGTGATCCACTGTCACCTTCTACATGTGCTGTATCAAAGAAGTTAAGCCCATCATAACAGAGTGCCGCTTCACCATTAAGAATAAGCGTGGTTATCAGGCTCCACCAATGAGACTGTACACGTTGGGCAAGTTCATTAACCCGTATAAGGATCTGCCCGGTTTTATCTCTTCTGCGGTCTGATTTGTCAATTTTAAGGGTTGCTTCATACTCTATGTTCGTAAGAGAGTAACCCGCTGCGTTCAATTCTTTTGCCTGCTTTCCACCAAGTTTCTGCCGCATCTGCGGTACCTGGCCAAGCCATTTATATATTTCTGTTTCCTGGTCTGATTCAATCAGCTGGGCAAGAGTATTTATCCATTCAAGCCCAAGATCCTGATCAAGCGCAGCATAAAAACTGCCAATGATCCCTTTTGTGGTTATTCCTTTAAGTGCACCCATGATTATCTCCTATGAGTTATAGTATAAATTAAGAGAACTATACAATAATGATTATATAGATCTTTCTGAAATTGCCTGACAATGTACAACACATGTTGTACTGGATACCCACCGGTGAACTATACCCACTGTGCTGTTACTTGTACTGGAGAGGGTAAAGGTATTATCATCAGCAGCATATACAGTGCTGTCAACATCTGTTACTGCGCTGGCTCCGATAACAGCAACAACAATATAACACTCTGAAAGTACATTAACAAATTTTGCACCAGCAGAACCATCTTCATTTTCGCACTGGTCAACACAAATGCCCCAGAAAGAATCACCTGCAACCAACGGCCGCGCGTAACCGCTTCCATTATCACCCACAAGTGCACCGCAGAATATGGTATCTGCTGCAATAATAGGCAGGCTGTTCTGTACCTGCTGGTTTACATTTTCAAATTTTCTTGCTTTATCAGCAGCTAATGTAGTCATTTTATCATCTCCTTGTATTTAAGAAATAAATTATAAAGTTTACTTACGACTTACTGTAAAATAAATTTAATGTGTGCTTTTATTTGTCAGAATGGTTACCTTATCATCACCTGCAGCCTTGCAGTATGCAATGTAATGTGCGGCTTCTTCAAATTCATCAGCACAGCCATTGTGATTTGCTTTGAAATGCGCCTTCAGGAGTTCATCACCAGTAAGGCCCGCAAATTTCCCATCAGTAGCATCAGGGTCACTGTTTACACCCGGATCACCAACATCACCCAGCTTCTGACCTTCAAGCTTGATTGCTTTCAGTCTTGCTTTTGCATCTTCAATTATGCTTTCATCAGCAATCAGTGAAGCCGCTGTATCGGGCAACCCGAATGCTGCGCACTCTGTTATGATACCGCTGCAACGTGTTCTTTCAGCAGTAACCGCTTCAGCACTTTTAGCGGTAAAAGTTTCTTCTGTAGGCTGTGCTGCCTTTTCAATTTCTTCAACCAGTTCAGGTCTGTTTTCCCTCAATGTAACAAGTGTAATGTCTGCATATTTCATTTCATGCTCCTTTTCTGATAATACATTTATTTCAATTTCGAGTTCCTCAGTCGATCCACTCAACATTGAGGAAGAAGTACATTCATCCGCGCCAAGTGCGCAAACAGATACTTCCCGTAAATTAGATTTTCTAAAAACAACACCGGGCCCTTTAAGTTCATACCCGTTTACATTTACTGTTTCACCCTTTTCAACATATTCAATGTCTGTAGGTGGTACGTATACAGAAGCCTGCCAGGGGTAACCATCTGCTGCAAGATCCCTCACTTCTTTTGAAGATTCTGTAATACTTGAAAAATAACCTACGGCAATAAGTCCAAGCTTCGGATCGATCTTGAAGCCGTCAGTCCAGCCAACTTTATCAGCTGGTGCATGTTCTAAAAATACAGGCATATCATCACGCCCTATTGTAAGCCCTTCAAGATCTACAGCCATATTACCCCAATACCAATGCGGCATAATTCTCCCACTGTTTGCCTGTATCTGAAAACGGTCTTTTTCGCCTTCTTTTTTTGCTGCTACAAATTTAATGGGTACTGTTCCTTTAAGTTTCAATGCCGCAACCGGGACCTTGCGCGTTTCTTTTGTGAATTTCTTTTGAAGAAGCGGTTCAGGAATTACTTCTGTTATTTTAGCACCTTTGAATAAACCTGATTTGTTTTTTAACCAGGACCTTATACCTTTTTTATCCCATTTATCACCATCAAATGTCATTGATTGAATACTGTATTTGGCACCATTATCAAACCATACAATTTTAACATCAACAGGAATACCAAGGGCTTCATCACCAAATTTTGTTACACTTCTTTCATGTTCTGTGTTTGAAGGCAGTAATTCAACATGGTAATTAGTTTTCATTTGGGTTTCCTTCTGTTATAGTTTCAAGTCCGGCTTTTTTTTCTTCGGTTTGTATCAATTTCTTTTCCCGCACGCGCTGCACAATTGCATCTTCATAATTTTTACCCTGTGATTTCTGGCTATCATCAATGGTTCCAAGGTAATTATTATTGGCTTTTATCTGTGCATTAACTTCTTTTAATGGATCTACCCATTTTCTGCCCTGCGGTACCCATATAGTTCTGGTCCATTCTTCACGCTTTTCATAGAAGTTGTCAATTGATAAATCACCTTCAAGATATGCCTGTTCTTGGACCATATTCCATACCGGCCGGTTTAGTTTGACATTATACCATTCCTGCCGCACTGTGAAATACCGCCAGGCTTCAAGCAATGCCATACGCCCTGATGTATATGTGGTTCCTGAAAAGTCCTTTGCCATTACTTCATATGGCATACCAAGGGCTGCAAACGCTTCACGCTGCATTCTTTCCATGAATTCATATGATTTATCTGACTGTTTATCGGGTTCCACTGTAGTTACATCTTCACCTGGTCCAAGATACTTTACCATGCCCGGCTCAATTTCCTGTATACGCTGCCCATCTGCGTTTGTACTGGTTGCACCACCGCGTGCAGCTGCTATGGGGTCAGTTGCTCTTATTAGCAATGCAAAACATGACCGTACACGTTTTGCCACTATCTCAGCTTCACGGTATTCACCATAATCTTTCATAAGCATTAGTATGGGTGTGAGAAATGGAATACCACGTGATTGCCCAGGTCGTTTCACAAAATATAAATGAAGTATATTGGGGTTCCCGAATTTATCATACGGATCTACTGAAATATATTCTTCTGCTTTTGCCGTGTAGAACTTCCCTGAACTTCCGGGGTGTGCTTTCCGTATCCAGTATTTTATGGGCTGGTTGCGTTTTCCGTATTGTACCCCACCCCTTATATCCATGTTTTTATTTATTGCGAGATCTGAAGGGGTTGACATTCTATCCCCTTCGATTGCCTGAAGATAAATCTTGTATTTTCCGCGCCCATCCTGGTACCTGCGAATAAGAAATATTGCTTCACCGTTTTCAAGTACCTGCCTGTCTGTAAGGGTCTGAAGTTCATAAAAATCAGATATCTGTGAAGCATCTGCGTATGGTATCCAGTTTGACCAGGCGTGTTCCTGCTCCCTTTGGATTATTTCTGCTTCATCAGGTTCTATACCAAGTATATCAGCGTTAAGCCTTGACTGCGGCCGCAGGCCGGTCCCGATATCGCCCAGGGTCATTGATTCAATAACAGCACTGGCAATAGGATCATTGCGCACCATATCTCTTGACCGTTCACGTAATGTGTCAAGTTCCGGGATAAGATCTGAATCTGCGCTATTATCAGTGCCTATCCAACTGCCGTTTGGCCGCCCGGATGAAGCACCACTGTAAGAACTGAACATATGCTTGCTGGCAAACCGGTATGCTTCACGGCCATAAGCCCTTTTGGGTGAAAATATCCGTACCAGATCATCTACAGCTTGCCCTAATTTATCTGTAAGTTTTTTCTTTGGTATGTATTTCCTGCGCATTATCTGTTATCCGGGAAATCAACATAGTTTATACTGCCGCCACCAGTTGAAGCTGATATTTCTGTTTGAAGTTCCATGCGGAATTTGCGCATCTGGTCCAGTGACATATATTTTATATCTTTACCGTTTACTGAATATGATTGTACCACATTACCCTGTATTTTAGCAAGGATTGCATCATTAAGTGCATCAATAATTTGTTGTGCGGTTGCTGCCATTTGATACCTTATAAAAAAAGGTTCAGCCAGTATGCGGTCCGGCTGAAGCCTTTTGGTGAACCAATCAGGTTTTTCTGGTTCATTTTAAACTGTGTTCGATTTAAGATATGCCTGAACTTTTTTGAGTGTATCCGCATATTGTTTTTTTGCTATTTTGGGATCATCAGAACATGCTTTTTCTGTAATGGTTTTTGCGCCTGAACGCAGAATTATTTTTATACTTTTCTCTTTTCCTGTTTTAATTTTGATCTGTTCTGCGTGATCCAGATTAAAATGTTCTGTGGGAACAACTGGGTTTTTCAAAAACATAGGGTTTTCCTTAATAAAGTTTTTTCATATCAAGTTCTTTTCTATTCTATTTTCTATCTCAGTAGATGGTATTATGCTATAATATGATTTTGTGTCAAGATGGGGGTTACCAATTTTTGGTAATGGGTCTATTTCGGGGGGTTTGCTTTATTTGCTTTAAAACGGTGTTTACAGTCCTTACATACGTAATAGCGCGTTTTTTCTATTGTTTTATAACAATGCACATTTTCTGAATTACAGGCGGTACATTGGACCGGATACCAGAATGTACCGTATCCAACAGAACCTTCAGTGGGTGGTTTAGGTGGTGGTTTGCGGGGTACACGGTTCAGCCAGGTTTTACTTTTACGGGCATTCATTTGTGCAGCCAGCCCCCGCCACGCTTTCTGATCCATGGGGCGGCATCACGGTTTGAAGTAGTGGTTGCGGTTATCTGTCTTATAGGCGGCCCCACTTCTTCAGCTAATGCCAAGCCGAGAAATTGAGCCGCACCGGCCGCACCGGCTGAACAATCCAAATCATGGTTTCTTCTGTTAAGAACGTTCCATGTAATTTTACCTTTTTTATCCATTTCCTGTTGTTCAGCTGCTATCTGTTTGGCAAAGTCTGTATGAAGCCGGGGATCCTTTACATTGTATATAGTTAATGCACCATCTGCACCTGTGGGTGCCATGAATCCCTGGTGTATCGTAGTCTTAAAATAATCAACATCTAAATGTGTTAAAAATATTCCAGATGGTTGTACTTCTGTATAATAATGATCACCCCCCAATATTCTGGTTTTCGATTTTGTGATTGCTTTAGAAGGAGCCCATTTTTCTTTTCTATTAGATCCATTACCCTGTGTTGCACGGTACCTGGTTTGCCCAAAGTCTGTACTTAGAATAAAATCATATACCCCGTCACGTTCCCAATTCATATCAACAAAACACATATCATGTAAGTAAACGCTGTTATCATCACGGATAAAGCCGACATTCAGAATGTCATTATTAAACTGATGAAGTGCACGCGCTACAGCCACGCGGGGTACCTGTACATTTGTGGGGGGGTAAAATTTCCCATAGTCAATACACCGACCCTGCATATTACCCCACCATGCCCATACATTATACCAGCATACATATAAACCGGCATCAATAAATACCGTAAGCTTTTCTGTTTGTTCAGGCACTACATTACGCTGGGTACGGGCAATTTTTGAAAGTATAATTTCCTTTGTTATCTCCGGGAGTAGTTCCAGATCTGCCTTGTAAACCATACCCCACAAATAATTAAATATTGCCTGCTTCGGGTCTGAATCTGTATCATCATTATCACCATATTCTGCACGCCATTCTTCTATAGCTATTTTCTGCATAGAAGCCATGCCTGATTGAAAGCGCGGCCAGTTCAGGCCGAATGTCATTGTACGCGGATTATCACCTTTTATTTCACCATCATCATTTATGGTTTGTCCACGGTGAAGTATTTTATAATTTTCAAGCCCATATGCTCTATCTGATTCATCCCATGCTGTTTCACATTTATTACAGTAATATCTTGATTCTTCCCCAGCTGTTATTTCATCCGGGGCATCCTGCCACCCTCTGAACTGGTCACGTTCAGGCGGTACCCATTTACCGCAGTGAATACACTTCATCAATACCTTTGAATCTGTGCCTGATTTTACTTCCCTGTGGATTTTATCTTTTCCATCAGTAGGTATACATTCACCATATATCCGTGCGCTTAAATCGTAGGCTGTGGTGCATTGTTCCATCTGGTAGAATGCCCCGGCTTCTACATTCTTTTTGCTGCCCTTTGCTTTACGCCCTTCTTTAAGTCGATAAATTTCTGTGAAGAATACCACCCGTATTGTTTTTGAAAAACCTTCAGCCGCAAAGTACAGGGTACTGCCGTTTTTAAACTGTATGTAATTCTTGACCGCCCCGCCCCGGGATCCCGGCCCGCGGTCTGGCAGCTGGTCCCGATATCTGGAAGCTTCTATTATGGGGAAAAGCTTTTCTACCCAGAACTGTTCAGCAAAGTCAAGGTTTGGCAGGCCGATAAGCATTGATTCCCGTACTTCAAACAGGTGCCATAATGATACCATTATGAATGGGAAAGTTTTTGAAGCCTGCCGGGCTGCTTCCAGGAAGAAGCGGTACCATTCATCCGACATCAGAATAACAAGCAAGGTTGCTTGAAAAGGGAAGCGGTGCACGCTGTAATGCGTGCCTTCATACAGCCACCCCTTTGGAAATATTATTTCTTCAGTGGCAAATTGAAGCAGCGGCCGCACGTGCCGGGGG
>SDBT01021010.1_pt1 | contig 10202 bp, 7 predicted proteins | sample 2277101 | NCBI WGS metagenome assembly SDBT01 (sample SAMN10404973, study PRJNA504765) | marine sediment metagenome | isolation source: marine sediment core GS10_PC15, 103 cmbsf | place: Arctic Ocean: Southern Knipovich Ridge | collected 2010
GTCAACTACTCCAAGCAGTCGGGCCAGTACGCCGAATCCGGCCGACCTGACTTCACCTTCTTCATGCCCAACGGCCTGAAGGCCAACATGGACGTCAAGTTCCCCCTCGGGCGGTACAAGGCCTATCTAGACGCCGAGACGGATGCAGGCAGGGAGGCCGAGCTGAGACAACTCATCGCGGCCGTCCGCGACCACATCCGCGACGTCGCGGGGCGCGACTATATCGACCCCAAGGCCCCCACCGTCGATTACGTGATCCTCTTTATCCCCAGCGAGCAGATATACTCGCTGGTCCTCTCGGGCGAGGCGGACCTGATCGACGAGGCCCTGAAAAGGAAGATCGTCCTGGCCAGCCCCATGACGCTTTATGCGATGCTGGCGGTCATCCGCCAGTCGGCTGAAAACTTCAACCTCATGCGGACCGCCGACGAGGTGATCTCGCTGCTGGGGGCCTTCGACAAGCAGTGGCAACTCTACAAGGAACAGATGGATAAAGTGGGCAAGGGAATCGACGGTGCCCGCAAGGCCTATGAGGAACTAGTCGGCACGCGGACGCGGATGCTGGATCGGCCGCTGGAGAAGATCGACCAGCTCCGCATGACACGCGACCTGCCGGACGGCGAGTAGTCCGTCCTAGAAGCCCACCGCACACGCGGTCCTCATTCTTCACGCTGGACGAGGATCATCCATCGGCCGCTAAGGGCCTGATCGACCTCGACGGCGACGTCTCCTTCCTCAAGACTGAAGGGAAGGCACTTCTCCCCGAAACCGGCATGATGCGGGGAAACCAGCCAAAGCTCATAGCTTCCGTCCGGAAGTCCCAGCGGATAGACGACCTGCCCGGGCGTATCGCACCGCAGACGATACAGCGCGCTGGGACGGACGATCCGGTGTGCGGGCAGCACCGAGTGCCAGGCGATGTCCACCGGCTGATCGGAGAACCGGTGCTCCCGGCCGTTGATCTCGATGCCCGTGCACCCCCTGCCCGCGAACGCCGACAGGTCCCCGCCGGGGCTTGCGCGAAAGGCCACCGCGTGGCAGCCGGTGTAGCTCACCGACATCCCGGCTGCCCGAAAGTCCTCCAGGCGGATCGTATCGTCCGGCAAGGGATTGGCCTGAAGCGTCCGCTGGTCGCGCTGCTTGTCGCGGGCGTGGGTGCCGAACCACGTCTCCTTGTGGCGGGAGTAGTGCGGGCAGATGGCAACGGCCCCATTGGCGAAAGACGTCACCAAGTAGTCCCCATTGCGCGAAACGAATGACGGGTTGTCGTTCTCTTTGAAGGCTCCACTGGACGGATAGGCCCCCAAGGCCAAGAGAATCTCGAACAGCCACCGCGCGTCCTGTCCCGTCGAAGCCGATTGATCGTCTCGCGGGCGGAAGCCCAGGTACACCGCCTGCCCGCCGCCTTTGTAGGGCCGCACAACCCCGACACACCAGCCATCTACGGCGGCAACGGCCTGAGCCGATTTCAGCGGCTTGACGGGGTGAATCCGGTCCACGCAGAAATCCGTCAGCACCGTCATGGGCGGCAGGTGGCCCAGTGGGCCCTGAAAGACGACCTGGTGGCCGGGCAGCGCCTCGCCCAGAGGGTCGTCGGCCTTGAGCAGTTCGACGGCGAACAGGTCGCTCATGGCCTGAGCGCCAACAGCATCCCAGTCGCGATCCAGCACCTGCGGCGCCGCTAACCAGATGACCGTTCCGCCCTTCTGGAGGAATTCTTTCACCATCGCCAACAACTCCAAAGGCGGCAGCGGCTCATAGAGCAGCACCAGCGTCTTGTAGCGGTTGGCCTTGACCTCCAGGTGGCCGTCGCCGGTAACCTTCCCGTGAGCCAGGAGCTTGTCGACGGTGATGTAATTGGCGTAGCCGTATTGGACGACCCAGCTGCCGAAGCGCTCATCCACAGCCAGCAGATCAAGCGGATAGGTGCACAAGACCTCCGTCCGGCGTGGCGCGTAGTCCTGCACGCCCCGGTAGCCATCCCAGCCGCCGGCGCCATAAACCGCGTTGACGGCTGCCATGCGCTCTCGGACATCGCGCGGAATGCCCCACATGCCGCATCGGGCGAGTGGCTGATCGTTCAGGGCCGCCAGCGAGCAGCTCAGCGCCCGGCCGTAGTAAGTGCGATCGGTAAACCCCTGCTCCGGCGTGTCCACGTTGCCGCCGGTCAGGAAGTCGTTCCATGCGAAGTAGTCGTCGCAGGCCGCCGCCGCTTGGTGAACGGTATTCGACCAGGTGAAGTCCGGGGTATACTCATAGCGCCGAGAGTTCTCGTCGTTGGCCCAGTAATCGCACGTGGGGGATTCGGCCCAGGTGGAGTGATAGTTGGCCATGAGCTTGTGGCCGTAGAGACCTTCGAGCTTCTTCTTGGCATCTGTCATCAGCCTGACGACGCCGTCATGGAGGAAGCGGAAGTAATTCCGCCGCAGCAGGAACGTCCGGTGAACATCCTCGTCCCCCTCGCCCAGGACATGCTGGCTGGGCAGGTCCGGCTCGTGGGTCGGCAGGAAGTCATGCTGGTGCGAGGCGAAATAGACCAGGTACTTGGCGAAATCGGCGTACTGCTCTCCGAAGCGCTGGGCAAAGGCCTTCTCGAATCCCTCCGAGACATACCGCAGGTTGAACTGTCCGCACTCCAGATGATTGTGGTAGCACCAGTCCTGCTGGATATGGATTTCATCGGAGTAGAGGCCGGCCAGCACAATGCCCCGATCGTGGTACGAGCCGACCAGCTCCTCAAGAAACTCCGCCGCCTTGGGGCTGAAGTAGTCCATCTCCGACGTCTTATAAACCAGGACAACCAGCACCCGATCCAATGGACCGATCTGGGCGTCGCCGGCGCCCCCGACCGTTACACGGCGAGCGATGAAATGCTCGGGACTGGCGAAGACGGCCCCGGGGGTATCCTCGACGGTCGGCGGGGAGAGCTCGACGATTTCTTCCGGATTGACCGCGTAGAACGGACCGGTCTTGATCGGCACCTCGGCAGCCACCGTCATGTAGCCGCGCAGGCATGTCGGCTGTTCCCGGAAGGCGAAGGCCCGCACCCCCGCCAGCTCTACCTGCATCGGGCCTTTGTTGTTGCACCACTGCTGATGCTGCCAGAGCTGGATGGAATACGCCCCGGTCTGGGGATTGCGAATGCCCTCGCGATACTGCATCCACCGCCCCGATTCGCCGGTCTTGGCGCGGTAGCCCACGCCCAGCTCCAGAGGGGAGAGGATGCTCGGCTCCAGCGCCAGGCCGTAATGCGCCGCCACATCGCCGATCTTCATCAGCGCGTCCTGGAACTCTTCCATGTCCGGGAACAGGCGACGGGCATTGCCCCCATAGAAGTAGTCATACGCCACCCGCAGCACGTGGGCGCCACGGCCGGCCGCCGCCTGACAGTACTGCCGCAGGCTGGTGGGCTCCTTCAGCCGAACCGTAAGCTCTTCGACCGGTTTGTCGGGGTCTTTCGCCAGCGCCAAGAAGGTCTCGTCGGATGTGAGGGTCATGCCCGCGGAGGGAACAGGAGCCCATGGCCAGGGCAGCTCCGCAAGCTTGGTGAGGTTAGGGTCGTCAACGGTGCGGTCCAGGGAGTCTCCTGCGGTCATTACTTCCTTCTCCTGAAAGGACGTCGAAATCCACAGCGACAGAACAGGGACTTTAGCAGAGAGCCAATGTTCTCTCAAGGCGGGGAACGATAAATGCGGCAGATTCGCTTCTGTTACCACGGGCTGCTGGGGCCGGGAATCCGCTGGCGGACAACCCGGGCGGCAACTTATGATCGATTGAACCTTGAATGGTGAACGTAACGGGCGACGAGCGATTCGCCCCGGTTTCCGGCGGCAACAGGCCCGTGGCGGGTCGCGGCCGCAACTCAAAAATAAATAGGTGCAATATCACCCTCCCCGGCACGTTAAACTTAACGGAAAATGTATCCCGATAATCTCGGCGCGATGATCGCCTCGGCCCAGGCCGGCTCGGCCGAAGCTTACGAGGGCCTGCTAGGAGCCTATGGGCACAGGCTTTACGGGTTTTTCCTTCGGGCCACGGGCGATCATCACGACGCGGAGGACCTACTCGGTGAAGTCATGCTTCGGCTGGTCAGTCATCTGAAGGATTACGATGAGCGGGGGCGCTTTGACGCGTGGTTGTTCCGCATGGCGGCCAACCTCGTCCGGGACCGATTCAGGCGGGCCAAGACAGGCCCCCGCACGATCGGCCTCAGCCAGGCCAATGGCTCTGAGGTGATGTCGGCCGATCAGTTACGCGCCTCTCAGCCCGGCGTCGATTCCGGCATTTTGGCCGACGAGACCAGCGCCCGACTCAACGAGGCCCTTCTGAAGCTCCAAGCCGCCACCAGAGAGATGATCGTCCTCCGGCACTTTGGCGAATTGAGCTTCCGTGAAATCGCCGATTTGACCGGCAGGCCGATCGGCACCGTCCTTGCGAAGGTTCATCGAGGCCTGCGAACACTGAGGGAGCACATGGAGCAACACGGTGGCACTGAATGATGCCCAATACGAACGCATAGCCCGCCGGCTGGACGGTGAGGATGTCCGGCTGAGCGAGCAGGAACGCCTGGCTGGGGAAGATATCCGCCGGCGGCAGGTCGACCTGGCCGCGATGCTCGACGTGAACGTCCCGCCGGAGGTTTTGGCCAACGCCCGGCGACGGATGCGGGGCGCGCTGGCGCGCCGAACTCGGCCACGGCGCCGTTCTGCGTATCTAGCCGTGGTGACGGCTGCGGCGGCTGTCCTCGTGGCGATGCTTTACCTGAACTCCTTTATCGGCTCGAAGGACGTTGAAATCCCCGCTGAGATGCTCTTCAGCGAGCTGGTCGAACCGGTCAGCCCGGAAGTGGATCAGTTGGCTGCGGACATCCAGAAACTCCAGGCCCATGTCGCCACCCACGCCTCGCCAGGGGCCCTGGAGGCAACGCTCGATCCGGATGAATTCGGCTTTCAGATCGAGGCCCTTTGGCTGGCGGACTCCGCTGAGAGCGACAGTTGGTGAGGCCAGCCGCTGGAATAAGAATTTGACGAGAGGTCGCACGATGACCGCCAGAATCGCCCTTGGCCTTGTGGGCCTGTTACTGATCTGCGGGTCGGATCTTCACGCCCAACCCAGCCCAAAGCGTACCCCGCACAGTCGCCCCGCGTATGAGCGGAACATGCAGTGGCGCATGCCGGCCGATGCGCCGCCCGTCACGGCCGAGCAGGAGGCTGAGTTGCTGGAAATGCTCAAGCAGCGCCAGCCAGGCCGTCACGAGCGGCTGGTGCAACTTCGCAAGGCCCATCCGGACAAATACCAGCGGCTCCTGCCGCGGGCCTGGCAGTGGTACCAGCGTTTCGAATCGCTGCCACCGGCGGTCCGGAAAGTCCATCTCCAGTTGCAGGAGGTTCGCCTGAAGAAATGGCGCCTCTCCGAGAAGATCGCCAAGACGGATCGGCCGAAAGAAAAGGCCAAGCTGAAGAAAAAGCTGGTCAACACCCTGGGCAAGCAGTTCGACCTGGAGCAACGGCTCCTGGAGCAGCGCCTGGTGGAGCTGGAAGAGCAGTTGGGCCGGCTTCGCGCCAACCTGGCCCGTCGAACGACCCAGCGCAAGGAGATCATCCGCCGCCGCAGCAAAGCCGTGCTCCAAGGCCGCCACTGGCCAGAACGTCCGACCACCGGCCCTTGCGATGAGTGAAGCCCGGTTGGAATTGCCCTCGGCCCGCCCGTTACCCTATGATGGCCATCGTGGCTAAGCGGATACCTCAGCTCGGCAAAGTTCCCCCCGCCCTGCCAGCCGGGGCCGCCAAGCTCGCCAGCTTCAACAGCAAGCTGGTCGATCGGGTCCGCAACGGCGGCAACGTCTGGGAGCTTCCGGGGGGACGCATCCTCCTGCCGAGGGTCTTTGGCTTTTGCAGGGGGGTCAAGCACGCCCTGATCATGCTCAACGAGGCGGTCCGCAGCCACAGTCGGGACGGCAAGCGGCTGTTCCTGCTGGGCGAGATCATCCACAACCCATGGGTGAACAGTTACTTTCAGGACAAGGGCGTGCGGATGCTCTCTCCGAGCCAACTGGTCAATCTCGAGCAGACCGTCGGCCCGGAAGACTGCGCGATCGTCCCGGCCTTTGGTGTGCTGCCGGACATTCAACGACGTCTTGAAGCGATCGGCTGCGAGCTCATCGACACCTCCTGCGGCGACGTTCGAAGGCTATGGCAATGGGCCGAACAGGCCGCCAGAAGCGGTTACGCGGTGCTGATCTTCGGACGAGCCAGCCACGACGAAACGGTGGTCACAAAGTCCAGGCTCTCAGAGGCCAGCGGTAACTACATCGTTCTAGGGAACCTGGAAGAGGCCGATGTCTTCTGCCGAATGATCGCCGGCCAGGCCGATCCACACCGATTCACCGAAGCCTTCGCCCAACCGGCGACCAACGCTCGATCGATCGATCCTTTCTTCCGCCTCGCGCAGGTCAGCCAGACCACCATGCTCTTTGAGGAGACGATGAGGCTCCGCGAGATGCTTACCGAAGCTTATAGCGGGCGATTCGGCCCCAACGACCTCCGGAACTACCTACTGTTCCATCCCACCGTCTGCCGGGCCACGCAGGATCGCCAGGCGGCCGCCGTCGAGTTGTGCAAGAGCGGCTGCGAGCTGGTCATCGTTGTGGGAGGCTTCGGTTCGTCCAACACGCGGCACCTCTATGAACTGGCCAGGCAATACGCCCCGGCCTATTTCATCGAAGACTCCCGCAGCCTTCTCTCTCCCGACCGCTTGAACACGGTAAACCTCCAGACTGGGGAGGCCGTCACGGCCGAGGGCTGGCTGCCGCGGCGGCGTCCGCTGACGCTCGGCGTCTTGGCCGGGGCCTCCAGCCCCGAGGTGGTCGTCGGCGAGGTGCTCGAACGTCTGGCTCGATACCTCTCGGATCCCGCCTCCTGAGGGCCGACCGCCCGACTGCCCACCCCCGATCCGACTCCTCAAGGGAAGAAAACAACAAAAGGGCACTTTTAGCGGGGTATTTGGTTGACTTGCTCCTAGAACGTGATAGTTAGGCTGCGAGCGGGCCGTTGATAGCCCTGTTGGCATTCGGTGAAGGCCCAAATGAAGGGCCTTCGGCTCCGGGTTGGATTCCGCGCAGCTATGCCGGCAGAGGGCACCGGCCCACCAAGACTGTACGTGATGTCTAACAAACGCTCGGCGCTGCTGAATCGCCGACTCCCCGAGGACTTAGAGGCCCTCCTGAAAAAGGAAGGACTCGATCCCGACCACGCCTGGATGTGTGTGGAAGCGGATCTGAACCTCACCGGCCGGTATGAGCAGGTCTACCTGCTGGCCGACGCCGATCGTCTCTTGGTTGTCGCTCCTCCGGCAGGCCGATGGCGGGGCCCGGCCAGGATGATCCTGCGCCGAGACGAGATCAAGGAGATTAGGCTCCGCCAGGGCATCGGCGGGGGGTTTCTCGAAGCGCTGGTCCAGGGGGTTTTCGTCGAGCTCATCGCCTACTCAAACGCCCGATCCGAGGTCTTTCGCAAGGTCGCCGCGAAGCTGAAGAGTTGGCTGGAGGGCAAGGAGGTCCGAACCGGGGCGGAAGACGATTACGACCCCCGCAAGTGCCCCACCTGCGGCATGACCCTGCGATTTGAGGGCGACGTCTGCCCGCGATGCATGCAGCGGGGCACGGTCATGGTGCGGGTTCTGAAAATGATGCGGCCTTACGCCGGCAAGGCTGCGACCATGATGGCCCTGGTGCTGGCCGGCATCGGCCTGATGCTGGTCCCTCAGCAGCTCATCCGCCTGCTGACCGACAAGGTGCTGGCGCCCGGGCAGGCTGGCAATCCGGTCCTTGATCCATCCGCCGCGAAGGTCTGGCTGCTTGGGCTGGTCGGGGCGCTGCTGGCTACGCAGGTTCTCAGGCAGGTCATCGCCGTTTTTGCCGGCAGACTCTCCAGCTTCGTCGGTAATCAGATTACGTACGATATGCGGGCACGGGTTTTCAACCATCTGACCGACCTGAACGTGGCCTACTATGACCGCCACAGCATCGGCCAACTGATGGCCCGGGTGGCCACGGATACCGAGCAGATGAGAGGTTTCATCACCCAGGCGACACAAGGTTTCCTGGCTCAATTGTTGCTGCTCGTGGCTGTCGGCGGCGTGCTCTTCGCAACCAACTCGAGGCTGGCTATTCTGGCCTTGCTGCCTTTGCCACTGGTGGCGCTGGCGACGGTTTTCTTTTGGAAGCGGATTTATCCGCGGTACTACCGCGTCTGGGATGCCCGCAGCAAGCTCAGCGGCGCCTTGAACACCGTCCTGTCGGGCATTCGCGTGGTCAAGGCCTTCGGGCAGGAAGGCCGGGAACAGAGCCGATTCAAGCGGTCCAACAGCTATATTCGGGACAGTTCCCTGGGCGTCGAGTACAGCGTGGTGGCCTTTAACCCTCTGGTCATGATTATTTTCCAACTCGGCGGCATCATCGCCTGGTACGTGGGTGGCCAGGAGGTCCTGGGCAAGGGCCTGACCCTGGGGGAACTCCTGGCGTTCCTGGGATACCTGAGCATGTGCTGGCAACCCATGATGCACCTGGCTCAGCTGACCAACTGGCTGACCGGCTTTCTCACAGCCAGCCAGAGGATCTTCGAGATACTCGATACTTCCCCGCAGATATTCGAAGTCTCGGACCCCAAGCCGATGCCGAAGCCCAAAGGAGGCATCGTCTTCGAAGACGTCTCGTTCGGCTACCTTCGCCACGAACCGATCATCAAGAACGTTTCCTTGGAGATCAAGCCGGGCGAACATATCGGCATTGTCGGGAAGAGCGGTTCGGGCAAGACGACACTGGTCAACCTCGTCGCGCGCTTCTACGACGCCGATGATGGACGCATCCTTATGGATGGCGAGGACATACGCGAACTGGATCTGAAGGACCTGCGAAAGAGCATCGGCGTCGTCCTGCAAGAGCCCTTCCTCTTCCGCGGGACGATCTATTCGAACCTCACCTACGGCCATCGCGACGCAACGCCCGAACAGGTGCTGGCGGCCGCCAAGGCGGCCAACTGCCACGACTTCATCATGCGGCATCCCCTCGGCTACGACACGTACATAGGCGAGCGCGGCGCGGGCCTGAGCGGCGGCGAGCGCCAGCGCGTTTCCATCGCGCGGGCCTTGCTGTACGACCCGGAAATCCTCATCCTCGATGAGGCGACAAGCAGTGTGGACACCGAAAGCGAGAAACAGATCCAGGAGGCCCTGGCGCGCGTCACAGCCGGCAGGACAACCATTGCCATCGCCCACCGCCTCTCGACGCTGAAGAACTCAGATCGAATCATCGTCATCGACGGCGGCAGAATCGCCGAACGAGGCACGCACGAGGAATTGATGGCCGTGGAAGGACTCTACTACCGACTCGTGAAAATCCAGACGGAGCTCTCACGGGAACCCAGTGTCGACAGATTGGCCAAAGAGAAATGAATCCGTCCGCCACGCAGAGCGACAATGAGAGCGCCATGTCCAGGCCGGACCCGACCCGGGTGCGCCGTTTGACGCCGGAAACATGCCTCGTCCATCTCGGCACTCACGGCGCGCTGCACGTCACCGTCCGGGACGAGCGCATCTACGGAGGGGTCTATGCCGCCTACGCCTTTCCCGTCGCACACCCCGACGGGTTCATCGCCCTGATCCATAGCGGCGGAGATGGCGAGGAGGTGGAAATCGGGCTCATCAGAGACCTGAGCGATTTCCCCGACGAACAGGCCGAACTAATCAGGGGAGCACTTCAGCGAAGGTACTTCGTTCACACGATCAGACGGATCTTCGACATCCATATGGAGCACGGCCTCGTGTACATGGATGTCGAGACCGACAAGGGGCGGGTCAGCTTTCAGATGACCTGGAGCACCAATCGGGCCATTGACTATGGCAGGAATGGCAAGGTGCTGATCGACCTGGAGGAGAACTGGTATCTTATCCCCAACATCAAGGAACTCTCCAGCCAGGAACAGGTGAGGTTCCGGCGATACATCTACTGGTAGCCGGCGCCATATCCCCCCCCCCCCGCCAACGGGTTCCCGCCCCCGACAAAAAACGTTAAAAACCCCCAACCCCCGCCACCCACGGGCCACCTTGCCGGGCTCCCCGGGGCGGGCCGGGGGCGGCGAATTTACCCAACCCCCATCTGGTCAAGCCTTACCCGTTCGGGCCTACGGGCTGCCTTAATTCGCCTT
>SDBT01021011.1_pt1 | contig 10202 bp, 8 predicted proteins | sample 2277101 | NCBI WGS metagenome assembly SDBT01 (sample SAMN10404973, study PRJNA504765) | marine sediment metagenome | isolation source: marine sediment core GS10_PC15, 103 cmbsf | place: Arctic Ocean: Southern Knipovich Ridge | collected 2010
TTGGCACCGGTCTTCTTCAGCCGAACGACCAGCTTCTCGAGGTTCTTCTCGTACTGATCCAACGGTACCTGATGTTTCCCTTCGATGCGTTTCAGGTCATGCAGCCCCCAGTTGAAATGGATCACGTCCCACTTCCCGTCGCCGAGCCACTCGTCGATCAGTTCGACGCCCCGACTGGTCGGCCCGCAATTGGCCGCGGGTCGATGGACGTTCGCCTTCTTGGCCAGCGCGGCGCGAGTCGGAACCGTATAGCCGATCGAGATCGAGTCGCCGATCAGCAACACGCGGGGTAGCTTGGGATCGTCCTTGATCTGTGCCATAGGCGAGTCGGCAACACGCTTGGCAGTGCGCGTCTTGGGCTGTTGGGATAGGGCGTCGGCCGTCGAGCCGAGCCAGAGTGCCGCGGCCGCGGCGGCCATCACGAAAGATCGCAACGTCAAGCTTTTCATCTTCAGAGTCCTCCCATGCGTGTGATCGATAATCGCCCATTGTACCGTGCGGGTCGATGGCGCGTCAAATCGGCCCTATTTCCCGACGCAGAACCGGCTGAAAACGCGGTTGAGCACGTCGTCGGTGTAGACGGTTCCGGCGACTTTTCCCAGCGATTCCAAGGCAAGGCGTATTTCGGCGGCGACCAGTTCCTCGGCGGCATCGGTGCGGACGATCTCCCGTGCCCGATCGAGGCACTTTGCGGCTTGGCGCAACGACTCGCCACACCGCAAGGCCGTTCCAGCGACCGCCTGGGTACCCGACGCATCGGCACGAAGCACCGCTTCACGGACGGCGTCTCGCAAACGGTCGATCCCTCGGCCGGTGAGGCTGCTCGTTGCCAGGGCCTCATCGTCGGCCATTTCCGTCGCCATATCGGCCTTCGTCCAGACGACGATCTGTTGGCAATCGGTCGGGCATGGCGTCGGATCGTTCCGCGTCGCATCGAGGCACAGGATATGCACGTCCGCTCGTTGACGTTGCTCGATCGCCACATCGCGAGCCGCACGCGCTACGTCCGACAATGCGTGATCCCCATCGTCGCCGACGCCCGCCGTGTCGATCAGTTGGAACTTCACGCCGTCGAGGTCCAAGTCGGCCGTGAGATAGTCTCGCGTGGTGCCCGCCTGTTCGGAAACCAGCGCGCCGTCGCGGCGGATTAGGGCATTGAACAGGCTGCTTTTCCCGGCGTTGGGTCGCCCGGCCAATACGACGCGGATCAGGTCGCCGCGCTCGTCGCGCGAGGTCATCTGTCGAGCCATCGCCGCAACGCGCTCGGCCGCATGGCTCAATTGGCGATCCAACTCCTCGGCCGAGATGAAGGGCAAGTCTTCGTCGGCGAAATCGAATCCGGCCTCCAGATGGGCCAGCAGATCCAACAGGGTATCGCGGAGGTCGTGCAGCGGGGCGGCCAGCCCGCCGGCCAATTGGGTCAGTGCCACGTCGAGTTGGCCCGGATCGGCCGCGTCGATGACTCCCAAGACGGCCTCGGCCTGGGTCAAGTCGATCCGTCCGGCCAGGAAAGCCCGAAGGGTGAACTCACCCGGTTCGGCCATTCGGGCGCCAATCTGGCAGAACGCGCCGACGGCGACCTCCAACAAGGGCCGCGACCCGAGTGTGTGCAATTCGGCAACCGGTTGGCCCGTGTAGCTTCGCCCCGCCGGCCAGAAGTAGACGCTACAGGGCAGCGGCGATGCGAGTAGCGGCAGATCGAGTTCGCCATCGACAGCGGTCGGCCCGTCGGTCGGCCCGTCGGTCGTGGCGTCGTCGGCGTCTTCTGGACGAAGAAAGCGTCGGACGAGATCGGCCGCATCGGGGCCACTGAGGCGCACGATCCCTCGCGCCGCGCCACCCGGCGGCGAACCGACGGCCACAATCGTATCGTCCAGGGGATACATTTCCAAGCGGTACCTGTCTTAACACGCAGATCAAGTGGAGTTTCTTGGGCCGGTTTTGCGTGAGTCTTCCTTCGGGGATGTCTTGTTGTTGGGGGCCGGTTCGTGAACCTTGCCGCCGGCTTCGCGGTCGAAGAGCTTCAACAGGTTCGGCAATAGTAACAGGTCGCCTAACAAGGCGGCGGCCATGGCCATGCTGGCGAGCATGCCAAAATGATAGAGGGGGCGGAAGTCGGACAATAGGAAGATGCCGAAGCCGACGCAGTTGATCACCGACGTGAGAACGATCGGCCGACCCACCTCGGCGAACGTATCGGCCAGGGCCTCGTCGACGTCCTCGCCCGCGGTACGGCGGCGGCGATAGTGCATGACGAAATGGACCGTATCGTTCAGCCCCACGCCCAGGGCGATGGTCGTGACCATGGCCGAGCCGGAATTCAGCGGTATGTCGCAGAGTCCCATCAGGCCGAACACGACCAGCACCGGCAGCGTATTGGGCAACACCGAGATCAGCGTCAACCGAATCGAGCGAAACAATATGGCGCACAGTGCGGCCATAATAACCAGCGCGGTGATCAGGCCTCGCGTGATGCCGCCGACGAGATGCTCGGCGAGAATCTCGACGTTGACGGCCGTGCCGGCACAGATCCAATCGAAATCGTCCGTTGGCGCGGCCTCGCGGATCTCCTTCAACAGCGGCCGGAATCCCTCGCCGTTGTCGTAGACCATGAACGAGACTCGCAACGCACCGCAATCGTTCAGGTCGGCGGTCCAGTCCTTGAAAACCATCTTGTAGGCCCCCCAGCGCCGAAGGGACCTCAATGATCGAATGGCGGGTGCTCGCTCCTGGACCGTTGCGGTCGAGATGGCCTTACGGACCTCCTCCCGCTTCGCGATCCGATTCTCGAACTCGACGACGGCCCGGCGTTGGGCCTCGCTCGACGGCCCTTTGGGGATCAACACGATGTCGACGATATAGAGCCCGAACTTGCAGTCGGCGAAATGGGTAAACGACTTGGCGATCCGCGATTTCGGCTGAAAGAACGAGAAGGGATCGGCGTCGACTCGGACCCAGGTTGACGTATAGGCCAGGAAGGCCAGTGCCGCGAGGATCGTCAAGACGGTCGTACGCGGCCGAGCGACCGAGTATCGTTTCAACGTCCCCAAGGCCGACGGCGAGAGCATTTTGCCCGGGGCCGTTCTTAGCGGAGCCAGCAGCAACCACATCAAGAACGCGCCGAAGAAGGCCAAGACGGCGCCGAAGAACAGCTCGATCCCCAACTCGCGCGCCGGGCTCAGTTCGTTGAATGCCAGCATCAGGAACCCGACGCCGGTCACCGCGGCGGCTCCCAGACAAGGTACGGCCACCCAGCGGATGAAATGGGCAGGCCGGCCGTGGCCTTCCGAGCGATCGTCTCGATGCGAGTAGTAGTGGGATATGTGAATGGTCGTTGCCAGCACGATAACGACCATCAGGGTCGGCCCACCGGTGGTCACTACGTTGAGGCTCCAGCCGGCGATCGAGACGCCGCCGAGCATAATAGCGACGCTCCAGACGCCGCCGACCATGGCGATGGCGACCGACCCGAGCGAGCGAAACCCGAGTCCCAAGGCGACCAGCGTCAAGAGCAGCGACGCCGGCAGGATCGTAACGACCAGTCGTCGAGCGATGCCCTCTAACTCGTCTTGGATGACCACACCGCCGACCATGTGGAACGTGATGTCGTTGTGGTCGTGTTTTTGGAAGACTTCGTAGATACCGGCGACGGCGTTGCGGCGGCCGGTGTCCAATTCGTCCTGTTGCTCGCCGCCGGCAACACCGTCGACCGACTCGAGCATGACGAAGTCCAGCAAGGTGCGGCCCGGCGGGGCGTCCTTCCCCTGCAACGCCGGATCGTTGAACAGCGTGCCGCGATACAAATTGTAAGGGTCTTCCTCATCGGGTATCGGAGGGCCCAGCAACGCCGTCAGCGGCACCCCCTCGATCTGGTCGGCCACGACCGACACATCGATCACCTGCTTGATCGCTTCGACCGCCAGAAGGTCCTTGCGGAATTGCTTGAGAAACTTCAGGTCGTCGTCGCGGATCTCGCGATGGAATTGGATACCGATCGCGATCGTGTCGCTGTACTCGAAGTGCTCGGCAAACCGATCCCAATCGGCGACCGAACTGGCGGGCAACCATCGCTCGGGCGAGTCGTTGACCGACAGCCGCGAGGCCAATAGCATGGCAACGACCATGGCCAACAGCGCCGCGATCAGCGTCACGGTCCGAAATCGGTGGAGAAGATTCAGCAGCGTTTCGAGCATCGGCCGACTATTCCTTCAAGACCATGTCGATGCACATCACGGCGGCGAGGATGAGTTGACGGACGGAATGGTCCGGCGGTACGTCTTCGGAGATACTCAGGACGTAGTTATCGGCCGACGTAAACATTTCCTTACCCAGCCCGGCCCATTTTTTGGTCACATGGGCAAGCTCCGCTTCGCCACTGATGAAGCGGAAGTCCCAGCCGGACCAGCTCCCTTTGAGCGAGCAGAGCGGCTGGTCGTTTGCGTCCAATACGTCGAACTTTCCGCCGATGGAGAAGAACTTCTGCTTGAACCCGCCGATGACCTGCATTGCCTCGTCCATCACGATCACCTTGGACAGGAAGATCGAGATCCCTCGTTTGACTCGGACGACCGGTGTGCCGTCGGGCGTGCGGATTTCGATGTCGAACGGGGTCATCCGCTTGTACTTAGTGAAGCGGAGCATCTTGGTGAAGAGCCCCAGTCGGTCCTCGCGACACTCGAGGATGATTTCCCCCGTCTCGGGATCGTGGATATCGTAGTTATTGGCGGCTTTGAACATTCCAACGTGTTCCTTCACCAGGAACAAGTTCCGATTAAGCTCTTCGTGCATGAGGGCGTCTCCTTCGAGGGACAATGGCCGGGTCTGGCAGATCCCCATCCTATCTCGACACGCCGATTCCAGCAAGGTGGAGTCGACCAGAGCGATCAGGCTCGATCGCCGGATCGGCGTGGCAGGGTGACGGTGAAGAGGGAGCCGTGGTCCGGTTGGCTCTCGACATGGATGGTTCCGCCGTGATTGGTCACGATCCGCCAGGCCTTCGACAGCCCGAGCCCTAGCCCTCGGCCTGCCTGTCGGGCCGAATAATAGGGGTCGAACAGATGGCGGCGTTCTTCCGCCGAGATCCCCGGCCCGTCGTCGGCCACGGTGATCCGCACCTGGCGGTCGCTTCCATCGACGGCCAGATCCACGCAGCCATGGCGCCCGATCGCCTCCAACGCGTTTTGACACATGGCCTTCAGCGCCACGGTCAACTGGGTCGGATCGACCTCGCAGAATACCGGTTCGTTGGTGCCGGTTCGGCGCAGCGAGGTCTCTTGCCCGTTGGCGCGCGGCGCCATCTCCCGGATGACCCGATCGACCAGATCGATCAGATCGACCTCCTCGATCTCGGGTTGCGGCGGTCGGGCAAAGAGCATCATGTCGGCAATCATCTCATAAACCCGCTTGGCCTGCGCATCCATAAGCGCCAGGGCACGGCGGCGCTGGGGGTCTTTCTCCTCGCGCAAGAAGAGCTGTGCCCGGCCCGCGATGACGGTCAAGGGGTTGTTGATCTCGTGTCCGGCGCCGGCGGCAAATTCGGCCATCGCCTCGAGCTTCTCACGCTGGAGGACCTCGTCGAAGTGTTGGTCCAATTCGGCTAAACGTGCCAACTTCTCGGTGAGTGTCGGCAACAGATCGGCCAGTTCGCGATCCGGGGCCAACCACCGCCGTCGGCCGTCTTTGGCCCGAGCAAGGCAGGCGTCGATGTCGAACTCGACGGAGTCCGGCTGCGGCGCCCGATCGGCCAGGATCTCGAGGGCCAACTGAACCGCCGCGTTATCGGTTTGTCCAGGAAACAGTCGATGGTCGTCCGCTACGAGCCAGTCGTCCGCGTTGTGCAGGAGCCCCTCGAGAAAGGCCGCGGCCGGTGAGATGGAGTCCATCTGCCGGGCCAAATGCGCGGCCAAATCGGCCACCTGAAGGCTCAGGGCCGACCGATCAGCCTGGGCCTTCTCGTCGGGCAGTCCGTCCCCCCCCAGACCAAACGCCGCTTCGGACTCCCACCGCATGACGCCGACCAGATGCTCGTCGAGCCATCGGGCAACGTCCTCGATGGTATCTGGCCGAAACGCCTCTTGTTGCCAGGCAACGCAAGCTACCCAAAGCACCAAGGGCGGATCCGCCGAGAGAATCTCGACAAGCGTATCGATCCTGTTCGGCCGCTCGGTCTCTGACGAGTCGCCGCTTCGAAGCAACATTCGCACCAACGCTGCGGCAGACCCTTCCGCCATGGGAAGGGCCGGGAGATTCATTGCGGCGAGAAGAGGAGGCAGACGGCGCATATCACGGGGCTCACCAAACCTACTAGAGGCCAAACCCGCTGGAGGTCAAACCCGCTGGAGGTCAAACCTGCTACAGAGACGTCACCGTTTCGATATCCAGATGCCGACAGATCCGTTCGACCAGCAGTTCCACCTCGAACGGCTTGTGCATGAAATCGTTCGCACCGGCCGCCTTCAGGTCGCCTACCTTATCTTCCTCGACCATACCAGAGATGCAGATGATCCGCACATCGTCCATGGTCTTGTCGTTACGGACCCGCTGGCAGACTTCTCGGCCGTTGATATCCGGCAGCATCACGTCGAGCACGATCAGGTCGGGGCGATATTCCTTGACCATCATCCCGGCATCGAAGCCGTTATTGACGCTGCGGACCTCGAATCGCCCGTCGCGATCCAACACATCGCAGATCAACTCGACCAGTTCCTCGTCGTCGTCGACGATCAGGATCTTCCGCTTGCCGCTCTCCAGAGCGTCGGTGGGGATGCCATTGTCCCGCATGAACATATAGAGTTGCTCGCGGGGAATGCGGCGGAACCGACTGCCCGGGACACGAAAGCCCTTGAGTTGCCCGGAATCGAAACACCGAATAATTGTTTGCTGGCTGACCTTACAAATCTTGGCCGCCTCGCCGGTGGTGAATACAGTTTTCATTTTTACTTGACCATCCCTTTTTTTTCATCGGCCGCCAAAAGCGACCGACAACAGCGAGACCTCGGCGACCCATGTCGGCAGACGGCGCCAAGAGTCCCTAGTCCTCCATGTGAAACTGACCCGAAATTCACCCCGAGTTCGCAATACTCGCAAACCCTTCAAATCTCTCTGCTGTGCATAAACAGCAGGCTCATCCGGCCCTGCCGACATTACCGAAATTGCCATAGACCTTGATTATAGCCAAATCCCCGTGCTAGTCAAGATAGCCATGGTTTTTTTAAGTCCCTAAAGGGTAAGGGTTTGCGAATGCGTTTGTTTTCTCGATTTATGCCAACTTGCCGTGTTTCACATTTTTCGGAGGAAAACCACCCTATTTGGGTGGCTATTCTTCCTCTTCGATTCGGGTCAATCCGGCCCGATGCCCCTCCAAATGGACCATCAACACGGCGATATCGGCCGGCGTAATCCCGCTGACCCGCCCCGCTTGCGAAAGGTCCCTAGGATGAAACCGCGAGAGTCGCTCCCGAGCCTCGATCCGCATGTGGCCGACCGCCTGAAAATCAAGATCCGCGGGAATTCGACGCGACGCCAGACGTCGCTGTCGGGCAATGTCGACCTCCTGTCGGGCAATATAGCCGGCATACTTCGCGTCGTAGGTCACCTGCTGCACGACCTCCGGTGAGACGGCCCCCAGTTGAGGCAGCCGCTCGATCAGGTCTTCCCACGAGATGTCCGGCCGACGCAGCAGTTTCGCCAACGTCACCTGCCCGGATCGGGTCGTCCGGAGTAGCTCGGCGACACGATCGATCTCGGTCACCTTCTCCTGTAGCCGGTTCCGGCGGCCCTCGTCGACCAGTCCGAAGCGATGTCCCAGAGGTGTCAGACGCCGGTCGGCATTGTCCTGACGCAACAACAGGCGGTATTCGGCCCGGCTTGTGAACATGCGATAGGGCTCGTCGACGCCTCGCGTGACCAGATCGTCGATCATCACACCGATATAGGCCTGATCGCGTCGCAGGATCAACGGCTCGTCGTCTCTTATCGCCGCCACGGCGTTGGCTCCGGCGACGAGTCCCTGGGCGGCCGCCTCTTCGTAGCCGGTCGTGCCGTTGACTTGTCCGGCCAGATACAGCCCGTCGATCTGCTTGGTCTCGAGCGAAGCCTTCAGTTGGTCCGGCGGGATGTAGTCGTACTCGATCGCATAGCCATATCGCAGGATCTTCGCTCGACGTAGCGACGGGATCTCTCGCAGCATCGCGTCCTGCACTTCTCTCGGCAGGCTGGTCGCCAATCCATTGACATAGACCTCGTGCGTGTGGCGCCCCTCGGGCTCGAGGAACAGTTGATGTTGATCCTTGTCGGCGAACCGGACGATCTTGGTCTCGACGGAAGGGCAGTATCGCGGCCCGGCCGATTGAATCTGCCCGGTATACATCGGCGCGCGATGTAAGTTGGCCCGAATCAGGTCGTGGACCTCGGGCGTCGTGTGCGTAATCCAGCAGGGAATCTGCTCGTAGTCGATCTTATCGGTAAGGAACGAGAAGGGCTGCGGGTCGTCGTCGCCCGGCTGGCGTTGCGTTAGTGAATAGTCGATGGTCCGGGTGTCGAGCCGGGGTGGCGTGCCGGTCTTGAACCGCGCGAGCTTCAATCCGAGGCGCCGGAGCGCCTCGCTCAAATGCGCGGACGTTTCTTCGCCCATGCGCCCGCCGGGAGTGGTCTCTTGCCCCACATGCAGCACGCCCTGCATGAACGTACCGGCGCAAAGGACGACGGCCGAGGAGCGATAGACGCCCCCGCCGGCCACTCGGACACCGATGATTCGCGGTCGATCGGCAACCCTCTCGGTCAGCAGATCTTCGACCGTTTCCTGCCTTAGGGACAGCCCGGGCTGCTGCTGACAGATGCGTTTGACCTCGTCTTGATAGGCTTGCCGGTCGGTTTGGGCCCGGGGTCCGTGCATGGCGGGCCCCTTGCGGCGATTGAGCATACGGAACTGGATGGCCGTGGCATCGGTAGCCCGGCCCATGGCGCCGCCCAGCGCGTCGATTTCACGAACGATCTGCCCTTTGGCCACGCCGCCGATAGCCGGATTGCAACTCATCTGGGCGATCGTATCGAGATCGGTAGTCAGCAGCGCGACGGCGGCCCCCATGCGCGCAGCGGCCAACGCCGCCTCGGTCCCGGCATGCCCCGCACCCACCACAATCACATCGAAGTCGTATGACGCTGCCATACCTTTCATGATACGGCGTATCAAAACCGCCGGAAAGAGGGCCGATTCGAATCAGGGTAGCTGTCTTCCTCTCCTCTTGTTCCCACGTAACTTGAACGTTACAATTAACGTCAAAAGGGGGGGTATTTGCGTGCCTCGTTATGGATTTGGGGCTCGCAGTAAACAGTAGTTCCGTTACTGCAAGGAACGTGGGCAACGTCCATGTGAGCGCGATGGCAGTTCTTCGTTTCATTCGTGGCCTTCTCCTAGCCCCATTTGCGGTGATTATTGGCCTCCCCGGCTTGTTATTCATATTGCTCTTCATGGCGATCGTGTTCATTGCATATCTTCCGAAGGGACTGTGGTGGGAATACAAGTGGAAATCGAGACTTCGGCGTCGAGGGCGATATCGGAACGAGACGTTGGACATCACGACTGTTGATCACGGCACGCTTATCGTCGATGCCCCATCGCTGGGTTGGGGAGTGCAGAGCTGTTGGTGGACAGTCGACAGAATCCTCGACATTTGCCCATACACTGTGCCTACGCTTGAGGATCGCAAGCAGCATATCCAAAAGAAACCTGACAGACTCGAACTACCGTTTGATGTTTGGTGTTACGACAATTACATCAATGCGGATAATGGGTCTGCCATTCTGCTTACGCCCCGACGCGGCGACCGGTATGCCAAGCGACTGACAGCAAGATCATCCAGCATCGACCGCGTTGACTCGTGGAGTGCGCCGGTAGCGATGATTGAATCCAACGGGTAACATAACGGCTAGCCCCGGTTCTCGAACCGGGGCTAGCCGCTATCATCGAGTGATTCCGGGGCAGGTCGGTCAAGAGCAGAATGTCTTGACTCTCCTTGGCCTCAGCGGCGCTTTCCTGCAATCGTTTCCTCTGGATCGCTGATAGATTCATACCTAAACCTCCATGTCCTATCCAAACTGCCGGATTCCCTCCCGGCCGCCCGCAGATTCTCTCACTATCCTCCAGACAATGCCGTGCCAACTGCCAACCGCAAGGTGCGCTCGTGAAGGAAACGGGATATCAC
>SDBT01021012.1_pt1 | contig 10201 bp, 13 predicted proteins | sample 2277101 | NCBI WGS metagenome assembly SDBT01 (sample SAMN10404973, study PRJNA504765) | marine sediment metagenome | isolation source: marine sediment core GS10_PC15, 103 cmbsf | place: Arctic Ocean: Southern Knipovich Ridge | collected 2010
ACCACTCCAAAGAAAACTACCGTCTACCCCAACAGTCCGCTTCTTCGGCGCGTGTGGGATTCAGCATACCTTTGCAACACTGATGCTGGAAGGCGGATGTGATCTGTTTAGTCTTCAGAAAATGCTTGGACATTCGGACATAAAAACAACTACAATATACCTCTCAACAAGTGTGGGGATGCTTCAAGAGCAGATTATGAAACACCCGCTGGGATAATTATAGTGCTAACTAATACTTAAATATGGATTCTGAAGAGAGAATAAAAAAGATGAATGAATTGCTTGCCTCAGTTCCGCCTGAGGAATTGCAAAGACGAGCTGATGAACACAATAGAGAAGCACGTGAGGATTTTGAAAAATTAAAAAAAGCACTTCACAAGGGAGATTGCTCATTTTGCTCTCAAAAAACAACTTATTTTGATAAGGAAAATCCCTGCCTGCATTGGCTATTATGGGAAGCGGGAGGCTTGAAGAAAAAACATTTTCCACTCCTATTCAATAAAAAGGGATTTCATCAGACAAGTACCTATCTTCGTTGGGTGGCAAATTGTGAAAAACCATTTACAAATATAAATGATCTAGTGGAAGAAGGAAAATCAACCAATATAATTGATTTAACTATAAAATACAAAGATTTGGAGTGGTCATTTATTTGCTCTGAGATTGACAGGCAAGGACATGTTGGAACTCAAGCGGGCAAAAATCCTCACTACCATTTTCAAATGAAAAATAATGGATATGTAGTTATAAACTATAACAAGTTTCATTTTCCATTCACTGATTATGATGAATTTTGTTTTGAAATGAGTAATGAAAAATTTGATAAGCTACGCTCAGGTGATGGTAAGGCTGCAGGTATTCAAAGTATATTAGATAGCACTGAACCTGAAGAAATTATTGATATGATGACATACACAGATTCCGAAGAAGATGCTCTATTTAAAACTGATATCCTAATTGAAGCTGAGGAGGGTCATAAAATTTCTGGTGATGAAATAGCTAATATGCTTGAGGAAAGAAAGAAAACTGGCACACCAATAGCAAAGTTGGTTGAAAAATTAAAAAATGTAAAGGTGAGAAAGATAATATCACCGGGGCCAGCCATACCCGAAAAATCACAAAGAACTCCAAATAGAAAAAAGAAAAAGAAAAATGAGTAATGCCTAATGAGAAGGGAGTTGAAAATTTTATACAATAAGCTTTGAGGCAAAGTAAAAGGAATACATCCACTAACAGCGTATAAACAACCCTAGGCCTTTTAGTCTGAATGAAAAATGACAACATCCACCAGTAACCAAATTGCAATAATTGCTCCTACAGCTAATGCAAAACCAATAGCTGCATAAATAATAAATGGAATTAGCAATACAGAAAGTAGGTAAAACAATAAACCTAATATAATTAGTGTTACGATTGCTATAAAAATATAGGCAACTATATTGCCAATTAATTCTGCAATTTTATGCTTCTTTTTAGCGCGCTTACCCACCAAAACACGTTCATGATGACAAGGTATTTTTTTCCCAAAAATTTTATAGAATACAAAAAAAATAAATGGTGTGATTATAGTGCCAATAATTACCCCTTCCCTATCACCAAAGTAACTAGATAAAAAACCTACAAACATTGCATAAAAAAATGCCCAAGCGATAAAAAGCTTCATCCCTGATTTGTGATAAACTTCATAAAAACATTTAAGACACATTTTTTTATCCTTTTTTTTATCTTCTTTTTTAGCCCCCCTCTCTTTATAGTTCCTTTCAATTTTTTTCATATTTTCCTCAATTTCTTGCTCACCACACCCCATCATTTCCATCTGAATTCTGGCTCCATTTTTTGCTTGTTTTAATGTCTGTGTCATAATTTTTGCTCTTAATTTATTTTATTTTACCATATTTAAAAGGATATATTACTCTCCGATTAGATTCAAACCAATAACCACTAACCTTTTAGGTCCATGATTGTGAGTATTAGCCTAGCACGAAAAAGCTTACCTCGACTGGAAGAAGTAAGATTTGGCTTTGTGCTAAGAGATTGTGAATTGCAAAATGATTGCCATTACTAGTGCTACTGCAATAATTATACCTAATGTAGCCCAAGGAATTTTCGGTAATTCAAACTTCCAGCCTTGGCTTCTTTCTTTTTCTATCCACCTACCCTCATCCTCCTGCCATAGCAATTTTATTTTTATTCCAGATTTGCACTTAACATCTAGTGTTCCATCATATGGTGCAGCCTTATTAGTGAATCTATTTCGTTTAAAAATATATACATCTACTTCCTCACCTATCGCCTTTATATACTCCTCAGCTAGTTCAATTTTCCGATGGCCCCCTGCTACACCTGATTGAAATTTAGTTTTTTTCATAATTATTAATATTAATTATTTTAATCTTTTTACCGCTATATCATATCTTTCCTTATCCTTCCTTATATCTATTGGTCCGCATCCACGATCATCTGGATAAATAAATATCATAAGGTCAGGTTTTACATATATAGCGAAACAATTGTCTTCAAACTGATGTCCAAAAATATCTTTAAATTTACATTCAAAAGTTATTCGACTTTCCGTAGTTAACAAACCACTATGTGAGTATCTGATTTGAAATATTTCATCTGTAGTAAAAGTAGGCGGAAACAATCCACCTACATAACCATTAATTTCGCTACCACCAGAATAAAAAGAAATGTTTTTAACTTTCTGTGAAGCAGATATAAGAAAATCTTCAAAAGGGTTTAATAGGCTCATAATCTTATTATTAATTTTTTTCATTTTATCATTGCAACATAATAACTTCCACTACCTCATTATGTCATAGGCGCGGTTTTCGAATGATGAGGTCGTCCCGAGCTCTCGGGACCGGTGACACCAATTTAAAAAGTTAACAAAGTTAACAAGGTTGGAAAAACTTCTATTTTCTATCTAAATTTTCAACAAAAGTTAGTTTCACCATAAAAAAAGCCACAAGTTTCAAATAGCATTTTCAGCATCAGACAAGAGCTTAGAGTAAAAATTAAAACATTACTGCATTAACCTCCTGTAAATTAAGTTACCTTAACTTATAATCTGTCTATTACTTCTCTCTAAACACCAAGCCCGTTTAGAACGAGTTAATAGTGACCATAAACCTTTGGGAAAGTTTACAACCAGGCTTATTACTGCCATTCGAAGCTTGAGGCACAATTGGCGACAAATGGTTTCAAATTCATCACCACTTGCACCTCAAGGTTCACGTATTTTTTAAAGAACATTTCTTAGTAACTGTTCTAATGATGATACACTATTTTGACGGCAAAAGCAAGTGTTTTGGGGTAAAAAATAATAGCCAACAGTCCTAAGCCTTTTAGGCATGAGGTCGTCAGTTCAATTCTGACCGGTGACACCAAAATAATAAGATAGATCACCGAGTCAGCCATAGCTTTAGCGAAGGTTTGGCCGGTGACACCATCTTAGATTGCTCAACCCATCACCCCCTCCATTTCTTCGTATTTAAGATTAATAGAATCTTCAATCTCTTTTAGCTTAATGCCTTGTTCTTTGATGGCTTTAGTATCTTTGTTCATGCAGGCTTCATTCAGCTCCTCAGCAATCCCCTCTTTCTTCTTTTCTAATTTCTCAACCTCCTTCTCCAGCTTCTCAAGCTGTTTTTTGAGCAAGCGCTGTTGCTTTCGATTTTCTTTTTCCTCTAAATACTGCACTTTCTGACCCGAGACTGGGCGAGAGGCCTTAAAAGCCGCCTCATCTTCTTCAGACCAACCTCCTTTAGCTAAAAACTTATCGTAACCATAATCCAGTACCCGGATTTCGTCATTATCGAAAAGAACAAGTCTTGTGGCTAACCTGGAAAGCATGGCTTCATTATGTGTCACAAAAATGACAGTTCCCTGATATTTTTCAATAGCTTCCGATAAAGCTTCAACGGACTCCATATCAAGATGATTACTGGGCTCATCGAGCATAAGAAGCTGAGAGGGGGAAAGAAGTGTTTTCCCCAAACACACTCTGCTTTTTTCTCCACCGGAAATAGTGCTGATACGCTTTTTCACATCATCTCCGCGAAAAAGCAAAGAACCACATAAATTACGCACCTCTTGTTCGGAAGTATTTGGCATAGCGATAAGCTCTTCAAGGATTGTCTTTTCCGGAGTGAGTTCCTGAATCGAATCCACTCCAAAATAGCCGACAGCTAAACTGGGTGGCATGCGAACCTTACCGCTATCGGGACTCAGGGTTTTATGAAGTATTTTTAGAAGAGTGGATTTCCCTTTTCCATTACGTCCGATAATAGCGATGCGATCACCAGGAAAGGTAGTGATAGAAAAGTTTTGGATCAATGGCAAATCAGGTTCATAGCCAAAACTGACATCAGTAGCCTGTACCACAGAATCACTCTTGCAAGGAGTAGATCTAAAATGAAATTTGATGGTAGCAATGTTGTCTAACTTTTCTTTTACGCCCTGTTTAGCTAGGGATTTTATGCGCGATTGCACAAGCCCCGCACTTCTGGCACCCGCTCGGAACTTACGAATAAATTCATTTTCTTTCACTTGCTTCTTTTCCTGATTTATACGAGTTTTTTCATAGATCTCCTCATCCTTTTTTATGTGTTGCATGAGTTTTAAAGGCCCTCCTCTCATCTTGCGCATATCCCCACGATGGATAGCAACGGTATGAGTAACTACTAAATCCATAAAATGCTGATCATGCGTTACTAGAATAAAAGAACCCTTCCATGACTTCAAAAAGCGTTCAAGCCACCGAAGAGAAAGAATATCTAAATAATTCGTAGGCTCATCCAGCAAAAGAAGGTCTGACTCCGAAACCAGCACCTCGGCTAAACGTATGCGAATTTGAAAACCACTAGAAAACTCAGAAGGATGTCGGCCGAAGTCATCGATATTAAATCCCAACCCCATCAAGATGGATTTAGCCTTCCAGCCCTCATTAACCGAGCTCTTAGGTAAGGCAGAGCTTACCTGGTCTAGAACTGTCTTCTCTGAAAATCTCAGATGCTGTTCCAAAGATCTAACTCGATATCCATTCGGCATTTTAACCTCCCCCTCGTTAGGGTTTTCTTCTCCTAAAAGAATCTTTAAAAAAGTAGTCTTCCCCGTACCATTTCTGCCGATGAGCCCTATTTTTTCTTTAGGACCAATGTTCAGATCTACATCTTTAAAAAGGGTTTGATTGCCGTAAAATTTGGTGAGTCCGGAGATCGCTAGCATATTATTTCAATTCGACGAATAGCATAATTCTTACGGCATTATATCATTGTGCTTCATGGTAAGCTAAGGCTATGAACAAACTCCCCCGCTCCTTTTTCAATCATCCCACATTAACCGTTGCCCAGGAACTTCTGGGTAAGGTTTTGGTAATCGGAAAAACAAGCGGGCGGATTAATGAAGTGGAAGCCTACATCGGCCAAAACGACCCCGCCTGCCATGCATGCAGAGGAAAAACTGAAAGAAATAAGGTAATGTTCGGATCCGCCGGACATTTGTATGTTTATTTCACCTATGGCATGTATCATTGCGCCAATATCGTGACGGAAAAAAAAGAATTTCCGGCCGCGGTTTTAGTGCGATCGATCGAACCGATATCCGGCATTGAATTAATGGAAAAAAGACGTAAACGAAAAGACCATTTATCTGATGGTCCAGGCAAGCTATGTATCGCTCTTAATATGACCAAAAAAACTAACAACGGAATGGATATGTGTGGAAAAACAGATGACGGTGTTTATAATGACGGGTTTATTCCGAAGAAAATCAAAAAAACATCTCGTATTGGTATCAGAGTGGGATTGGATAAAAAATGGAGGTTTTATTATTGAAAAAATAATTGTTGCATAAAAAAATTATTCAGCATATAATTAACGTGAATAAAAAATAAAGACGAAAAATGGAGATTAATCTGAGCTGGGACCTCCTCATCATTGTATTTTTTACAGTCATTATTGCCTATACATTTATTATTGGGCGTAATCAAAGTGTAAAAATAATTATCAGTACTTATATTGCAATCCTGGCGGCGGATGGTGTGGGGAATATTATCGAACGCTATTTTTTGGGGGCAGAGCCGGCCATCCAGACCGTGGATTTCGCCTCAGATGCCAATGCTCTTATTCTCACCAAAATCGTTATTTTTATTCTCTGTGTCATCCTTATCACCACGCGGGGGCGATTCCATATCAATATGGGAAAAAACAACTCTCTGGTGATGCGGGTAATGCTATCACTAGCTTATGGTGTACTTAGTGCAGGGCTTATAACCAGTACAATCTTAATTTACGCTTCCGGCGCCTCGCTGGTACAGGAAAGTAGTGTGATTATGAACGAAGCCGTTTTAGACATCTACCGCCAATCCCATCTGGTACGTCTGATGATCAATAACTACAACGCCTGGTTCTCTCTGCCTGCCATAGCATTTGTAATTTCCAGCTTCTTTGGTCAGGAGGAGGAGTAAAACATTTCTGATTTCAGATTTCTGATTTCAGATTTTTTGATGTATAGCCAAACACCCACACAAAAATCCACACAAAATGGGACGGGTAGGTATAGGTGGCGAGGGCTATTTTGTGGGGTGGGGGCCCCAAAGCGAACGTAAGCCGAAGAAGCCTACGGAACAACGTGAAGGAGGATTTGCAGGTGGGATGGTCCGAGTTCCGAGACACCCACCCAAAAAGGGGTCCCCAGAAAATGGGACGGGTAGGTATAGGTGGCGAAGGCTATTTTGTGGGGTGGGACCCAAAAGCAAACGGATATCGAAGAAGCCTACGGAACAAAGTGTAGTAGGATTCACAGATAGTAGTTTGCTTTTGGGTTGTGGTGGGTGCACTGGGACTCGAACCCAGGACCAATAGCTTAAAAGGCTACTGCTCTACCAACTGAGCTATACACCCACGTAAAAGCCTCGTTATATTAAAATTGCTCAGTCTAAAAGTCAAACTAAAAAATCCACATAACCCACTTATTTTCTAAACACTTTTATACTTGACAAGTATATTATATTATAGTACAATAAACAAGCGTTTAAAGTTCGCTCTAGTAGTACGGTGGCCACCAGAACGGCCTTCCTGCTCTCAATGGGCATCACAATGGACAATGAAAGGAGTATGAGGTGTATACCTCAGGGTTCCGTTAACGGGGTTTAACCCCAACAACTCGAAACCAAATTCCCTGTTCTCATGTGCGCACCAGCCCCCTATCTCGGGGGCTTTTTTTAAATATTAACTTCAACCTTAGAATACTTGTTGATCCGATGAGCCAGCTTTAAGCAAAGCAGACCGATGATAATCAGAAGCAAACTAACAAGGAAAGCTAAAAAAGTAGGATAAATAAAGATCAAAATACCGACTACAATTGAAAGGATTCCGGCCAAAGCCAGATTCACCACTATATGTTTCATAAATTTAAACACGTATTCGTGATGCATAATGAATGGGGTTAGGGTTCAGCGACAAACCAAATATTATTGATCTGGTGACCATAAATGTCGCCAGGGTTATTATCGTTGATATAAAAATAAAGAGGTTGACCGTTATAGGTGACCTGCTGAGTTTCATCGGTCCGTTCAGTTAGTCTGACCTCCCCTGCGATCCCCTCCTCCACGGTCAACTGGAATTCCCCGTCTATATAAGGAGGCCAGTTCCGTTCACATTGTTTGTAGCAGTTGCTCTGGTTGGGACTGTCGCTGGTAAATACATATAAGGTTCTGCCGTTTTTGGCGGTCAGAAAAGAGCCAATCCCCTCTTTCGTTCTGATCCGGAGAGTGCTGGTGCCCACCAAGGCCTGCTTTTTCTGAATAGCCTGATCCAGCTTCATTCGAGCCACCTTTTGTTCAGCAACTGAAATAGGCAGGTGTTGGTTTTCCAGCTGACAGCCGACAAAAATACCTGAGAATAAAATGGTAAACATTGCAGTAAGGTGCAAAAAATATATTCTTCTCATAATAGTTTGATTAGCCGTAAAACGACTTCATTCTATCACCACTTTTATTTTTAAAAAAACCAAAGTATAGTATGCATGTTAAATAAAAATACTATGAAAAAAGTTTTACTCCTTGGCGCCACTGGTTTTATCGGATCGCATTTTAAATGCGCTCTCCCCATGGCTGGCTTTAAGATCTTCACACCCCGCATCGAAATCCGCAACCATACAGAGGTTGAAAAAGCGGTCTACGAAACAAAGCCAGATGTCATCATCAACGCCACTGGCATCACAGGCTATCCGAATGTGGACTGGTGCGAAGACCACCCTGGTGAGACCTTCAGCGTGAATGTGGGTGGTAGTATTAATATAGCCGCCATTGCTGAGGAATTCGGGACTTATATGGTGCAAATGGCTAGCGGCTGTGTGTATGACGGGGATAAAAAAGGAGGTTTTACAGAAGAGGATGAACCAAATTATTTCGGCTCGCTTTACAGTCGTTCCCGCGTACTCTCCGAAAAAGCCCTGAAAGAATTTAAGAATGTCCTTCAGTTAAGAGTCCGTATTCCGATTACCGGCAAACCGCATCCTAAAAATCTGATCGATAAATTGCTGAAGTATCCGAAAATGATCAATATCCAGAATTCCTGCACGGTTATTGAGGATTTCATCCCAGCAGCCATTGAACTTATAAAGCGCAAAGAAACCGGCGTATTCAATATGACCAATATCGGCGCCATGGACCATAAAGCAATCATGGAAATGTATAAAGAAATCGTGGATCCGAAATTCGAAATCAAGCTGATGAGCAAAAAAGAGCAGGACACTTTATGCAAACGCCGTGCTAATTGTGAAATGAATACGGATAAACGCGAAAAACTAGGCGTCCATATGCCTCCCCTGGAAGAATCACTGAGACGTACATTGGAGAAATACAAAAAGGTGATGGTTGAGGAATAAATATAAGGTAGAAGTAAAAAATTAGAAGTTAAAATTTTCTTACTTCTTACTTCTAACTTCTCACTTCTTACTTTTTAGTAGTGCCCCATATATCCCCATTTCTCTACTTCATATACACGTTTATCAGGTCGAAAATTTCCATCCTCATCATAATCCTCACCAGAGGTAAAAGTATATCTTCGACCGTCTTTTGCTCCTGCATAAAATTCATGAGATGCATTTCTGCCAACCTGATAAAAAACAATTCCTTCCACTGGGTAAGGTTCGATTCGCCCATGGTTGTATTCCAAATGCAGCAAAAGAATCTACTTTGTGATCGGATCAGCTTCATTCAAAGCCTTTGCCACCTCATCAATATGCCTTTGCTCTTCAACGCGTTGTATCAAATTAAGTAATTCTTCGGCTATTGAACTGTTTACCCGAATTTCTCCATCGCCTAACCAAGTATGGCCAAACTCACAAGACGCGATTGATGTATCAGGCTTCAAACTGGTAAAAGGGCAGATTTCTCTAAGTTTTCTTATTTCTTCAAACTTTTCTGATGAAAAATTAGGATCATCTTCATGCTCATAAAAATCGTCATCATATTCATCATTAAAAATTAAAGCAGTACTCATTATCATCATTTGAAATGCGCTAAGATCCAACTCACCACGTCTTTGCCACAATTCCCGAATTTGTTCAGGCGTACAATAACCTGCCACCACCCTATCTCTTTCTTCAGGTGGCATGGCTAAAAAATCATCTATTGATATTTCAGATAATTGGACTGCTTCTTTTTCGACTGATTCAGCAGCTATTACCGCTTCTTCTAAATCTATTTCAAGAATACGCGATCTAAAGAGTCCTGAAAGCAACTCATTTGCCTCTTCTTCGCGTTCCTCTACAGTTCTTTTTGGTTTTTCTAAATTGTTCATAATAATTAAGTTAATAAATAAATTTCAAAGGAAGCCCTGCACTTAGCCAATGCAGGGCCCCTTGGTTAAAGAATAAGTTTATTTTTATTTTTTGCCGTTTCCTACGCGGCATTTCCTCCTTGGTTTATTGAATCAACGTCTTCAGAAGCACTGTAAGTATTAAGCGGTTCTGGCGACTGATTATTGAATGCGCCATGAGCGGCGATCGTGCGGATGACCGTTGGATCAGCTACTGTTTCTTCAAGTTCTATAACATTTAATTCAAATTGTTTCGTTTCATTTTTATTTGGATCAAATAATTCAGTCAAAACCTGACGAACAATCTTTAAGTCAACGACTTCTCCTGAACTTGATTCAGTATCTGAGCCTGTAGGTTCCTGCGCTTCGGTTAG
>SDBT01021014.1_pt1 | contig 10201 bp, 7 predicted proteins | sample 2277101 | NCBI WGS metagenome assembly SDBT01 (sample SAMN10404973, study PRJNA504765) | marine sediment metagenome | isolation source: marine sediment core GS10_PC15, 103 cmbsf | place: Arctic Ocean: Southern Knipovich Ridge | collected 2010
TCAGATGTGTTGGTAACTTGGGAACCTTTAGCCTCAATCGGCTGGATGAGTACATTAGCTGTCTGGGGATTTACAGATGATGTGCCTTTAAACAATCAAGGAATAGCACCTATAATTGTAGCTGCTAATGAGTTCTTGGTTCAGTTGAAGTTTACCTTTGTAGCACAGATAGCGCCGATCAAGTATATTATAGTAAGGTATAAAATGACTGACTTGAGAGGGATCAGAGGTGTTCATGCACCTCCGCTAAGGGGGCAGAGATGACAGCAAAGATAATAAAGTTTCCTGTACTTGAAAGAATTCCTGTAGCTACTTGTCCTGAGTGTAGGAATCAGAGTTGGTATATTCATGTAGATGATGTATTCGACTTTCATAATGTCACTGCTCATGAGTGTGATCAGTGTGGATTTACAGTTGATATACATGCGGAGTTTGTAAATGTTGACTAAGTTATTACCAAATCAAATCTCTGAACACTGGAGCATCATCAAGTACGCTATCCAGCAATCTTTACCTCCTACTATCGGTCAGAACCCTGATCGCTTGAATCGCATCTTGTCTAGTGCGCTCAGCTCAAAAATAGAAGTCTGGGCTTCTTATCTTCGGGGAAATGAAAACAAGTTTGAAGGCATAGTACTCACAAAAATACTTTACGATGATTCTTCAGAAACACACAACCTTTTAATCTACTGCCTCTATGGTTATGGAGAAGTAGCTGAAGACTCCTGGCTAGGTGGACTTAAAACAATATTAAAATATGCTAAATCAAAAAACTGTCAACAGATAGTTGCCTATAGTGATTCACCTTATATTATAGATATAGTTGAAAAGCTAGGAGGTGATGTGAGTTATAGATTTCTTTCTTTTAACATAGGAGACTATAATGGGTAAAGGTTCAGGAGGTGGAGGTGCTGGCTCTGGAGCAATATCTCATGCAGCCTACATGGAAACCTTTCATGAAGCTGTATTAGGTACTGGAGCTGCACTTTCATCTGACTTAACAGACGCTATGGAAGTAGCATTAGGTGCTTCACCTTTTACTGCAGCAGCTGCTTATGATCCAGATACAGATATAGCTTCTTACATAACAGCTGTTACTAACTGGAACACTATGCTTGCGGCAATAGATGAAGGTGTAGATTGGGAAGCAGCTTATGACCAAGTAGTGCTTGCAGTGGATGGAGTGGAAGAAGTAGAAATAGCTGCTGACATTGCTGCATTTGCAGCTGTGCAAGATGATCAGATAACAACTGTAACTCTTCCAAGATTCCGAAGCGGTATGAGAGACATTAACATGGTGACGTCTAGTGCCTTTGTAGTTGGAGCAGCTGTGATTGAAGGGTTCAGGGACAGAGATGTTGCTAAGCATTCTTCTGCATTGAGAATAGCTTCTGTAGATGCTAGGAGCAAGTTGTATCTAGCAGCCACTGATCAGATATTAAAGTACTTAACTCAAAAGTATACCTGGGAAGAGTCTTATGTAAAGATAGTCATTGAAGCTTATCGGATTAAGATGGTTGCAAAGAAGGAAGAGAATGCAGAGGACATCAGCATAGATGAAGCCGATGCTAAGTGGGACTTAGAAGTATTCCAACATGGAGCTAATGTGCTTGCTGGAATAGGTGGCGGTGTTTCTGGGACTGATAAGAGACCTTCACTAGCTCAGTCTGTGATAGGTGGAGCAATGAGTGGAGCAGCAGCTGGATCATTAATAGCTCCTGGTATTGGCACAGTTATTGGTGGGTTACTTGGTGCTGCAAGTGGATTGCTTTGATAGATGGTAATATTATATTACTAGCTTATAACGGAGGATAAGATGGCTGATTTAAGTAGACTGTTTGAGAATAAATTGTTTGCATCATTTCTCTCAGGTGGAGGTGCTGCATTACAAAGGGGTGATCCATTAAGTGCTGGACTTGATCCTATTACTCAGCAGAGTATAGGTGCGCAGAGTAAAGCTGGTTTGCAAGCAAGGTATATGAAAGAGTTAGCAAGACTCTTACGCTCAGGTGTAGACTTCAAATCTGGTGCAGATGGCACAGCCTCTGTGACAGATGGAACAAAGAAAATATCAGGAACTCTTTCTGATGTGCTAGGTGGTTCTGAGCTTGGTTCTTCAGAACTTGAACCTATTGGAGACTTATCAGATCTTCTTAAAGGATTTGGTTTAGATTCAACTATACTATCTCCTGGTAGTGACATAGCAAGGCCTCCTGAACCAGTTACATCAACACAACTTGGTGGCCTAAACCCTTTCGCTTCTAGCCTACCAAGTGGTGCCGACTTGGCTGGGCTGACGGCACAAGATGTTTCACAGGCACTACAGGATGCAGTAGGGGTTGAGAGTTTAAGATCTAACATTGCTGGCAAGGGTATAGACAGACGTTACAAGGAAGCTTTAATAAGACAAGCAGACAGAGCTGGGATACCAAAGGCAGATCCCCTTGATCAACCCTTTATGACTGGAGTTCCTGGCTTTGCAAACATGACTTTGAGAAGATACAAAGGTCTTTCTACTGATGATAAAGAATTTGTATCTCATAATGTAGCTGCTAAAGCATTAGGTAAAGAACCTATGTCCAGGCTGAAGTTTGATGCTAGAGATGAAGAAGACATAGAAACAACAGCTATGGCTACAGCTATAGCTGGATATGTAGAGGAGACAGGAAAACGTCCTACACCAGAACTAATGGCTCAGTGGGCTACGTTATTCAAAGGCGATCCAACACCTAAGACTCCTTCTTTAATGACTTGGAACCAGGCTTCTTCAAAACTACAGGAAAGATTTGGTAAACTAGACCCTACTGGCAAGTGGGCTGTAACTGAAGATCTACAGCGTACTCATAGAAAGGCCCAAGAATTTCTTGAGGAGAATAGATCTAAAGGAAACATGCATCCGTTAGAAGCTATAAACAATGCAGAGACTAGAGCTAGAAACTGGGTAGCTAATGAAGAAGAAAGATACCATGAGTATATAAGGTTGACTTTGGCTGACCAGAGACTCTCTAGACAACAGCGTGAGGCTAGGATTGAAGCTATCAAAAGTAGATTCTTTGCAACTCATAAGTACTTACCTACTGGGGGAGATTAGATGTTTGTAGCTAGACCATCTGTAAGTAGTATACAAAAAGGTCTTGATAGGTTTAGCCAAGCTAAGCCTGAGGAAGATCCTTTAGCAGACTTTGACGATATAGTGTTTGGCACTGGAGAATCTTTGGTGCAAGATGAAGGTCTTGATACCTTTGATGATATAGTCTTTGGAACTGGTAAGTCTTTAGCTGATGAACCTTTAGCAAGTGAACCTTTGATAGATGAGGAAGCTACCCTTGCTGAGCCTGGACCATCTGTTGTTAAAGATCTCATCTTGCCTACGCTTAAAGGTGCAGCAAAAGTTAGTGTGTCTACTCTTATGAGCATAGGTCTAGCTCCAGGTGCTGCTATCCGTGCAGCTATTGAACTAATTCCTACAGTTACAACTCCAGGAAGCCTTGATCGAGCTGAAGAAACTTTTAAAGAAATCATGGCAGCTCCTCAGAAGTTAATTACCACTCCTGAAGAACAACAGGCTATGGAGAATGTAGGTAAAGCATTTATACCTTTTGAAATGGCTGGAGAAGGATGGAGGCAGATAGGTGAGGCTGCTAATGAAGGATTGATAGCACTTGGTTTTGAATCTACTTACATAGAACCACTGCTTGCTACCTATGGTGAGGCAGCAGCAGTATTTGGTTTGCCAGGAGTTATTAGAGGGGTACAGAACTCTACATCATTTAGGAAGTTAACTATCAGAGAGCGTGGACTTGTCATTCAAAGCTTGGCTGATACAGTTAAACGAAATCCTAATATGACTGAAGGTCAGATTCTTAAGGAATTTAAAAACCCTAATTGGAGAAGGGAAGCTCTTAAATCAAGGGAGTTAGGTGAAAATGTTTCTGCTCAAGCTGAAGCAATTAAGAATGATATTAAAGGATTTGAGTTAGAAGCTGCAGAGGTTAAAGGTGTTTCTAAAAGACCTGTTAAGCCAGAGGAAGGTGTCACTACTCATGTCTTTATCAGCAAGAAAGGTCATCACTATGACAAGATAAATGGTAAGTGGTATGGGAGTAGAGGGAGGGAGATAAGTAATAGATTTGTCATAGTTGCAGCGGAGAAGGGGAAGGTAGAACCAGGCCTTGAACTAGAGCCAGTGATTCCTGAAGTTGTCGAGCCTACACCTATACCTGAGCCTAAGCTATCCAGAAGGTTTGAAGAGATTAAGGAAGAAACTATTGAACCTGTTGTTGAGATAGACCTTGCTCCTAAACCTGAAGTACTTCCAGAACCAACTTTCCGCACCACATCTGAAGAGACTGCCTTACAAGCTGAAACCTTTAAAGGTATCAAAATAGACAACCATGATACAGCTATTGCAGTGGCTACTAACTATGTCAACCAATGGCTTGATGGAGTAGAAGTAGACATTGACGCTGTTAGAGATGTGTTGGATAGAGAAGTTGAAGAAATAACAGATCCTGTGTTGAAGAAGATAGCTAGGGACACAGCTGAGTGGGCTAGGAAGGCGGAGAGGGAAGTTCTTGAACCTGAAGTTGTAGCTGAAGAGCCTAAACCTCTCACTGATGAAGAAGCTGTTGATAAGTTGTTGGGAGTGTTGGAGGAGAAGAAAGACCCAACAACTAAACTAACCTCTGGAATTGATCCTAGTGATGTAGTTAAAGGTGTCAAACAACTCACTAACTTTCTCCTACGAAAAACTAAGTCATCTACTAAACCATCTGAACCACATTCAAGTGTGAAGGAAGAAGCCAAGGAACAGATACTTAAAAGAGGTGGAAGCTTAGGAGTAGCTAATTACGAGACAGCTAAGTTCACAGACTCTATTGACCAGAGGACGACTAAGCAGCAGAGGGAAGTCATGCCTTTTATACGTGAGAAGACTGATATTCCTGATGAAGCTGGCAGACCTGACTTACAAGAAGTTTTAGAAAGGGATAAGGAACATCTTCAACCTATAGTTGATGAGGCAGGGGAGTGGCTTGATCAAGGATTTAAGAAAATAAAGAAGCACATGCCTGATCTTACAGTCAAGCAACTAGATGATTATATAACTCACCTTTGGGACATTCCTAGAAACCAAAGGGCTGCAGCAAGGAAATGGTTTTCTACACAAAATAGATTTCTAGAGAAAAGGTTTATTGCTACTTATAAAGAAGGAATTGAAAGAGGGTATAAGCCTAAGACTTTAGATATCAGTGAAATAATCAGAGTTCATGATAATATATCTAACCGTGCTATAGAAAATAGCAAGTATATCAAAGCTTTATTAGCTATGAAAGAAGATGGTGTAACCCTTATCCACCGTGGAGAAGAGGCTCCAGCAGACTGGGTTGAGATTGACATCCCTGCATTGAGTAGAAGAGTCCCTTTATCCAAAGGCCAAGCTGGAAAGAAAGGGCAGTTTACTAAAGAGGTTAAGGTATATGTTCACCCTGAGTTGGTTAGACCTTTGAAGGTTATATTTGAGGAAAGATTTGATCATCCAGTCATCTCAGCCTACGAAGCTATTAATGGGGTGATGAAGAAGACTACGTTGTCTTTGTCCCTGTTCCATCATGGAGCATTAGGTGAAACAGGTATAGCTTTGATAGGTCCAGTTGGGACTGGCAAGATATACTTTGATCCTGTTAAGATATTTAAGGCATTAGCTAGAGGAGAGTTTGATGTATTTGCTAAAGAAGACATTGCTAAGGATGGGATACTTCATAATTTACAGTTTGGTGCAACAGCTGACATTCCTATAAATAAGATTCAAGGTTATCTAAATGATTTAGCAAGAATGACCAATGATGTAACACTTGTAAATAGAGTAACTTCCTTGATGAAAGATGCCAACTCAGTATGGGACAAGGCCTTATGGTCGTACCTTCATGATACATTAAAGCTATATGCTTATGAAAGCTTAGTTGGAAAGATGGACCCAACTCTCAATGCTGAGATGACTACAAAGACCAAGAGGGAAATAGCCCAGTTTGTTAATGACACTTTCGGTGGTCAGAATTGGGAAAGTCTTATGATGACTCCTAAGGAAGTACAAATGATGACTTGGGGATTGTTATCAGCTGATTGGACTTTGTCAACAACTAGACAGGCATTAGCACTTACAGGTATTGGAAAGATATATAAGGAAACTTCAGGAGTAAGAAAAAAGATGGCTTGGAGATATTGGGCTAAAGCTGCCTTGTACTTTGGTGTGGGAATGAACTTACTAAATGCTATGTATAGAAATAAAGATATGGAAGAGAACCCACAGTATTATGAAGACAAAGATTATCCATTCTTTGATAAAACTATGTTTAGGAATACAGTCGGGAAAAAGTCTTTGTGGTTTAAAGGGAGGTATGAAGATGGGTCTGAGAGATATGTTAGATGGGGTAAGCAATTTAGAGACTTTCCTGAGTTGTTAATGGACCCACTGAAGAAATTAGGTGGAAAAGCTGCTCCGTTTTTACAACTTATGTCTGAGATATTTACAGGACATACTCTTTCTGGGTTTAAGAATGATGATGTCTATGGAGCGAAAGGTTTGGATAAGGTTATAGGAATAACTAAAACAATCATTAAGTCTCCCTTGCCTATCAGCCTTAAGAGGTTTATGCAAGAAAATTTAGAATTCAAACCTCTTGACATAATGATGCAGAGTTCAAAGGGTATGTCTAGATATACAGCTATGGAGTATTTTAAGAAAGGCATTATTGATGGAGATGAAGATGCTATAAGGGATACTTATGTAGGAGCATTGAAGAATAATCTCCCTGCCTTTACACTGTTCGGTGGAGCTTTGGCTTGGATAGAATCTGAGATATTGGCTGACCTTAGTGATGATGTGAAGAATATTGAAGATGCCAGAGCTGCATTGAAGTTAGCTACTAGTGCTAGAGATAAGAATAGATATGGGACTATATTACGTAGATTGGAAAAAGATAAAGCTGATAAAAGAGCTGGGTTAAAGCTTCTTAAATCAGCTATTCAAAGGGCTAGTATTTATATGGAGACTAGTGAAGATAGAAAGCCTCCAATGTTACCTTCGTTTAGAAGTTCTGGTGGGGGAGATATTAAAGCTAATGAAGATATTGTATTTGATTAAGGTGGTAATATAATATTACTAGCTTAACCCTCAAATATCTCATAAACTATATTCATATCTCCATGATCATCCTTGAAGACTCTAAGGAATTCAAGTTTAAATGCCTCTATAAGTTTTTCTATTGCCTTTGATAGCATCTTATCTGAGTTTGCATTCTCACTATGATCACGAATAAGTATCACTTGTCCAGGATGAGTTATAGCTTTCCCTACAAAATAGAATTTTAGACCGGTAGTTCTTCCTGAACATCTTGTTTCTGGATAATCCTTTCCAGTATCTAACTTAAATTTTTTTCTGTCTTGATCAGTTACCCACCTATTCTTTTTCATCTTCTTCCTCCTCCTTAAACTCCAAAACCTTAATCATATTATCTGCTTGAGGCCTTTTAATAACCTGTAATATATTACTAGCCTCAAGCGTTCCCAAAACTCTATCCATCATGAATCTATCCATGTCACCTTCAAAATACCTAATAAACTCATGCACAGGAACTTCTCCAGTTGACAGTGACTTGAGGTACATAGTTGCCTTATAAATCAATCCAGCCAAGTCACTCTGACCAACACCTTTGAAGGTCATTCCCATCTTGTTCTCAACCTCATTCAGCATCGCAATAGCTTCCATCAAGTCATCTCTAGTCATCACTAACTCATGCTCTCCATGAGCAGCTGACCATATCATAGACAGTTTCATCAAGTGAACTCTTCGCCGTCCCAAGTAACCATCGAATTTATTAGAATGAAAAGGTGGACTGGCCACTGCTTCTCTACACCAGCTATCCCATAGTTCTGTAAAGCCTTTAGTCCATTTGTAGGTTCCAGCGAGTAAGTAAATCTTCTCTAGGTCAGAAGCCAAGTATTCATAAAGTTCCCTTTCAGCTTGAGTCTCAGTAGGCAATGTTACAAGTTTCTCAGGTTTCTCTTCAAACACAAAGATGATTCGGCTAGTCAATCCACCACCTATTGATTCGATAGGTAGAGAACTCTGTATCAAGTCAGGTGTAGTGCCAGCTAATAAGTTAACCCAGACACCTAAGATTTCCTCTTTCTTCCTTGAGATAGTTTCATAAGTCCACTTCCAATCACAGTCATACCAGTCACACAAAGCAGCCATGAGTTCTCTATTGTGATAACCTAAGAAGACAGTGAATTCTTTAGAGAATATTGTAAGGGAAGAGTGCATTATAGATTTAGTAGGATCCTCCATGTCTATGTCTGTTAGGTTAGTATCCTTTAAATGGCGAATCAAAGCTTGGAGTGAAGTGGCCTGGGCACTTAGTTTGATGTTAGATATCTCGCTAATCAATGCCAAGCCAGGGTTCATGGCTGTACCTTTGCCAGTGGCAGAAGGGCCTACTAGGACAACATAAAGGTTGGGGTAAAATGTGAGCTTAGCTCCCCATTCGACTTTGACTTTTCTTTGTAAGGCAGATGCAATACAACTAATTGCAGTCCATTTACGGAAGAGCAATGGAGGTTCTGAGTTGTCAGTGTATTGTAGAAATCCCTCAATCCAGTTGGATAGTTTTCGATTGGTAGGCATTTAGTTTCCTTGAAGTTTTTCATGAGTAAGCCTTAATTTCTCCGCCAGTATAACAGGGTTAGTTGGAATGTCTTTATCTTTCATCTCAATCATGTCTTCTTTACACATGTTATTTCCTATGCTTAAGTCACATGGAGTTTGAATTTCAGTGCCATGCCAGTACAGTGGAGTTTCAAGAGATTGCTTTATGAGCAGTAGCATCTTAGCATGCTCTTCCCAGGGAATAGACAAAGGGATCTGGAATCCTATCGAGTCGTGGACTTGAGCAAGTAATTCAACTGGTTTAAATAAATCTTGGTTTTCATAGATATATTCTAAACCATGTTCATTGATCTTGTCAGCACAAGTGCTTTGTGGTAGCTGAGCATAGCCTTCACGGAAGGTGGCTAACACAGCACCTTTAGGGACATTAGGATATGATTCAACTATAGGGCCTAGGAACAATCTGTTACGACCCATTAAGTTGGTGACTGTTCTATTCTTTAATAGCATATTTTGGATTAGTTTGTGGAAGCCATTACGTATCTGTGGATAGCCAAGGTGGATTTTCTCTAACGTCCTCTTAGCCTCACCTTCAAGTATTTCATTTACTAGTGAGAAGGTCTTGTAGCCTACGTCGTAGTTAGTAGCATGGTTACCTTTCTTACCCCAAAATCTTTCACTTTGTCTGCCATCGCCTAGGGTTGAGGAGCCATCTTCAGAGGAGATTTCATCATAGGGTTTGCCGAAGATGATTGAGGCAGTTAATCTGTGAAGGTCTACTCCACTTTCAAAGGCTCTAATCTGTTCAATGACTCCACCTACATAGGCAACAATTCTATTTTCAATTTGACTGAGGTCAAAGGAATATCCAATGTAACCCTCGTCGAAGAGAAAGAAACGGAGCAAGTCATGTGGCCAATTTTGCTGATTGCCTCCAGTTCCGAAAATAGTCTCGCCTGAGCTGAGTCTTCCTGTTTCAGCTCCAACAGGTTTATAACTTGAACGGTAACGTCCATCTTCATCCACCTTTCCTATGTTTAAATAAGTTGAAATGCGTTTACTAAGTGACCGAATGTCTAACATTATTCTGGCTGATTTGAGGTTATGGGTTGTAGCTAAACGTTTTAAAGCTGTTACGTCAGTAGTATCTTGTCTAGTCTTACGATTCTTATAAGGCTTAATACCTAATTCTTCATAGAAATACTTTGCTAATTGCTTAGATGAATTATAGTTAATGTCGTGGCCTATTTCTTTATTTAATTCTTCGGCTGAGATATCAAGCTCAGCTTGTTCCTTTTCCTTCTGATTCAACATCCCTTCAACATCAACTCTAATCCCACGTTCAGACATGTAGATCAAAGGTTTGATTAACTTCCTTTGACGATTGTAAGTTTCTATATTATTCTGCTTTGTCAATACCTCTATCTGCTTAGGGTGTGCATCTCCAGTGGCTACACTATCCATTCCGTTATAGTTCCACCAAGTTTCCCAAGTGCCAGCACCCATCTTCATCCACTGTTTACCGTCTTGTTTGTA
>SDBT01021015.1_pt1 | contig 10201 bp, 28 predicted proteins | sample 2277101 | NCBI WGS metagenome assembly SDBT01 (sample SAMN10404973, study PRJNA504765) | marine sediment metagenome | isolation source: marine sediment core GS10_PC15, 103 cmbsf | place: Arctic Ocean: Southern Knipovich Ridge | collected 2010
GGTATGACGCTTTCCATGAGACTATATATATTAGATGGCCCGGATCCAAAGAGCCCAAGAAGTTCTCAAGTGGCGATGACATCAAGCTTGAGGTTATGTTTCAAGGTACATACGGCATACCCACAGTTAATAACTCAATTGCATTCAGGGGCCTTGTACAAGCCGCTAACAAGGACGTAAGAGATGACCCGAGTGATTGGGTTAAGACTCTCAAATGGGACGGTCTGCCCCGCATTGACCGCTTCTTTGAACGCTCCATGAGTGCCGAACGCTCCGACTATATGACGTCAGTATCTAAGAACTTTTGGCTCTCATTAATGGCCAGAATTCTTTATCCAGGTTGTAAGGTGGACAACATGGTTATCCTTGAGGGCATCCAAGGTGCTAAGAAATCCAGCGCTCTAGAGGCCATAGCTAAGGGCTGGTACACCTCAGTTAACGAGAATGTGAACTCCAAAGACTTCTATATCAATATGAGGGGCGCTATCGTTATCGAGATTGAAGAGCTTGAGGCTTTTAACAAGGCTGAGGTAACTGCTATTAAGAGAACCATAACGACTCGTAAGGACAGATACAGGAGTCCCTACGATAAAACATCGCAAGATCATCCAAGGCGCTGCGTCTTTGTCGGCACTACAAACGAGTACGCCTATCTCAAAGACGCCACAGGCGGTCGCAGGTTTTGGCCAATCAAGGTTGGGGCGATTGATCTTGATTACATTAAGTCTGAGCGCGACCAATTCTTTGCTGAAGCTTACCAAAGGATCATGAAGGGTGAGCGCTGGTGGGAAATGCCGGATAGCACAAAAGACGTTCAAGAGTCGCGTCGGGAAGAGGATCCATGGGAAGAATTGGTCGATGATTACTTGACTGGAAATGCTATAACGCAGACCACAATAATCGATATTTGTCGGGTTACACTAAGGCTAGAATCTCGAGATATTTCGGCGCAGGTTACACGAAGGGTTGGCAAGATTTTGCGAGTTTTGGGGTTTACTAACCGCGTTACAAAAATTGACGGTAAGTGTTATAGGAGATGGGTCCGGGATGCGACCCTGGTTTTGAACTAGTTACATGAAAAGACGTGTAACCAGAGAAGTGAGGTAACCAAAAAAGCTCAATGATTACAATAACGTTACATGGTTACATCAGTTACATCTACTATAAGAGTATAATATAATAATATATAGGTAGTAGACAGCATACGCATATACGTACTAGGGGTCTTGAGATAGGGGGTTTTTAACGTAACCGTGTAACCCGATCACTTTAAAGGAGGATTAAGACATGACGCAGCAAATAGGAATATGGCCCATAATTAAGGGCCCAAAAGGAAGCGTTAGAACGGTGAGTCAATACAAGCTCTTCCGCGATCAAAACAACCAATTGTGGATCATGGACGCTGGCGGCGATCTAAGGAGCGTTGAAGCAAGGAGCTGCATTGGATACCACTTTGGGGATAAGAAGCCAACCTGGGGCATACTCAGGCGTTTTAAGCGTAAGCTACGAGCTGAACGTAAGCGACATGATAAGGCTTGGGTGGAGCTCAACTCTAAAATACCCAAAATGCGAGTGGGCGAAGCAATGCAAACAATGATTCGAGGCAACTGATAACTGTTCTCATTTAGAGTAAGGAAGCCAATTGATAACTATTATCATTACTATGGCTACAATGCGTTAAAGGCCGGAGGTCTAGTTTGGACAAACAGAAAGCGAAAATAAAAAAAATTATGCTCGAAGTAACTGATTTATTTGATTCTCATGGATTAGAAACTTATGAAATCGTTGAGGTGCTAGTAAATCTTACGGCATGTCAGTTTGTTGCAGGATTACATACGACGAGAGCTCGTAATAAAGCTATGGAGTTGTTTAATGAGGGAGTAGAAGAGGCTACAGGACAGATACTAGGGGGTATGAGTGGGTAGAGAAATACTTGATTTCGATAAAGCTTTGACTGTTTTGGAGGAGAACTTTGGGCGCAGAGTGGGCGGTTTAGAGAAAGAGTTTGATCAATCAATTAAACTTATTGACAAGAAGTTTGATGGCATGGGTGAGCTCATGTTAAAGGGCAGCGATTTGGCGGGCAGGGAAATATCCAGGCTAAACAAGGGATTAAGGCTGGCTCACTTGTCAATTGTTCTTCTTACTATTGTTTTAATCGTGGTGGTGATGAATGGATAGGGATATGAAGCAAGAGTTCAATCGCAGGAAGGACTTCAAAGCTACTGAGTATTCGGATAAGCAGTTTAAAGCAGTGAAAAGCTTTTCAGTTATGAAAGACGTCTGCAATGACGAAGTGTTTGATGCGTCCTTTGATGCTGGTGCCGAATGGGCATGGACGTGGTGCAACATGCACATACTTGGCCTGGTTGAAGCCCATAAAAAGAGAATGAAGAAAATAATGGCGGACGATATTAAGAGCCGCGAATTCATAAAGGGTCGGCCATGGGGAGAGTAAATGGATAAAGATGTAGAAGATGAGCTAATCAATCTCGTCATGGCGATGGCTAACAAAGTAGTAACGATATGGTGGTATCTACTATTCGTATTGATAATGGTTCTCACTATGGGTATTTACTTGGCGATTAAGGAATTCGGATTATAGTGCTTTTGAAGTAGCGGCGTGGTAGCTGTGGATAGCATATAGACTCGGGGTAATGCTCTGTTTATATTCGATGCCACTGGAGACACGCATTCTATTTAGTTATCTCTCGTGGGTTAACTTTCGGCGTAGAACATAGCCAGAGTCGCGCCTGGCCTACTTCACTTTATGGGAGAGGTAAATGGCACAAGTAAATCAGGGGCATGATGTATTAATGGACAGAGCCAAGAAATTGCTCAAGGGGACAGGATGAAGATAGAAATTCCTGAGCCAAGAGAGGCCGCGTCTGGTCTCTATGTGCGGATAGAAAGGGAGAAGTGGTATGCCCTCGTTAGGAAGTGTATAAGCATCAACAAGATGCTGGATGCTGGGGAAGAGGTTAATGGCTATGACGCTAGCTCAGGTCATGGTGAGGCTTCTTGGCGCTGGGATGGCGGAGGCAAGGTGCTAGGCCTTGACTACAGAAGGAAAGCCCTCCTAATCAACCAACAGCCGATCAAGAAGGATACTGCTGAGGATTTGCTTAAAGAGCTCTCAGTAATTGATGACGCCGATCAATTAAGATACCAAAGCACGACATACCTTGATGGCTTGTTAAAGAGAGCCCGGAAGCTGAATGGGGGCGATTGATGAAAACTTTACAAATGCTTATAATTTGCAGGAAAATGTTCAATTGGTATTGGGAAAGGATTGACCAAGAGTCGTTACATCCTTGGGATAAGCACAGCCATGATAAATTCATTAAAGATCTAGACGCATTTATAGCCCGCGCTGCGGATCTTTGACATTAAACGAGGTGATTGAATGAGCAAGATTGCAGAACAAATGAAACAAAAAGACAGAGAAATAGAAAACTGGGTCTATCAGGTTACGCGAGTTAAAGAAAACCCCAGCCAAGTGAAGGACGTTGTAAAAAGAATTTTGATTGAGGGTGAGCGTAACTATGAGAAATTACTAGGCGAACACGCCCAAGAGAGACACGCCTGCATGTGGTGTGGCTCGGAGATTTGACATAACCCGACCTAATGGAGGTTGAATTGAAAACATTTTACGGCAGTCGCCATGAGGTTGGTCCAAACTCATAACAATAAAGTTGTGAAAAAAATACAAGTTGATTGGGGTAAGTGGAATAGGATTGAAGGTATGGATCGGTTTTATAGATACACATTTCTAATTACAGGATTTCTTTTAGGTTTTGTCAGTTGTTTAATTCTGACTTCCCTAATTTGACAGGAGATGATTTGTGAAAAAAGAACCGGGTCATAAAGACAATTTAATAGAGGATGCGCAACAAGCCTTAAGGCTCTTAATCTCTTACAAAGGCTGTGCATGCAATAGGCACGATAATAGAAATTGTTATTATCATCGGGTTTTAAAGCGTCTTAACGATAAGATAGCTATTAATTGACAGGAGTAGAGCTATGTATTTTGTTATGGATAAATTTGATTGGGTTTTAGTTGGCTTTATAGTTTTGTTTATTGTTGCTGCGGCTTGTTGACATAAGGAGAAGCCCTAATGTGGCCGTTTAAGAAAAAAGAAACTTTACCTCTATGGTTATTCTTATTTAGTAATAGCGCATACCCTAAGGCCCAGCTTGAAAGAATTGCGCAGCAATTAGGTAAGGGTAAACCAGTAGTGTGTTTATGTGACGGTAAGCCTATTAAAATATATCCTGACCTGAGGATTGAATGGATTACAGACTATGTGGTTAACTTTTGACATTATGAGAGACTATATGAAATATTTATCAACTTATGTAGAGCTAATATCCGATGATTTCCAAAGCACCTTTACTGTGGTAGCTGACAATCTGTTAACTAATATGATGGGTTTCCCTGGTGACTTTGAGAACCTTACAAATATTATACAAAACTATATTCCAGGTGCAGAATTGAAGTTTAAAAAGACAGGCCAATTTGACGACGAGTACGACATTTATATGATTGCTCTGGTAGGGCACGACTAATTGACAGGAGACGCATTGGTTTATTGCATGATTGAGACTGGTGAAATATTTCTAAGCGGCTATCTTGATGCTCACTTCTTTGGCTTAATGTGTGGTATCAACTGGGATAAGGTAGAAATTTTAGGTGAGTTCTAAGTTTTGACAGACAAACACTAAAGGATGAAATAAATGCACTCTCAAGAACTAGCTAAATATATCATTGTTGGGGATGGCCAGACCGTTGAGGATGAAGTCTCGGAGCAGGCATTCTTTCAAACAATAAAAGACTGTAAAAATTGGATCAAAAACAATGAGCCGGAAAGGCGTTTCGACATCTTTTGTGTAGACATAAGCTACGTTGAAGAAGTCAATGCTGAATCTTGACAGGAGACGCAGTGTTTAGAAAAGGCGAAAAATACATGATTATAACAATTGACGGTCCAGACGGATCAGATGCTAAGCGAATTGTTTACGCTGATGATAAAATTGAAGTGGCACAGGCTTTTGAATATATGGCCGATCTTATGGACAAGGGCTATATGATTGAAGTTATTGAGTTTGGTACTACTATTTTCAGCAGTGCCGAGTTTTGACATAAGGAGAGACAATGAAACAAGCAGAAAAGGCGATGATAGCCCATAATTTAAAACATGCAGCATTAACTAACGACCTAGAGAGTGTTGCTAAGTATGCGCAACAGGCCTTTGAAGCAGGCCATGAGTTAGAGGAGCTTGGTTACACCGAGGGATTTTTCACGGTGGTAGCCAATGCAGTTGTTGGTTCTGGATGGGCGCCCAAACTAACATCTAAAATGATTGAAGAAATTGAGACTTCCGAGTCTTGACACTAACCGATCTAATGAGGTGATTAATGAAAACTTTATATGTACCTGAAGACGAGATTTATGAATCGGTTGACGATGCTATGTATGTCCATCCTAACGATGCAGTGTCATTGCTTGTCCCACGCATTGATGCTGATAGGCTGGCAGCGGCGTTAAAGATAGCTTTAAAATCATTTGTCCCGCATCCAATAAATCATCCGTCAATGTTTAAGGCTAAGGCCAATGGGATCAGCGTTTTATTAGACCTTGGATTTGAGACTTCGGACCTTTGACATTTCTCGGCTCATTAGTGAAAGGAATACATGGCAGACAAGGAAATAATAGTTACGGGAGGCCGGAATTACTCAAACTATACTGCTGTCTCAATGGCATTAAGAGCCTTGGAACCGACGTTGGTTATTCATGGTGATTGTAGTGGAGCCGACACCTTGGCCAAACAATGGGCTATAAATAATAAGATTGAGCATGATCCGCACCCAGCTAACTGGACTAAACATGGTAAAGCGGCTGGCCCCATTAGAAATACGGATATGTTAGACCTGTATCCAATGGCAATTGTTGTGGCTTTCCCTGGAGGCGCTGGAACTAAAAACTGTATTAATACGGCTAAACAAAAAGGGCACTTAGTAATTCAAGTGCTATAGTTTGACATTTCTCGGCCTAAGCGTGAAAGGAATACATAGTGAGCAGACTAGACGACGAGTACATATTGGCAGTTGTTCGTAATAGATCGGGCATTGATTCGGGAGAAATTGACTATTCGATACCAATAGATAAGTTTGAAGGGCAAAGAGTGTCTTGCCTAAAAGAAGTAATCACGACTCTGCACCAATTAGAGGGCAAGTGCCTTTCAAGAATCGCTTTAATAGCGCAATGTGCGCATGATTTTAAAGAAACAGATAATTCCCGTGAGCATATCAAATTTTATAGGTGCTCAAAATGCAATGTAAGAAAATGAGTACGGTTATTTGACATAAGGAGCACATAGTGGCAGATGAAAATGTATATATTTCACAACCAAAGCCAGGCTTCTGTGCTTGCTGTGGCTTTAGACGAGATACTAGAGTGGGCATTTGTTTCGACTGTGCAGAGTGTGAATCGGTAATTGCAGAAGGTCTTGATATGCATGACAAGCCAATACCTAAATTAAAGGGCTTCAGCTCTCATATGGCTAAGGTTAGGTACATACTTAAAAAGCATCACGCTAACAATGCGGATGTTTGACAAAAACGGAGGTGAGTAATGTCAGAATTTTCAATTCTTAAAGGTAAAAAAATAGTCCCGGCATCAATGACTGAATGGTCTCAATGGCACAGTAAAATAGAAAACAGGCAAGTGGCTAGCGATCAGATCGAAGATGTAAGAATTTCAACTGTGTGCTTAGGTATGAATCATAGCTTTGGGACCGGGCCACCACTTTGGTTTGAAACTATGATCTTTGGTGGTGATCATGATCAGTATACAGATAGATATGAGACTTATGAAGAAGCCGAGGAAGGGCATAAAAAGGCCTTAGCACTCGTTGACAAAAACGGAGATAAAGATTGAAAGATATACATGAGCCAAAACAATTAAGACTTGACGAAATAGCTCAAGACATTGCCTCAAAACATTATGAGAGTTCGTTTACAAATTTGGCAACCTTAGAAACTTGGATCTATTCAGCGATGCAAGAAGCCGCACATAATGCTACGATGCTTGAGCGCAACAGATCGGAACAGGGATTTATTAAATACCTGCGACATTTGGAATCATTAAACGATGTTGACAAAAACGGAGACTCAAATGATTAGCGATAAGGCAATTGAAGAGACACACGCAGTCAGTGACGAGAATGAGCGCCGAGAGAAAAATAAGCTAGATAACGAATCTTTTCATAATGCCAAATGCCAAGAGGCCAGCGATGTTTATGGAGTAGGCGACAAAAATATGGCATTTAAAGTAGGCGCTAACTGGGCCGTCAAGTATATTATGAGTAAGCTTAACGGGGGTTGAATGGCCGACAAACGCAATAGAAAACGCAAGGGCGCGATAGTTTTCGCTGAAACCGATTATGCGAAGATCCAGACTCTTGCCGCTTACATGTCGCAAGACGACATTGCCGCGATGTTGGGGCGTACGTCCAGGACTTTCAGGAAATACAAGCAAGAGGATCCTGAGCTTGCCCGCGCTGTTGCTGCTGGAAAAGCTGAAGCCGATCAAAAAGTCGTAAAGAAGTTGTATGACAATGCATTAGCAGGCGATCATAAGGCTATTGAGTTTTGGTTAAGAAATCGTCGTCCGGAAGAGTGGGGCAAAGATCGGGGCTTAAACATTACTCATAGTGGCGAGGTTACGCTGAGCACTAAAGAGGTTGAGGATAAAATAACTAAGCTGGCCGAATTATTGGAGAGGACAAGGAATGTCATCGAAGTCAAAGCAGTCGAGCTTAGAGGAGAGCATGGTTCCGAGGGTGACGCTGGAGATGGCGATTCAACAAACCTTCTTGGGACACGAGAGGATGAGACTCCTGATTAACCAATGTTATGACGAGATGTTGACTAAGGGCTTCATTACTGCGGGGACCCAAAAGAGAATAACTTACGTTTTTATTGACGTTCTAAGGGATGCCTGTTCCGATCAACATTGATGAGCAAAGAACGATTTACTCTAGACAAGATAAGACGCAACGCCTCCATGGGCATATTGCCTCATACCAACGAGACTAAATTCTTAATTGATACGATTGACGAGCTGTTAGAATCTAACAAGAAATGGCGCAATTCCATGGTGCAAATTTGGGATGAAGTGCATAACGCTGGGACCGAGGTCGCAAAGTCTAAGCGGACGGTTGTTAAGGCTCTGAGGGGCGGCAATGACTAAAGAACAAATCTATTTCATAGTCGGTACCCTTGTCGTAGCTAACCTCGGAACAAACATAACAGTTATCATAGCGGCTCTTAAATTAGCCTCGGCCTTTGGAGAAATGAAGCAACAAGTTAAAACTAACAAGGGAAACATAACGAAAGCCTATGAGCGAATCAGAGCCATTGAAGCCAGCCGGAACCTTCCGCCCCCAAATTGCTAAGGCTGTCGAAGGCGATCATCCAGCCGAGCAAATAGCAGCGCTTAACGAGAATCTCCGTAGGGAATTAAAAACCAACCTATTATCATTATGTTACTATTTGGATTACAAAGACGTTGATCCAAAGGTGCATGGAGAAATCATTCATTCTCTCACTAGGCCAACGCGGCGGAAGTTAATTTGTGTTCCCCGCGGCACGTTTAAATCCAGCATAGCGGCGATTGCTTACCCGATTTGGAAGCTTTTGAATAACCCGAATCTTAGGATATTAATCGATTCTGAAATCTTCTCGAATTCTGTGACATACTTACGGTCGATTAAAATGCATTTAATGTCTGAGGGAATGGTTGATTTATTTGGGAAATTTGAAACTCAAACGGTTTGGCGAGAGGATGCGATTCAAATTGCGCAACGCGACGCCAATTTAAAAGAGCCATCAATTGTGGCTGGTGGAATTGGCACGACTAGAGTCGGGCAACATTACGATTTAATTATTGGAGACGATTATAATTCGCCTCAGAATACAGCTAATAAGGATAGGGCTCAGAAAGTGATTGACCACTATAGATACAATCTTAATATACTTGAACCTGACGGTGAGTACATTATCATTGGGACAAGGTATGGCGAGGACGATATCATTGGTTGGATACTTCGCGAGGTGCTAGGCCTTAAAAAATTATCAGAAGGAATTATGTAAGGGGACCAAATGGGCATTTTAAGAAAAAAAAAGAAAGTGGTTGCGAAGGTGGTTCCAAAGCCGGCGCCGAAAAAGGCGGCTGTGGATAAACCTGTGGAAATTGTGGATAAACCTAAAAAGAAGAAAGCCGTTAAAATGGTCGATCATCCTATGCGACATCTGGCGTTAAAATTGGGTAGTGCGAAAGCGGTTGCCTTGCAAGATATGGCGATGCAACATCATGTGAGACTTTTAGACTGCATTGACGAGTTGGTTGAAGAGTCTAAGAAACTACCACAAGTAGAGGATTAAATAATGCCAAATTTACGAACGCATAGTTTAACTGTAGCGCAGATAGAAATTGGATTATCGGCCAGCGTTAATGTTACCGGGGCGGCTTATCAAAACGGTTACATTTTTAAGAAGTTTAGCGGTGGAACGTTGGCAATTGTTTCCGGAGAGTCTGCGATAGCATCCTCCGGGTATATCATTGGCGATAACGAATCAATTAACTTGGACGGGCCGGCTAATTTTTGGCTGGCAGCAGCGGGGGCGACATGCGTTGTTCATGCCTTTTGGGGCCAAAGTGGTGGAGCGATTTAATTATGAACTTTTCTAGACTAATAGCATTACCCGCGGCGGGGGCGGTTCAGCAAATACCGACGGCATTCACGCCGGTTTGGGTTAATGTAACGGTTGGGAATGCGACGCAGGCGTTTGAATGGTCGCGCATGGCTGACGGAAGTCCTTATATGGTGATTAAGGGCTGTTTTACTTTCGGCACTACGACCTCTTTTACGAGCAATATCGAAATGGAAGTTCCGGGCGGGTTTACGGCAACGCGGCTGACTAACCAGATATCTGAAGGTACGACTCATCTGTTTGATTCTGGGACCGCTACGAATAATCAATTTGCAACACTGTCACTTATGCCTGGTGGGAATATGAACTTTATTGCTACGGCAACAGGGGTTGGCATTGATGCAACGATACCATTTACCTGGGTATCGAATGACAGGATATCTATAAATGCTATCTTAAGCATCGATGAGTGGGGAGTGTAATG
>SDBT01021016.1_pt1 | contig 10200 bp, 16 predicted proteins | sample 2277101 | NCBI WGS metagenome assembly SDBT01 (sample SAMN10404973, study PRJNA504765) | marine sediment metagenome | isolation source: marine sediment core GS10_PC15, 103 cmbsf | place: Arctic Ocean: Southern Knipovich Ridge | collected 2010
TACTTAGTCGCTTATCTGGACTACATTGGATAGACTATGCGTTAAAAGATTTAAATAAAGATAGACGTACTATTTCAGGAAATGTACAAGATTTACAAGCTACCAATATAGATTTAAAAGGAAAGATAGATAATTTCACTAAGCTAGATGGATTCGATGCTACACTTAAAAAAGAAAGAAAACGTATAGAACAGCTAACGAAATCTGAAGAGTTTTGCGAAAAGGGTGATAATCTTTTAGCACGTATATCAAAATGGAAAGATGAATATAAGTATGTACAAGATTTAAAGTCCATAGATTTTAAAACTTCGATTGCTTCTCTTGAGCACATCATTTATTTAAATACCGATGTACTTCAAGAGTTACAAACTCTTCAGCGAAAGATTTCATCTGCGGAATCGTCAATTACAAATTTAGATAAGCATATAGATACATTAACAGAAGAGAGTAAGGTTGTACAACATCAATTAGAAGAAGAAATTAAGAATAATCCCGATTGTCCTATATGCGGATCTATAATGGAGTCGGAACATTTATTGGAGACGAAATGAAAAAGAAAGCAAAAACCACAAAGTCCATAAAGAATCCTACACTTATTGGGAAAGAGACGGGGCGTTTCACTGTCCTTAAAGATGGTCCAATTTTATATTTAGATTTAAAGGCTGCAGAAGAGAAAGCAGAACTAGTAAGTAAGGTTTTAGGAACAGATCTTACTGCATCTCAGGTAGCAATGTTTACATTCCTTCATGAAATGGCTCATTATAGTCAGTGGAGGAAAGGTAAAGTTACTACAGCTGATTTACATAATACAACTTTTCACGGATCCAAACGTCACAAAGCCTTAGAGGTAGAAGCTGATGAACTTGCACTTAAGTTTCTTGAAGCTACTAAACTATCAAAGACTTGGACAAAGTACGGATTAAAATCTATGATGGGCGCTAAGAAACGCTTGACGCTCAAAGAAGCAAGAGAATTGGGTATAATTAGTTAATGAAAGACGATTCGTTAGTTTGTATTCATAGAACGTGTTCTGAATATAAAAATATTAAAATCCCTGCAGCTAGATATTGTAATGTATGTGAATGGGATTTGGGTCCATTAAGTATAGCATAATGAAAGAAAAAGAAGTGTTAAAGATGTTAAAGAGGAACGCATCTTGAAGGGGATAGTTGTGGGCGATGCGCATTTTTGTGATTATGTTCCAATCAAACGCACAGATGATTTCCTAGACGCACAGTTTAGGAAGTTAGATAAGATTAGAGAGCTTTCGGACATACATCAAGTAGAAGTTGTTATTTTACTTGGAGATGTTTTTGATAAAGCGCGTCCCGCTATGTGGTTAGTTAATAAAGTAATTAATTATTTAAATAAATTCAATGTACCAGTATATTCAGTTGTAGGTAATCATGACATTCAAGGTTCTCGCGATGGTGTTTCTGCTACCGCTCTTGGTACACTTTTTGAGGCAGGTGTTATAAAAGAATTAAGTGGAGATATGAATATTGGTAATATACCAGTAAGAGGTATTCCACATACAAGAGAACACACTGTCGATCTCTATAAGTCTAATGAACCACGTCTTATGTTTACACATAATATGATTACGCCCCAACGTGCACCCTTCACACATTTATATGTGGGGGATGTTGTTGATGGCGTAAAAGGTAATTTTATCTTTGCAGGTGATTTCCATCCACCATTTGAAAGGTATAACGCTACTAATAAGACACGAGTTGTTAATCCTGGAGTAATGGTTCGCACTGACATAGCGGAAAAAGTGATAACTCCTAGTGTAATATTATTTGAGGCTTCAACACAGCCTAACTATATTAAGGTTGATTTTAAGAAAATTCCACTAGGAGCAGCAGCTGGTGATACTGTTTTCGATGTGGAACGTCACGAGAAAGAAAAAGAGAAAGAACTAAATCTAAAGCAATTTATTGAGTCCATTAAAAGTACACAATTTCAAAGTCAAGATATTGAAAAGCTCGTACAGGAAGTTGGAAAAGAATCTAAAGTATCAACCGATGTTATAACTGAAGCATTAGATCGTATTAAATCAGCGAAAGCATCAATTTAAAAACAGGAGATAGACATGACAATTAGTACTACAATCGCAAAGCTTAAGGTACGTGTAGTAAACACACTGAAGAATAGGGGACCACTTAAGTTTGGTAAGCTAGCACGTTCCCTCCGCATTAATGACGAACTTCGTGAGAAGCGTCTTGATAATGTACTTCAGGAGCTTCGCCGTGGAGGACAGATTCATTTTTCGGGTCCAATACATGGCTGGGTAACAGGTAAGGGCCGCGTATACAGTCCAAATCAGCGGTTTAACTAAGAACGAAATAGCCTCCTCTGTTAACCGCAGAGGAGGCTATACTTTTATAAGAGAAAATAATGTATAAACTACATAGAGTATGCGATCATTGTGGAGCAGAAAAAGATGTTGGAAAGGCAGAAATTATTTTTCTTCGTCCAAGTACTTCGGGGAAGTTTCAAGAGAAAGGTTTTAGAAGTCCACAAGAAACTCGATCTATTCGAGGAGATATTTGCTTTGAATGTCTAAAGAAATATTTTCCACTCTTTAAAAATCCTGTCCGAAAAGGTAGAACAAAGAATGGTGCATTTGATAAGTTAGAGGAGATTTATGAAAATAACAAAAACAGTTAAGTGGGAAGCTGGTCATCGTTTAGCAAAGGATTATCCAGGTAATTGTCAACATGTACACGGACATAGTTATGTCGCTACTATAGAAATGACTTTGACTGCGCGTGCTTTAAATAAATTTGGTTTCGTAAAAGACTTTAACGACTTTAAAGAAGTGAAGACATGGATCGATGATAATTGGGATCACGCATTCTTAGTAGCAAGTGACGATGTACCTATGCGCGAATTCTTAAAAGCAAATGAACAACGAACATTTATCTTTGAAGATAATCCGACCGCTGAGAATATAGCTAAGATTCTCTTTGGAAAAGCTAGTGATATTTTAAATGATGGTTGTTCTGAAGTAACTAAAGTTATTATTAATGAAACTGCTACCAGTGAAGCTATTTATACGAAGCCTAAGCAGGTTGTAGCAGTACATGGTAATTTGGAGTTACCGCGTATATGAGAGTAGTTGAATTACGGAAGAAGCTTTCTGAACTCAAAGAGAAACAAACAGTAGCGCGTACACGTCAACAGCTTCTGGATGAAGAGAAAATTGGTCTCCTTGAGGACGTTCAGAAATTACTTACCGAAATAAAAAAGTTAGATATAGTTTCTGAGACTGAACTTACACCCCAGAATCTATCTAACGTTATTGAGAAGGTACGATGTCACATAGCAACGGAAATAGAAAAGAGCTCAGTTCCAACAGAATTGCAAAGTTAAGGTGTGATCTTCATGGTCACTCAGAATTTAGATTCTCTAATGCGAGTAGTGCAAAAGGATTTGAATTAACTTGCACTCTTTGCGGTAAGATATACTGGGTGAAATCTATTAACGAGATTGATAATCTTCGTATTCATCCAGATACTATACGTAGATTGAAACGGCGGATGACATGGATTTAAAAGAATATAGAGATAAAGTAGCGTTCGCAGAAAGAAAGCTTCAACAACTCATTGGACAAAAGGTGGTTCTAAAGAGTCAATATGATGCTAACTGTAAAACCATCAAAGAGTCAGAAAAGAAGAATAGTGTATTCCTCAAGACTTCAGCGTTACTACAACAGGTATCTAATAAAACTCGCGAACAGTCAATCACGAAGATTGAGGAAATCGTCACGCAAGCTATCCAAGAGGTTTATGGCGACAAAGACATTAAGTTTAAAATTATCTTCGAAAATAAACGGAATGCCGTTGCCGTCGAGTTTAAACTCTGGGACGAAAAATTACAGAATCACGTAAACTTAATCAGAGCGGAAGCTGGTGGAATTAAGAACATTATATCCACTATTCTACGTTTAGTAGTAATAGATCTATACCATCCGCGAATTACTGGTCCAGTTGTATTAGATGAAATTGGCGTCCATATAAGTCAAGAATATCAAGAACGGTTTGGCAAGTTTCTCGAACAGTATAGTTTCCTTACAGGAAGACAAATAATTCTCGTGTCCCATATCGATAAGGTGAAGAAACACGCTAATAGAACTATAAGGCTAAAAAGAATTAACACAGATAGTGAAATAGATGACAAAGAAGCCTAAGAAAAAGAAAGCTAAGAAAAAGAAGAGACGTAAGAAGCCTCTATTGTCGCGGCTTAAGAAACAAGCCGACAAAGCTTTAAGTGAGTATATGCGTGAGCTTACTCGTCAACGCTTTGATGATATTTGTCCACTATGTAGCATAGACAATAAATCTATACAATGTTGTTTTCATTTTATATCTAGACGCAGAGCTATTATACGTTGGGATGATAGAAACGTTATTGGCGCTTGTCACACTTGTAATTTTAATGAACGTAGGTTTCCAGATGTATCGAGAGCTTGGTTTATCAGACATTTTGGTTTAGATTTATATTTAGAATTAGTAGATACTGCTATAGAACCATTTATACCTACGAAAGAGTATCTCTATGATATTATCGAAAAGTATAAAAAGAAGTTGGAGGAGTTAAATGTCTAAAAAAGAAGACCCCTTTGCATTTATTAAGAAGATGCAGTCAGACGTTCAAAGAAGCCGTCCGCAGCCTCAGCCTGGAGAAACAGCTTTAGAGGCTATGCAGCGTATGGAACAAGAGAAGATGAAAATGAGAGGGCCTATACCTAATGTACAAGCTCCCCCTGCAGGCTATACACCACAGCAGCCACAACAGCCACAACAGCCGCAGTCGCAGCCGCAAGAAAGAGAAGTTATCTTTTTTGAAGGATATAAATTACCTCGGGATTTCTTTACTTGCGTAACAGTTTGTATAATGAAATTGAATGATCCTGAAATTAATAAAATACTAGACGCTTTTGGATTTACCATGAATGATCTTAATGGTAAACTTGTCGAATTTAAAAAGAAGAAAAGAAAGAAAGCTAAAAAGAGGAAAAATGTCTGTCGCACTAAATAATTTTGGTTGTACACTCTGCGCACTTTCAAAAGGCAGAAAGAATATTGTTAATGGAGATGGTCCTCTCGATGCAGAGATTCTCGTAGTTGGAGAAGGTCCTGGATTCAGAGAAAATGATACTGGAAGACCTTTTATTGGACCTTCAGGACAAATGCTACGTAAGTTAATGCAGAAAGCTGGTATTGATCATAGAAAAGTATACTTTACGAATACAGTTAGATGTATTCCTAGAGGAACTACTAAAGCTGTAAGAGAACCTTCTTATGATGAAATAGAAAAGTGTGCACCCTTTCTAGAAAAAGAGATCGCTACAGTTAAGCCTACAGTTATTATTGCTGCAGGGAATACTGCTCTTCGTTATCTTATGGCGACAAAGAATCTTAACATCACTAGAAATAGGGGTCTTGAGATATGGTCCGAAAAGTATCAGTGTAAAATTATGCCTGTATTTCACCCAGCAGCTATCCTACGTAATCCAAAGTATGAAGGTGTTACAACTCAGGATCTTGTACGTATTAAAAATTCATCTACGACAAAAGAATTATCTGTGTTAGGTCTTGGTACATATACTATTGTTACTGATAAACAAAAGTTAGACGATTTATTTAATCATTTGTCAAAAGAACCCGAATATGCACTAGATATTGAGACGACTGGACTAAATTGGCAGACGAGTAATATTATTAGTCTTGGATTTTCGTGGCAAGAACGTACGGGGTGGTGCTTACCTCTTTTAAATTGTAAGAAAGAATTAGAAGATGATGAGACACGTTTCTGGGATGATGCAACACATTTATACGTAATAAATAATTTAAAGAAACTTTTGTCGCTACCATCTCGTAAGATTCTGCACAATGGTAAGTTCGATTTGAAGCATCTTGCGCATCACGGATTTACTGTTAAGAACGCAAGTTTCGATACAATGTTGACGCATCATATACTAGATGAGAACGCTCAGAACCTACATGGCTTAAAAGACTGTGCATGGGTTTATACTGACATGGGTGGCTACGACAAAGAGGTAGACACGTTCTTTGCCACAAACAAGAAACTCAAGAAGCAATATATAATGCTTCCGTTTAATATATTAACTAAGTACAATGCAGCCGATGCTGACTGCACCTTCCGACTTAAAAATCAATTCGAACCTCTAGTACAGAAACAAGGGTTGAGTCGCCTTTACAGGCAGATTATCACTCCTATGCGGGACGTTTTGCTTCAAACTGAGATGGTTGGCGTTCAAACTGATACGGAGTACATCGATAAATTGCGAGTAGAATATACTACAAAGAGGGACGTACTTAAAGTTCAGATTGAAAAAGTCGTTGGATCTTTCAATATTAACTCCTCCAAAGAACTCCGCGAAATTCTCTACACCAAACTAAAATTTAAAACAACTAGAAAGACAAAGAAAGGGGCTATATCGAAAGATAAAGAGACGTTAAAGGAATTGTCGAAAGCTTATCCAAAGCATGTTGTACCTAAGTATTTATTGGAATATAGGGAGGCTACAAAGATGTTGAGCACCTTTATTAACGGCCTCTCTAGATATTTAGATGATAATGGGCGTGTTCATTCTACATATAAACAACATGGTACCGTTACAGGGCGACTTTCTTCTTCAGAACCTAATCTACAGAACATACCAAGAAATTCAGCTATTCGTGGAATATTTATTTCGAAGCCCGGTCATACACTAATTGAAGCTGACTATGGTCAAGCTGAGTTTCGTTTTTGGGCACAATATTCACAAGATCCACAGATGATCGCGGATATTAAGTCTGGCAAAGACATTCACAAAATGACTGCATCATCTGCTTTCAGTGTAGATATCGAAGATGTAACACCTGAGCAACGTCAGAGCGCTAAAAATATTGTGTTCGGATTAATGTATGGAAGAGGTACTTGGTCAGTTGCACAACAGTTGAATTCTGAAGGAGTTAATATTACAGAGAAAGAAGCTGAATATATTGTTCGAATTTTCTTTGGTAGATATCCTAAAGCTAAACAGTGGCTTAAAGATCAGATCAATTTTGCAAAAAGAAACGGATACGTTAAAAATCACTTTGGACGTATTCGTAGACTTCCAGGAATTTCACATACTGATCAACTAACTCGTTCAGAAGCAGAACGTCAAGCAAAGAATAGCCCAATTCAATCTGGCGCTTCTGATATGACTTGTATTGCAAGTATTCGTATTAAAAAAGAATTAGAACGTAGAGGCTTAGCAGGTCAGTTAGTTCTTACAGTTCATGACTCTGTTATTTATGAAGTTCCAAATAAAGAAGTAGATGAATCAATAAAAATTATTAAAACTGAAATCGAAAGACCTATCGAAGGAATTAATGTGCCCATGACAGCTGAAATAAAAGTTGGGAAACGCTGGGGTTCTCTTGAAAAATTAGAAGAAGTTTCTGTATAAAATTATATGAATATAGATGCACAAGAAATTAGAGATAAGGTATTAGCGCGTATACCAAAACCTGCGGGTAATAACTTTGGGCCAAATATACTCAGTTTAGTTGACGCTATCGTTTTTCCAATCGTTGAAGCCATAAACAATAAATCTATAAAAATCGGTGTTAAAAAATTAGATCCAGACGCTAAACTCCCCGAAATGCAACGTGAGGGAGATGCAGCATTTGATATCTATAGTATAGAAGATGTTATACTGTATCCCAATCAAACTGTTTCAGTTGATTGTGGAATAGCTTGTGAGATCCCCGAATTTTATAAAATCATGGTAAATGGGCGTAGTGGATTAGCTAAACGTGGAATCCTTTGTCATGTAGGAACGATAGACCCTAATTATAAAGGAATGATAGGAACTATTTTAGTAAACACATCGAATAAAGCTTACGCAATAAAGAAAGGAGATAGAGTCGGCCAAATATCTCTTCAGCCTATTATTCCAACACAATTTGAAGAAGTATCAGAATTATCAGAGAGCGTTCGTGGCACACAGGGCTTTGGTAGTTCAGGGCGATAATTATGTCTGAATATAGAAAAAAGTATCGAAAAGAGAATAAAGAGAAACTTGATCGACAGATTAAGCAATGGTTTCTCGATAATAAAGAAGAAAATAGATTATACCGTAAGAAGCAAAACGCTAAATGGAATAAGGAAAATATCGAGAAAATTAAAGAGTATGGTAGAGAATATCGTACAACACATTTGAAGGAAAGACGTGAATATGAATCAGTACGTAGAAAAACAGATCCATTATTTAAATTAACAAAAAATTTGCGATCACGATTAAGACTTGCATTAAAAGCTAAATCGTGGCATAAGAATACTCACTTTAATAAGTATATAGGCTGTACTTTATTTGAGTTAAAATTACATATAGAAAGAAAATTTACAGTTGGAATGTCCTGGAATAATTACGGTGAATGGCACATAGATCATATAGTATCTTTAAGTAGCGCTAATTCCAAAGCTCAACTATATGAGTTTTGCCACTACACTAATTTACAACCCTTATGGGCAGCGGATAATTTACGTAAGAGTAATAAAGGAGAGCATCAATGGGTAATAATGTCAAGGAAGTCGCGAAAACTAAATTAAACGGGAATGGTCATAATCCTTTGAATATTTATGATAAAGCATCACTGCCGGATATTCATGCAGTAGAAGATACTCGTGGAATTGAAATTAATCGTGTAGGAATCGATGGAGTAGCATTTCCACTCACCGTTACTAGAAAGGGTGGTGGAGAAATTCAGACGTTAGGTGATTTTGATATGTATGGATCACTTGATGGAAAACTTAAAGGAACCAATATGAGTAGATTCGCAGAACTACTACTAGATCATGGTGCAAATAAACCCATGTCAGGTTATGATTTTCCTAAACTATTAACATCACTCGCAAAAAGATTAGAAACCCCAGATGTATATGTTAAAACTACATTTAAATTTTGGATGACGAAGATCACACCTGTTTCAAAAAGAGAAAGTCCTATGGCATATGATTGTGCATTCATTGGCCAACTCACTGATAAGAAACTTCGTTTTGTTGTCGAAGTAAATGTACCTGTTGCAACTTATTGTCCTTGCAGTAAAGCTATGTGTATTACTGATGAGGAAGCAGATACGGGTAAGGGTGCGCACGCTCAACGTGGTCTTGTAACACTTCAAGTACGTACTGATCCCGTTAGCCCAGGTGCATGGCTAGAAGATCTTATTCGTATTTGTGAGACTTCTGGTTCAGCAGAGTTATATACACTCCTTAAGCGCCCAGACGAAAAATACGTAACAATTCAGGGCTACGATAATCCTAAATTTGTGGAAGACGTAGCACGTGACGTTATACGTAAAGTTCATAAACTCGACGAAGCTGTTTGGGCGAAGGTGAGAGTCCGCAACTTCGAGAGCATCCATCATCATAACGCGACGGCGTATGTCAGTCAGAAGAAAATTGATGGCGTATGGACATCAGCTAATCGCGCGTTCTATTAATCCTTCACAAGAGGTCGTAAGAGGGGGCTTCTTCGGAAGCCTCCTCTTCCTATTATGAGAAAAGTTATAAAGAGAAAGAAAGAGATTGAAGTCACAGAAGAGACAGTAGTTTGTGACTTATGTGGTAATATAATGGGAGATGATGTTTTTATTCGTCTTCAAGTTACAGGCAAAGACGATTTTGGTGGAGACATTCGAGAAATTTGTTCCACAGATTGTCTTAAAAGAAATCACAAGGGATTAGAAATTCAATTAAATTTAAAAGATATTCCCACTGTACGTAATAATATAAAGAGATACGCAGAAGAAAGTAAACAAAAAATAGATAGTTATGGTAGTGGTGAGCTATACGATTCAGCTATGAAAAAGAAGGGTTGGTAATATGAGAAAGTCTTTTAAAGAAAAACAACAGATAGAAGTAGACGTTTCCTATGAAATTTGTGAAGTCTGTGAAGCAAAAATTCCTATGGATACACCTATGTTAGTAATTAAGGTTATAATTCCTAGAGAATCTTCATACTCATCACCAAATGAAGAAGTTTCTGAGATACAAGTATGTTCACCGGAGTGTCTTCAAAAGAATGCTAAAGGTATACGTCTTATATTAGAAACTAATCATATGCCAAACGCAAAAGTAGAAGCAAAGAAAAAGCAAGAAATAGAAGAATTTACTATAGGTACAACGTCTATAGAT
>SDBT01021017.1_pt1 | contig 10200 bp, 9 predicted proteins | sample 2277101 | NCBI WGS metagenome assembly SDBT01 (sample SAMN10404973, study PRJNA504765) | marine sediment metagenome | isolation source: marine sediment core GS10_PC15, 103 cmbsf | place: Arctic Ocean: Southern Knipovich Ridge | collected 2010
GGGCAGCCCCCGGTGAGGCGGTGGCCGCGACTGACCCAGCCGCCTCCTTCCCCGAGTTGGAAAATGTCTTTACCAGTGGCAAAGTAAAGATTTACCGGGTCGTCCCGGTCTCCCGACCGGTAGATATGGGGCCGTGACGGTAGTGGTAACCACTTTCTTGCGAAACCTTATCGCCGGCTGTGCGTCTGTAAGTATAGGCAAGTGTTATGATTAGTATCAAGCGAGCACAACCAGCTCTGGCCGTGGCCTTAGCCATTATGTGGCTAACAGGTATAGCTGCGGCTGGGCCATGGAGCGAAGAATATGAAGAGCGTATCGGCGAACAGGCGATAGCCGAAGTTGAAAAGGAGTACACGGTCTACGAGGATGAGGAGGCCAGCCAACGAGTGGCCCAAATCGTGGCGGCAATCGTTCCTCATACCCAGCGTCTTGATGTAGAGTATGATATTCGGCTACTTGATAGCGACGAGGTTAATTCTTTCAGCGCTCCGGGTGGACATATCTTCGTGACCAAGGGTCTGTTTGCGGAAGTACAGTCTGATGCGGAATTGGCAGCGGTGATGGCCCACGAGATCGCTCATAACTGCACCTATGATGCCCTCAATCAACTGAAACGGGCCAAGAATCTGTCCCTGGCAACGGCGGCGGCTGCAGTGGCTGTCATCGTGTTGGGGCGGGGGGAGGAAATGGTCTACGGGGCGCTTTATGCCGGCCAGATTGCCACCCGCGGTATCTTATCCAAATATTCCATAGAGATTGAAACGCAAGCTGACCGCAACGCCTTACAGTACCTACTCGCCACCGATTACAATTCGGTGGGGCTGCTCACCTTTATGGAACGGTTAGCTCAGAAGCAGCGCCGTAGACCTGGTCCAGAGTTGGGTATATTTCAGACTCACCCTCATGCCGACCAGCGGGTCCGAGCAATTCTCCACCAGTTGCTTGACGCTGAAGTGGAAATCAATCGGCGGGCAGTGACCCAGTGGGACCCTCCCAGCCTGGAGGAGACCGAGAGTAACGGGCACACCGCGTGGTCAGTTGCCCTGTGGGGCCAGCCAGTTTTCACTTACGATCAGGCTCTGGGTTGTGAGTCGCCTCAAGCGCGGGGCGAGCGGATCGTGGAAGTTCTTGCCGGCTTGCTGGCCGACGGTGTAGAGGCTTTTGAGTTCCGCGTCACCGAGGCCGAGGGCCATCCGGCGGTGGCAGCGCGCGGGCGTATTGTGCTTACCGTCTACCCAGAGGACGCGATCCTCCAGGAGATTACTCCCCAGCAAAAAGCTGAAGCCACGTACCAGAGCCTTCGCCGGGCCTTGTACACGGAGAAGATCAACCGGCTGTATTAGCCCCGGGTTTTCCCGCAGACGGAAGTCCTCGTAGCCTATGCCTTCTGCTGAATAGAAGCCAATTGTGACAAGGTATCTGGGCCCGGGGCAGCGAAATTGCTTCTGGTGAGCGGCGGCCATACCGTGCCAGCAAATAACACCAGGAGGGACTTACGATGAAGCGATCCGAAATAAATCAGATTATCCGCGAAGGAATTGAGTTTTGCCAGCAGATGAACTTCCATCTGCCCCCGTTTGCGATGTGGACGCCAGCGGAATGGAAAACCAAGGGCCACGAGTATGACGAGATTAGGGACAATATGCTGGGCTGGGATGTGACTGACCACGGTAGCGGAGATTTCGAGAATTTGGGCTTACTGCTGTTCACTATTCGCAACGGTAACGTGAAAATGGACAGGTATGACAAGCCCTACGCGGAGAAGCTGCTCATCATCAGGGCGAACCAGATCTGCCCCCACCACTTCCATTACTACAAAATGGAGGATATCATCAACCGCGGCGGCGGGGAACTGATGATCCAGGTCCACAATGCCACCGACGACTACCAGCTTGCCGATACACCCGTGGACGTAATGGTGGATGCGCGCCGCTATACGGTGGAGCCCGGTACTATTGTCCGTCTGGCCCGCGGGGGAAGCATCACCCTGCCCACCTATATGTATCACCGCTTCTGGGCGGAGGGCGAGATGGTCCTGTGTGGCGAGGTCTCCATGGTCAATGACGACAATGTTGACAACCACTTCCTGGAAGAGCTGCCCCGATTCCCGGCCATAGAAGAAGATAAGCCCCCCTTCCGCCTGCTGTGCAACGAGTACCCACCGGCCCCTGACTAACCCAACCCGTAGGAGGGGCATCCTCTCTGCCCTGAGCCTGCCGAAGGGTGCCCCGATTGCCTTGTCCTCAGCCTGCCGAAGGAGAGAACCTCGCCTACGCGACAAGAAGGGGGCATTCAGCCGATGAGGGAATAGTAAAAAGTAGAAAGGGCACCTGGCAATGCCCGGTGCCCCATCTACAACAGGTTTCACGCTGATTGAACTGGTGGTGTGACTATTAAATATACCACCATAAGGCAGGTATTAAACATGCTATCCCCTACCCACTGCTTGCGGGGGTGGGGGATTGGTGGCTAACAGGAGTCAGCCGATATGATCTTATTGGTAGCCATGGCCCAGGCCGGTGAGCATTACCTTGAGCGGGTGGCGGAGTCGTATTTCAAGTACAAACTGCGCTTTGAAGAGATTTCCGGCGAGCCGTGTTTGATTATCCGTTACCCGCAGGTTACGCCCCAGTTGGTCAGCCAGTATCCGGTACAGGCTATCTTTATCAGCGGATTCGGTTATGGCTGGGACGAGATGGACTTCACTGAGCTATATGGACTGTATGATGTACTGCATAGCACCGATGTGCCGGTATTGGGTGCTTGTGGCGGCCATCAGTTGATTGCTCATGCCTTTAGCCAAGACTTTCGCCAGGTGGAAACGTTGGAGGATGCGCCGATGCGCCGGCTGGAGCCCGGTGAGCCGGATTGGGACCCACAATATCATCCCGGCTGGTTTGTAGAGAAAGGCATCCAGCCGGTGGAGATTACGGGGCCCGACCCGCTATTTGCCGACCTACCCGAAACCATTTATGTGTATCAGAGCCACTACTGTGAGGTCAAACAGTTACCCGAGGATTTTGTCCTGCTGGCGAGCAATGATAACTGCCGCATCCAGGCGATGCGGCATGCCGACCGACTCATCTATGGCACTCAGTTCCATCCTGAGGCATATACAGATTATTATCCCCACGGCCGGCGCGTGCTGGAGAATTTCTTCGCTATGGCTGAGAGTCGGTGAAAACCCGGATATATGCCATTTACCCTAAGGTCACTTAGCGTCAGGGCCAGCAGAGGCGTCGGGCGGGGTCTGAGCGGGCCGGTGAATCAGGAGATGGACGATTTCTTTCTGCGTTTCCGGGTCATCCATATAGGCTTCACTTACTCGACATAGCAGGTCCCAAACTGCCCGGGTGCGCACCAAAGAATAACAGCGGTACCGCCCATCGCCGCGAATGTGGACATCCAGAATACCATTGTCCGCCAGGCGGGCCAGAGCCGGTTGGACCTGCTCTACCTCGCAGCGCAAACGCAGTGCCAGGCCGGCCGCAGTGTCAAAAGTATCAGGATTGTCCTGAAGATACAACACCACGTCCAACCCCACTACCGTCTGCACCGCTTCCTGGATAAACTTCCTGGTCCGCGCATCCATAGTAATTAAGTTCGCCGCCGGTACCCAGGCACCTCCCACCACTGGTCAGCCGCCATTGCTCATCTTCGTAGAGAATGTTCACCAGGGCCTATTATTGATAATTCGTTGTCCGGCGACATCCTACCTTCCTAAAATGTCAGGTCCTATCAGGAAGGACTTGAGCCGGGGCCGGAGAAGTATCGGGCAATAACATGGCGACGTCTTAGCCGATGATGGTGTAATAGCAATAAAGCGGTACCCGCCTGAGGAGGTCAAGCAGATGTCAACCGACGTGGCAATCGTCTTTGACTGCGGATCCACCAACGCAGCGGCAATAGCAGTTGACTCGCAGGGCCAGATTGTCGGATCAGCCAACTATCCCAATGTCCAGCGACCCCAATTGGCAGGTAGCGCAGGCGATGATAGGCTGGCCAAGGAGGGTTGGCGAATGTGGGACTTAGAGGAGGTGTGGGACAAACTGGGCCGGGCCAGCCAACAGGTGTGCGGGCAGCTTGATATTAACCGCATTAAGGCAGTAACCGTCACGACCTTTGGCGCCGATGGCGCGCCAGTGCAGGCCGACGGCACCCTTACCTATCCAGTCATCTCCTGGCAGGATGAGCGGACCGAACAGTTAGCTAAGGACATAACTGATGATATAAGTGCTGACGAAATATTCAATTTGACCGGGTATCAGATAATCTCCTTTAACAGCATTCTCCGCCTTATGTGGCTGCGGCACAACGCGCCCGCTGCTCTGGATGAAGCCGACTGTTGGCTAATGATGCCGGGTCTGCTAAGTATGAAGCTGTGTGGGGAGAAGTCCATTGAGCCTACCAGCGCCGGAACAATGATGGCCATGGATATGGGTCAGCGGGACTGGTCGGAGCAGATGCTGTCGCTGGCGGAGGTGGATGGTTCGTTTTTCCCGACGTGGGTGGAGCCCGGCGAGGTCATTGGCCTCGTCCATGCCCAGGCGGCTGAGCAGACAGGATTGCCCCAAGGTATTCCAGTAGTTGCCGCCGGTCACGATACCCAATTTGCCGCTATTGGGTCAGGAGCTCGGCCCGGTGAGGCCATCCTCAGCAGTGGCACCTGGGAAATACTGATGCTGCGCCTGGACAGATTCCAGCCCAATCAACTGGGTTTTCAGGAGGGACTATTATTTGAGTGTGATGCCGTGCCCGGTTGGTGGAATCCTCAACTGTTGATGATGGGCAGCGCCGTGCTGGAGTGGATCCGCCAGCAATTCTTCAGTACCATAACTGACCGCCATCAGGCTTATCCGCAGATGATAGCCGCCGCCCAGCAAATAGATCCGGGTAGCGACGGCGTGACCGTCATACCATCCTTTGTCCCCGACACCGGACCGACCAAGAAGTATCACACTCAAGGTACTATTCTGGGCTTGGAACTGCAAACTTCGGGGGCCCATATCTATCGGGCTGGACTGGAGGGGCTTAGCTTTCAGATGCGCAGCGCCCTGAATATCTTGGCTCAGGCTGTCGGATTCCAGCCCCAGGGCATTCGCGTGGTAGGCGGCGGCTCCCGCAATGAGCTATGGAACCAGATCCGCGCCGATGTCACTGGCCTGCCGGTAACCACTATTGCTCAGCGCGAAGCGACAGTGCTGGGTGCGGCTTTATTTGCCTTTGTCGGTGCGGAGGTATTTTCCTCAGTGGATGAGGCTATTGATCAGGTGCAGATGAACGAGAGTACCTTTGAACCCTCCACTGCAAGCGACGTCTACGCCGACCTGTACCAACGCTACCTCCAGGTGCCCTCCGCGCTGAGTGACTTCTATTCCTGAAGCTGATTCTGAGGCACACAAGCCACGCCCCTTCCATCCCCAATATAGGTAGTAATACCTCCATTTGCCCCCGCTGTACCCACCACATAAGTAGCTTTTACTGCCTGTTAGCTACCTTGTAACCACACCGTTTCGCCCCGGCTATTAAACCTTATCTTCGCGCGCCGATTGATACATTGCCAGGCGCGGAGGGAGCGCCACGGCGGAGAATCAGAAACGTGAAGTACATAAAAACTCAATGGAGTATTCTTTTGTGCGGAGTAGTAATTTTCAGTTTCGTCAACGAAGTATCAGGTGCGGATCAACCCGTATTTACGGGTCAGTACCCCTCGGGCCTAACCAGAAAGGCCGATTTCTCCGAGTTTTGGGAAGCAACATTAACCCAACTGGTCCAGTGGCCGGCCCAGGTAACGGATAAAGGCAACGGCGAATTGCAGTTCCACGGGCAAGATAACCGCCTGTGTACCGCCGCATTCTCAGCTCCCCCAGACTGTACGGTAAGCGGGGCCATTTTGCATATTACCCAGCGTGGCAATCTGAGTAGACACACCTCTTGGCACGACGGCTATGCCCATCTGTGCATTAACTGGTACCCACCCCAGCAAGATTACCAGTGGGAGCCGAACGGTTTGCCTGACCGGCAGGCCTACATCCTGGGCGAGGCCATTGTGGACGCCTACCGGGCAGTGGAAGTACTGCTCAGTCGGCCGCAGGTTGCCGCTGACCGCGTGGGCATCATCGGGGAAGGGTTAGGGGGAGCCATAGCCATCGCCTTGGCGGGGTTAGTACCGGAGAAGGTATCATTTGTCATTGCCTATGATCCGTGGCCTGCTTATCATTATCCGCCGGCTAAGTTGATGCCGTCAGCACCACGAGTGGCTGCCAGCTTAGCTGAGTACGAAGACAGATTCCATGAGTGGCGGCAGCCAATCCATCAGAGCGCCAGTTACTTTGATATCATCAACTTTGCTCCCCAAGTGCAGGCGCCGACCCTGATCATTCTTCCCGAACTGGCCAAGTATGACCGGAGCAGCCCTACCAGGATTTTATACAATTGCCTGGGTGGCGAGAAGCAGCTGATGTACATTCCCACGGAGCGCCGGCGGGATTTGGTGTCCAGCATCAGCCAGAAGGATATTTGCCACCAGTGGGCTCAGCAAGCTCACCGGCTAAGTCCATATTCTGTCACCCAATCGGCGGTTGAGTCGTTTGACAAGCTACTCATACCAGAGAATCTACCCGTATTCACTCTGGATGAAGAGACTGACGAAGGTTTTGTAACCGCAGCAGCGGTCTACCTGAGCCGTTAGCAGCGGTACTCTGCTCCCTCCGCCTATCAGGTAGAAGCCGCCTGGCAAGTAGATACTTTGCCAGGCGGCTTCACTAATGTTCATCTTAGTATACGCTCAACGCTCAGGCGTCCGTCTCAACTTCCTGCTCCATGGCCCGCGCCAGGAACTTGAGCAAGATGCGGGCACCGTAGCTGGAATCACTCAGAGTACTGATATGATTTACTACGCTGCGATCCAAGCTTAGACCCTCGGCGAGCTGGCTGGGTGCCAGACGAGCGCTCTTGGAGGTAGCGATAATCAGGGCTGCATCTCCGTAGCCCAGGCCGTCGTGGCGCAACTGGGATACTTGCGGGGACTCGCCCATGGTGTAGTGAGCCACCAGCTTATCAAGGGCCGGTATTTGCGCCGCCGGGGCGGCCACCCCTCTGAGATTAAGCTGGGCCACCAAGGTACGCAGTCGCGCCCGGGCCGCTGGTTTCTTTGCTCGCCTAACCGCTGCCGATGCCGCATTGGCTCGATTTTCGGTAAGGGTTGTCAATTGCCGGACTCCAATCACCAGCAATGCCCTTCTGTCCTCCCTGTCCTCATCCAGGCTCATAATTCGCTGAATCGTCGCCAGGCTATCAGTAGCAGCATTCTGCGCCTGTTGGACAATGCTCGCTGAGGCCAGTGCCTGGTCCTGAGCGATCTCCAGTTCGTCCAGAGCCTCCTCCAGCTCTAACAAACTGCGCTGAACTATGGCCACCTGCCCGGTGTAGCCCTCACCAGCGGCCATCTTTCTTAGACAACTTACCGCCTCCGCTCCAGCTTGCTTCAATTCCGGGGCGATCACACTGATTAGGCTCTTTACCTGTTCCAGCCCATATACACTGTCGGCAGCCTTCGCGATTGCTGCATTAGCATCCAGCACTGCGTCCTGAGCCACGTCATCCAGATCCCAGTCCTCCTCGCTCAGGCCCAGCAACCCACTGGTAGTCTGCTGGTTGCTGCGCACCGCCCCGGCAATGCGGGTATCAACCTGTTTAGCAAACAGTTCGGCTTGGATAGCGGCGGTGCTCGCGCGCAGAGCCAGCAGTCGCGCTGCGTCCTGCTCCTGTTGGGCCTGGGTACTCTCGGCGGGGGTCAGGGCAGCGAGTGTCAGGGGGGATGTATTCTGTGCCTGAGCTAACCGTTGGCCTACATACCGGTCGCCCTGTTGCTGGTCAAGTGCCATTTGATAGTGCTGAGCAGCTAACTCATACTGGCCGCGGGCCGCCAGGGCATCGGCCATAGCAGTGTGGACCTGAACCGAGCCAGGTTTCAGGTCCAGAGCCTCGGTAAGATACTTTATGGCACGGGTATAATGGGCCCGACGCATATGTCCTCGGCCAATGTGCAGCAGCGCGGCAGTGTTTTGAGCGTCCAGCTCTGGTTGGTTGTTTTGCCGATCAATGCGGCGGGAGGTGGGCGGGTGAGTACTAAGCAGCACTTGGATATAGCACGGTGACCCGCGCTGTTTCTCCTTTTGCAGACGCTCAAAAAACCCTATCTCCCCGTGAGGATCATAGCCGGCTTGATAGGAGAGTATCCGTCCTTCATCATCAGCAGCATACTCATCCTTGCGACTGTACCGCAGGCTGAGCAGGCCCAGGCCTATCCCCGCAACGCTACCCAAGGTCTCGCTTTTGTCCCCTATCAGGCTGGCGCCGATGCCAAACAGGATGCTTTGTTTCAGCGACTTCATTATATCGCGGTGTTCCACATGGCCAATCTCGTGGCCCACCACACACCAGATTTCGTCCTCGGTCTCGGCAAAATCCAGTAAGCCTTCGGTGACATAGATATGGCCCCAAGGGGCAGCAAAAGCATTGACTATGTCACTGCGCAGGACCTTGAAAGTGTAGGGAATCTGCTGGCGGGTAGAGAAGCTGACCATAGTTTGGCCCACGTGGTCAATCCAGTCAGAAATCAGCGGATCGCGGTTGACCCCGTAAGTACCCTCCACGCTGGCCGCTGTCATTCGGCCCAGTTGCCGCTCAATATCGTCCTCATCACAGCCAGCAATGAGCAGGACAACCAAGGGAAGCAACAGCGCCACCATAATCAGTGTACTTGCCCTTGCCGCTGGCCTGGTATGCACGCCCATTAGTATCACCTCGCTCGGATGCTTAGGAATCACTGATTTGTCCATCGCCGGTCACTGGGCTATTGTCAGTAATTAGACGTCCAACCGACCCAATCAGTTCGTGCTAATTATAGCGCGCCGGCGGACTATTGTCTATGAACCGTGCGGCCGGCATGTTTAATAGCCACCAGTAGCTCCGCCTCAGACTGCGTGGTGGTGCTGTCAGGATACTGAGCAATAACGAGGCGGCTGTTCCCGCGTCCTTTACAGTCTCAACGGTGCGGTGGTATAATGCCGGTGGTGGTAGATATGCGCATTATGGGCATAGACCCCGGCCTTCAATGTACCGGCTACGGGCTGATTGACCGGCTGGAGGATCAACAGTACCGCCTCATTGAGGGTGGGGTGGTGCCCACCGATGCCGACCAGCTCCTCCAGCACCGTCTGAGCACTATCTTTGAGGGCATCTGCGAGGTCATGGCTGAGTTCGAGCCGGACGTAGCGGTGGTGGAGAAGCTCTATGCTAAGTATAGCCACCCGCGCACTGCCATAATAATGGGCCATGCCCGCGGCGTCATTTATCTGGCTGGGGCCCAGCAGGCGGTTCCCATCCGCGCCTACACTGCCTCCCAGGTCAAAAAGGCCCTGGTGGGCAATGGCCGGGCCAGTAAGCGCCAGGTAGCCGCTATGGTCTGCCAGACGCTGGGCCTCTCTGAACCCCCGACTCCCGCTGATGTAACCGACGCCCTGGCCCTGGCTATCTGCCATGCTCATCCGCTGCGCGCTCTGGGCGGCCCCCGGAAGCTACCGGCAGCCATTGAAGCGGCTCTGGCCCGCGAAGGGAGACAAGCCAATGATACATAACCTTAGTGGCTCAGACATCCTGCCTCAGACGGTAGGTCGGGCGTCTCGCCCGACCAAGCGCGAGCCGGACAGGCCAGAGGCCTGTCCTACCGACAAACTAAGGGGAGCAGTGGTGTATCCATGATCCGCCGCATCCGGGGAGAATTGATAGCCATCCGCCCTGAATCGGCGCTGGTGGATGTGAACGGTTTGGTCTACCAGGTATTTGTGCCCCGGCCCGTCCGCGACCGGATCAGTGAGCGCGGCATCGGCAACCACGTGGAGCTGTCCACCTACTACTATATGCAGAGTGACGGCAACCGCATCACGCCCTATCTGCTTGGCTTTGAGACCGAACTGCAGCGGCAGTTCTTTGAGCGGCTGCTGGACGTGCCCCGCATGGGGCCGCTGAGCGCCCTGCGGGCCTTTATCCTGCCCGTAGGCCGCATTGCCCATGCCGTTGAACTCCAGGACAATGCTCTGCTGGAAGAGCTGCCCGGAGTCGGCAAGCAGACCGCCCGCGCCCTGATAGCTGCCCTCCAGGGCAAGTTAGGCCAGTTTGTGGATGCCGCCGAGCTTC
>SDBT01021018.1_pt1 | contig 10200 bp, 18 predicted proteins | sample 2277101 | NCBI WGS metagenome assembly SDBT01 (sample SAMN10404973, study PRJNA504765) | marine sediment metagenome | isolation source: marine sediment core GS10_PC15, 103 cmbsf | place: Arctic Ocean: Southern Knipovich Ridge | collected 2010
CCGGTTAGACCACCCCTGATCGGGATCTAAAAATAAATATATAATCTTATATTTTGCCCTTGACTCAGACCGGGTCTTTTTGTATAGTATAGGTAGTTGCTAATAGAGTCTTTTTGAGGGGAAAGAAAATGGGTAAGCAATGGACTGTAGCAGACTACTTGTTAATTGCGTTCTTTGCGTATCTTTGTTTGTGTTAAGGGGATATGAAAATGTGTCGAAAAGAACAGAATGGCTTGTGTTTCAGGTGTTTTCATACGTTCATTTATTACGTCGATTGCCGTCCTACATACGGGACAATCGATGGTCTGGCTAATCTCGTTTGTAAGCCTTGCATCCAAATCATTAACCAAAGACGGCGTAAACTCGGCTTGTCGCCTCACGTCGTCAAAGACTATTCATATCCTCCTCTTAGCGGGTCGGGCCTCTTTCCCCGGCCCGTTTTCATTTTAACCTGATAACTTTGTAAAGGGATTTGCTATGGGTGAAAGATTTTGGTTTGCAGGACGGTTAAGCGAAAGTATGACAACCGTTTACCTTTTCTCGGCACCGTCAAGAAGATTTGCAATGGATGTCATGTTGGAGTTTTGTAAATCGCCGGTTGTTGAACAGCTAACATGGTCTCGGCTTTCATGGATAACCGGGTGCGTAAAACCCGCCGACGCCGACCTAAACAGTTTTGCAATCGGGCATGTAATCATACATCGACAGGAAAAGATGGATTTAGTATTGTTACCAATTTAGAATCGTCGAGGTGAAACCGATGTAAGGTGGATTGCTGATGGTGGCTTTCGTGGTGTGCCTTACGGCGGGATTTGATGGTGGGAAATTTTTATGGTTGACATGAAAATTAAGATTGCTGACTATTCTCCGTCTTACTTCGGAATCACTTTGACACGTCAACAGTTAATACACTTGCGGCGTATCGCCGCCGACCGTGCCGAACCTGTCGGGCTGGTTATTCGTCAAGCCTTGCAGACTGGCTTTAGTCGTTTGAAACATTATTCTTTTAGTGAGGGTGGTTAATGATTCAGGTATGCGAAGTTAACGACCACCGAATGTATGTTGTTATTTCGGGGCAACACGAAATCGTCATGGACGGTATTGCACGTCAAGGCGGCATGGACGCCGCCGACGTTATTGGACACGCCTTGAATATGGTTTTGAGGCATGATAAACATAATCTCTTATTGAAAGGAATTGCAAATGTCATGGAAAGAGAAAATGGCGGATTGGGGCGGCGGTGATATTGCTTTTTTGTCTGAGGACGGAGAGGCGATTATTTTCGTCGTGGTGTCAGAGCCGGTATTGTTAGAGGGCAAATACAAAAACCGACCATCACAAAGAATCGGTTGCCCGGTTGTAACTCAGGATGGTTACACGTTGTTTGTTGCAGGGAAACGTATCGCCCGACGTCTATCACGGTTTGAGGACCAGTTCAAAACGGTGGCGTTTATGTTAGTACGTCGGGGCGAACACAATGACATTGACACGTCCTACGACTTAACCATTTGTAAGGACAGCGAAATGACGGCCAGACTGTTCGCGTTAGCCAAAAAGGATTTTAATCCCAAAATGGTCAAGGACAGTATCGACGCCGCCATCGAAGCAATGAACGGGTAACAAACAACAGTCATTTATACGGGTTCGGTTTCGTCATCGCGGGCCGAACCCGTAGGTTTTTTGTAAAGGACTACAAAAATGGCATCGAACACAAGAGGGAAACTAAAGGAAAACTTCGAGGGTATGCATCGTAACTTCGATTGGTGTTTACATCACGGTGCGAAATCAATCGCCTTGATCGGCGAACACAAACCAAATCTTTCCGAAGCCTTGCAGGCCTTAATGGAACAGGTGATCGAATTAGATAAGCTTACACAATCAATCTATCATCAGTTGTAATCAGGGACGATCATAGTACAAGTTTCAGGGAGTCGAAACAATGGCCGAATTATCAAGAGGCGAAAAGCGGTCCGCAGTAATTCTCAGAGCAAAGATTGCTTTCAAAAAAGGGACGTCTGCATCGAAATTCATCGACAACATGAAAGCCCGTGGGTTGTCTTACAGGCGTACCGATATGCTTGCAGACTTTCGGTCGGTTAATGAATTAGAACGCAAGGCCGACGCTTTCAGGTTCGTTCGTAAGGACTACACGCCGACCGCAGCTGTCATTGCACAAGTTGATTGGGACTTGTCAAACGAATATATGTACAAGGTGAAAATAAAGTCCCGGACAGCCCCCGGCGAACCGTTAACGGAAAGATTCGTCAACATCATGCAGGACCGACCGTTAACACCGGGTGAAGTCGAGGGGCTTGCCTGGTCTATGATCGGCGAACAGTCACCAAAGCTGCAATCTCAGGTTGTCGAGGTTGTCCCGTGGACGGCGTTACATCGAGTTGACGAGTGAGTAGTATCGACCGGACCGCCCATGTACTGAAACGTGAAAAATCCTTGATCATTCCCCGTCATGTAATTTTCTTTGATACGGAAACATCGCAAGAGGTCTTACCGAACGGCGACATTAAGCAAACCTTGAAAATGGGGTGGGCTTGCTATTATCGTCGGGCTTATGGCCGTAACCTTGAAAAGCTGGAATGGCATTATTTCGAGACCATGAAAAGCTTTTGGGCGTTTGTGTTTTCGCACTCTGAGAAAAAGCGTCGGTTGTGGGTTATCTCTCACAATATGTCATTCGACTTTACGATTGTCGGCGGCTGGAAACATCTCAAACGTGAAAAGTACAAACTAAAATTCTTTCACAATACCGGGACGACTTGCATTATTTCGGTCCGAAGTAAAACGGGGGCGATTCTTTTTGTTGACTCTATGAATTGGTTCAAAGAGACCCTTGCGAAAATTGGTGATCGTGTCGGCGTTCCAAAGCTTGACGTTGACTTTGAGAATGTATCGAAAGCCAAACTCAAAACATACTGCAAGAGGGACGTCGAAATCTTAATTGCCATGTTCAAAGACTTCGTCAAGTTTTTGGAGTCGAATCGAATCAGCCGACTTTGTTATACAATCGCTTCGACTGCAATGGCTGCTTACCTGTTTGGATTTTATGACAACAAAATCCATATCCATAACAACAAAGAAGCGATAGACGCCGAACGGTCTGCATACAGGGGCGGTCGGGTGGAATGTTTTTATATGGGTCGTCTTGAAAATCAAACCTTTTACGTTTTGGATGTTAACAGTTTGTACCCGACTGTCATGCACTCCGGTTTTTACCCTTGTAAGTTTATAAAAACCAGAGCAAAAACAACCCCTGACACTTTACGATATAATCTTCAAACCAATTCCGTCATTGCTCACGTTCTTATCGACACCCCCGAACCGGTTTACGCCGTCAAGCGAAACCGTACCATATTCCCGGTCGGTCGCTTTTGGGTTACGCTCACAAGCCCGGAATTGATCTACGCTCTTAAACATAGTCATATCAAAAAAGTAGGACGTTATGTCATCTATGAACGCGCAAAGCTGTTTACCCGATACGTTGACCGGATGTATAAATTACGCCATGAATTTAAGTTGAAACAGTCGGGGTCTTACTCTGAATTGTGCAAGCTGTTGTTAAATAGTTTGTATGGAAAGTTTGGGCAAAAGGCTGAACAATGGGAAAAAATCGGAGACGCTCCGAATGAAAGAGACCGAACAGAACAAGTCTATTTACCCGACTTGAACCGTCGGGGTATGATTCGTTATTTGTTGGGAGAGGTTTGGCAGTTAACCGGGTATGAAGAATGTTTCAACAGTTTTCCCGGCATAGCGGCAACCGTAACCGGTTACGCAAGAATGTACTTGTATGATCTTATGAAAACGGCGGGGGCTGGAAATTATTATTATTGTGATACCGACTCACTGATTGTAAATGCGGCGGGGCTTAAAAATCTGGAAAGCCGGATTGATACTGTGAAACTCGGTAGCTTGAAACTTGAAGCCGAAACAAACTGGCTTGACATTCGCGGACTCAAAGATTATTCCATCGACGGCAAAACCGTGATCAAGGGGGTAAGCAAAAAGGCGATTAAGATTGACTCGGCACACTACCAACAACAGCAATGGCCGTCCTTAAGGGGAATACTGAAAAGCAATAACTCCGATGGTTACACGGTGAAACAGGTTACAAAAACATTAAGCCGTAAATACACTAAAGGGATTGTCAAACCGGACGGGTGGACTCGGCCCTTTTCTCTTGACGACGCCGATCTACTCTTTCCGCTGCCTCTTTGACTGTTTGGGTTGCAGCGTCTCGTCGTTGTCGTTGTTCTACAATCAGTCTTTTCATTTCGTCGGTTTCACTCATTCGGAAAAGTCCAAATATATCGCAATATGTTTTGCGTCATAACCCATGCGTTCCAATTCGGTTTGTGCTTCTTTCAAGGTAAGCTTACCACTCTTGACGAATCGTATTGTTTCGGCTTTCGTAAACGTCGGGGCAAGTTCACCTTGTTTTTCAAACCACCACTTTTCAAACAATACATCGACTTCGTCCGATGGTAGATTAAGCTGTAACAGTTTGGCTTTTGCAGCGTCGGCGGTATAGACGCCCTTGCGGTAAAGGTTTTTGATACCGGCAATTCGATCTTCTTTCATATCCCAAAGCCGTTTATATTCCGCTCTGGAAAGAATGTATGAAACGTCGCCGCTGTCAATACCCAAATCCAGTAAAAGCGTTCGTGCTTCACCGCTGTTTATCATTCGCTTCGTGAAAGCTGCGATAACGTCCCGGCTTGTAAACTTCGCTTGTGCCGTTAATGCTTGCTTGACGGTATACTCCGTCATCTTACGGGCTTTTTCCTGATTGTAACCGTGTTCTAAATATGCTTCGTAAACTCCGTCGGCATCCAGTACGTTCTCTTTGTACATACGGCGAACGTCAACACGGGTCAAGGGCCGATAAGCGATTTGGGTAAGCTTATCACGCCAAAACGGCATGACGTCTTGAGCCCTTAACAGCATGTTTAATTCCGATTGATCTATAACGCCCCGATGTAACATCGAAAAGCCTTGCGTCGAAGACGGTAAGGACCAGTGAGCCGCCCAATAACGTTCGGACCATTCTTTTGACAGTCCCTTTTTCAATCCCCAATCTTCAAGAGGTGCGGGGAAATCTTCGTATTGACCAAACTTGCTTGCAATCTCAGGGGAGAAAACTTCACGAACCGCCATTGTAATAATATCCGAGACGGGCGGAATGATGTTTGACAATTCCTTATACATTGCAAAATAGTCGGGGTGTATACCGATCTTACTTAAACTCTCGTCAAGCCGGTTAAGGTTGTTTGATTGTCTCAGTTCAAAAGCGACAACATCGAGGGTCGGCGGCTTTGTTAAAATGGCGTCGAAATACGTTTCAACATAATCCGGGTGAATATCGGCTTTGCGTATCGAGTCGAGTATGACATCTTTGTACTTACCGGTATGCAATAGGCCTTGTGTGATCAACATCGGATTCGGCACAATCCAGCCGTCCTGTTTGATATGTTCGACGTCATCGCCCCGCCAACCGATTTGGTGAAACAGCGTATTTGCTTTATCTTCGGTGATCGTTTCCCGGCGAAATAACTTATGCACTTGACCGGTTGTTAACACCTGCAAGGTTAACCATTCGTGTAAATCATAGTCATCGACCGGGACATTAAAACGTTTCCAGACTTCTTCTTTTGTATTTACGGGGTCGCCGTGATAACGGGCAAAACGCATGATCTCAGGAATTGTCGGGTATGCCGTCATCGCTTCTTTGAATTGCCCGGCGATTGTCGGGTCGTAACCTTCGGACGCCATGACAAGATTATAATACTCGTCGTCAAGCTTTCCCCGTAAATATAACGCCGTCCCTTGTGAAGCTGTTAACCATGTTTCCAGAGCCCCCCTGTTGATCTTACGAGCAGCCGCCGAAAGACCCGGCTTCATTAGGTCTCTGAGGGTCTCTGAAGCGAACTCCCCGGCGGTCAGAGCCGCAAAGCCGCCAAACCCTGCCGATGGTGGGGCGGCAAGCAGCGACAGCATAGAAGCGACTCCAGACGGTAAGGCCCCGAAATCGACTATGTCAGCAAGAAGCCCGCCGAAAACCGGTGCAAGAGCAAACTCCGTAACTTCATCCATTAACTTTGACGAATCAAGATGAGACGCAAAATAGTAATCGGAATAAGTTTTCTTATCTTCTATACTCATGGGTTCGGGTTCGTCTCCGGTTCGGCAGCCCAAGCAACAAAATAGGGCTCGTCCCACAATAGTTGTCTCATTCGGTCGATAAAGGCGATTGTTGGCATCCGTCCCTCGAAATTGTTAAACGACCACGACTCAACAATTTTCTGCCAAGTAACCGCATAATTTTTAAGATAGAACGGGACGGCAAATTTGGGATCGCAATCGTTGTAAGGATAAGCCAATGTCCATAATCCGTTAACCAGCATATGCAGGGAATTGATCATAGCCGTATTCATTAACCGATCTTCATTAAGCAACATATGAATATATGCATCGTCGGCGTATGACTCGGCTAATTGTGCGTATCCGAAAGCATTGTTATAACCAGCAATGATCTGAGACCAACACTCGGATTCGGTGCTTAACATACAAGCCATGATTATCCTATCGATTTGGCGGCTGTCCCGGCATCGGTATTGACGAAATACGAAAATCAATTCGTGCATCCTCAATCGTTTTTACCGATTCGGCAACTACCTTTTTAACTGCGATTGCTTCGTCATCATTCGACACGGGGAAAATCACCGTTATCGAACATACTTCACGTTTCTCCGTTGTGGTCGCTGTCATCTTCGTTTTCCTTTTCAAAGAGTTTGCGTAACGCATCAATTATTGCCATGACAATTCTGGCAACAAGCCAAAAGTCTTTACCTAAATGCATGATCATTCTCCATAAAAGTTAATGTTGACTATAAGCCGGTTTGCGTAAACGACGGACAACCGACCGAATCAATATCGCCTTTTCTGTTCGGCCATGTTCGACAAGCAACCGGACGATTTTTGTAAATGGTACACTGTCCCGTTTCGGCATCGACTAAAGCACACTTATAAAATTCGCAGCACTTACCGCACTGTTGACATTTCCCCGTAATTCTGATCGGGGGTGCTTTCTGTTCGTCCGGTAAATTTGCAGCCGCCGAATCGCTGACAGGGTCGATTAACCTTGCCATATCGTAACTCCCTAAAGTTTCATTATATAAGCCAGTGCGTAATAAGGCGGAATGGTCCCGGCGTTACCCGTCGGGTCCGGTTTACTCGGTGCGTCCGACTGATTAGCATAATCAAACCCCGCCGCAATATCAGTCCCGGCGGGTATAGTGTGAGTATGCGTTGCATCCGAAGAATGACTATGAACATCCGTACCACCTTGTTGGTCAACCGGGTAAGTATCGCCCGCCCCGACAACAAAATTGTTGCGTAAATCCGGTGTGCCGTTCGACCCGTTGCATAACGCAAAGCCTGTTGGAATGGACGCAATCGAACCACTCCAAAGAATGATCATTCCTTTTTTGAAGGGCTGTTTTTCTGCTTCCATTATTATCACCCAGCCCTAACAATTGTAACCATATCGGCGAAAGTGATAACATGCAGATTCAATTCAGACAGGTTGTTAAGAGATATCTTAAGGTGATCCCCTGCATCCAATTGCCATCCTGTATCGACACCCGCAGCCGCCCCGACATTAACCCAAACGTCACCGACATTCGTCGGACAAGCCCTAATCATAACTTCGGTTACGGGAATATCGCCGAAAGTAATATCTTCGACTGGCTGGCTCGAAACGTGATTCGTGATACTACTGACTGGCGGTGAAACGGAATGAAGCGATCCCCTCAAAGCACAAGTGAGCAACCGCCGACTTTCACCATCCCAACCCATAAGCGTTGCCAGTGTCATAATTAGTTTTTCGTCCACTTTCGGACGCCCGGTCAATTCGGGTTTGAAGGGTAAACCCTTGATCGGAAAAGGTCGGTCAATCTCAAACATGATACAAGCCCCAAAAAGATTATCGTTTGCGTTAGCGGTTTAAGTTACGACAAAACCAAACCGATCATCTTTGAACGTGATAAACTACGCACCGCAAGGCGGCGGGCGGGTCGAATCAAATTTCGGTATGATCGGCCCGCCCTATTGCACCTTGCAGGGACTACGTCGCCTCTTCATAGCCTATCGAAATCGAGAGTGCCGTCGTTGCACCGGACGAGTTATAAAACCCGACCTTGCACGATTGACCTTCGTTTAACGGCAGGTCCATAGCCAAAACGGGATACTCTCCATTAAGGATGTACGAGTCGAAATCGACGATCTGTTCGGCGTCTCGGTAAACACGCAAAAACTTATATTGCGTCGGCGTAAACGCTATTTTCTTAATGACTCGGTTTTTGCCAGACATACCCGAAAGCATATCGACAAGCACTTCGGCATTAAGTGTAAGCGTTCCAGTTGAAACCCTTTTCCACTTTAACATTTTGTACACTCCAAAAAGTTAGCCGAAGCCGATTAAGCGGACCGCTTGACTTTGAGAATCGCCGCTATACTTACAAGCGTTTCTTCCCATGCAGCCGCCGTTGTCATTATTCCAGACAGGTATGCGTTTAACTCCGCACCCTCTCCGAAAACGATTGCAGGGTCAAACATCAGGGGATCGCCGACAGCCTTGACAGCCGAATCTCCAAGGACCGGGACACAATCGCCGATCAAAGAAAAATTGCAGCCGTAAGCGTCGGCGGTTGCCGTAGCGTCCTGACCGTCAAACGGAATCCCGTTTCGGTCGTCATCGAAAAGGACTTCACGCTCTTTTACAAGCTTGATAAAACTTGTACCCCATGCGTTCGGACCCGAATCCCCGGTTGTGAACGGCGTACCCGCCAAACCCAACAGGGTAATTTCGTGATTTGCCGGTACGACTTTTCCCGCCGGAAAATCTGGAAACTCGGCAGGACTCAAAGAAGTATCAAGCAAAACATCTTGACTTGCAGTCGGAGTCTGAGACGTTGACATATATTGCATGAAAACGTATTCCGAAGCCGCCGAACCGTTAGGCTGTGCCGCCGAAATATCACCGGCGTCATACTCGTCGTAAACGATTATAACGTTGCCAGTCTCAGCGTAGCGACTCACGTTTAACGTTTGACCCTCTGCAATAGGAATCGAAACGTTAACACCACGGGACGTTAAAAACTCCATGATGTTTTTAACGTGATAAGCCGCCAACATCGGCGAAAGATTGTTACCACCCCGACCGGCAAGGCGGTAAATAGCAACGGTTACTCGGTCAACACGGCAGGTCAAGTAAGTGTCATTCGTCGAAGCGATTGCAAATATCGCTCGGACCAAAAGACTCTTACCCGCAACCGCTTGCAAATCACCGCCGCCGCTGGCAGTAATTCGCTTGACCTTGTTGGATTGCCTTAACATTTTACAAACCCCTTTACACTTAATGATAACTCAAATCGAAAACAGTACACCCAACACAACCGAAGCCGACGAAACGCTTTTACGAAGTGCGTTTCATCTCGGACATATGACGAATGAAAGTCGTCATGCGATTGATGTTGTCGTCAAGAGTAACATCGGACATACTCTTGATCTTCTCTTGACCCCGTTCGATATGGGGCAAAAGGTCCTCAGCGAACGCAACCACTTTCGAGGAGGCGGCGTCGATACCGGCGGCGATTCTGTTGACGCCTACATCGCGGGTTTTCTTTTTCCAGTCTTCAAGCGATACACGCTTTAGACCAGCGGCCCACTTACCACTGTTGACAGCCGCCGTAAGGTTTGTTAACATCTTATCTTGCTTTGCCGCCGCTTTTGCAGTCGGGCTTTCCGTAACCCGATCAATGCCCCGGCGAACGTCCTCAACAGAAGCTTTCAGACGGCGGGCATGCTTCTCTTGAAACTCAGCGGGTGTTAGCTTTGCCATTTTATGGACTCCAATCATATCAAAATAGTATTTTCAATTCGGGCTCTCCGATCTTTTCGGTCGATGATAGTCAATCACGCACCAAAGACAGGACTGCCCCACCCCCTAATCTTATACAATAAATTCGACCGGGTCAAGCAATATCAAGGGAAAAATAGTCGAGGATATAATTATCTCCAGCATTGATTTTGTCTCAATAGATGTTTTATGACTGGTATTATGATCTAAGGATGGGAGAAATCGGGTCCACTGGGTTTAATAGATAGAATAACACAGTATTGGAC
>SDBT01021019.1_pt1 | contig 10200 bp, 8 predicted proteins | sample 2277101 | NCBI WGS metagenome assembly SDBT01 (sample SAMN10404973, study PRJNA504765) | marine sediment metagenome | isolation source: marine sediment core GS10_PC15, 103 cmbsf | place: Arctic Ocean: Southern Knipovich Ridge | collected 2010
GATGCGAAGGCCGCAGGCGCTCCCACTCAGACACCATCGGCTCAGTCCGATGCTATAACTGAGGCCCGCAATGAGTTCGCAGAGAAGGGCGAACTTACACCAGAGACATTCACGAAACTCGCGGCCCAAGGGCTCGACGAGGCTACTGTGAAGTCTTACATCTCTGGTGTCAATGCTCAATCAGCACAACTTCAAAATGCTGCTCACGAGGCAGCAAACGGTTCCGAAAATTACGGAAAAATGTTGAAGTGGGCTGAGGAAGCAATCGATGCGGAGGAACAGAAAACTTTTAATGCGCTGATCGCATCCAACGATGAAGCTATCATCAAGACAGCCGTCGCCGGCCTCTTTAAGAGGTACGGTGAGAACGTAAACATCGAAGGAGAACGTATCGGCGGGACCGGAGCAGGTTCTGGTGCCAATAACTTCGCCTCGAAAGCGGAGATGACGGCAGCAATGAATGCTCCGTCCACGACTCCGGGCAAGACCCGGTATGAGATAGACCCAGCTTACCGTGTCGAATGCCAGAACAAAATTAAGGCGTCGCGGGCGGCGGGCATAGACATCTTCTCATAACCTGCCCCGTTAGCGTCCCTCCTCGCGCTGACACAAAGACCTGCATGGGTATTCTTACCTGTGCAGGCACCCTATGCAGGACAAGGGAGGGAGCTAAGGATAGCCCCTCAGTCCTCGTCCACCCCTATTCCAGTTACCCAGCAAATCCGACCGATTGCTGGTTAGCGACAACACCCATAGTTTGGCCCCACTGAGGTGGGACACCCTTGCAAGAAGTGAAGTCACTTTTAGGTCATAACGGACCCATATCAATCTCTGCAAGGGGAAACAACTATGAGTACAGCAACAGCATCACCCGCAATCGTCCTGTCCCGAATCGGTCAGGTTGATAAAGCTGGTGACGTACTGGCAAATTTCGAAGACGTATTGCTAGGCGAAGTCATCGCCGCATACGAGCAGAAAGTTGTGCTTGCGAACCTGACGCGACAGCGCCAGATCACGAGCGGCAAATCTGCAACATTCGATGCCGTGTACACAGCTGCAACTGAGTATTTCACAGCCGGTGACGAGATCACAGGTGGTCAAATATCTCACACGCAGATCAACATTCCAGTCGATGATCTTCTGATCGCGCCTGTTATGATCTTCAACCTCGACGAAGCAATGAACCATTTCGACGTTCGTGGCCCGTATTCGACAGAACTGGCGAGAGCCCAAGCTGTCTCTATGGACAAGAACATCGCAAGGAACTTGATTCGTGCCGCACGCGCAGGCGCGCTCTTTACTGGTGACACAGCCGGTCAAAGCGTAACTGATGCGGACGGTCGGACCTCAGCGACATCATTGGCCGCAACTCTTATCTCAGCGAAGCAGCTGCTTGAAGAAGCCGATGTACCTGTAGATAGTCTGGTAGTCACGGCAGCCCTATTGGCCGCTCAGTGGTATCTCCTGTCTCAGGAAGACACTCTGGTCTTGAATCAAGACATCGGTGGCGCAGGCTCATACTCGCAAGGTATCCTGCCAATGATCGGTGGCGTCAACGTCGTAAAATCGAACGCATTCCCATGGTCTGTCGATGACAGTTCCAACACGGGAATACCGGCTGACTACCGCGTAGATATGACCAACACGATTGGTTCTGTCTTTGTGGAACCAGCTGTCGGCACAGTCCGGCTGCTTGGTATGTCAATCGAGACTGAGATTTCAGTTGCGAAGCAGGCTACGCTAGTCGTTGCCAAGCAAGCAGTTGGTCACGGCCCGATCCTGCCGAAATGTTCGGTTGAGTTGAAGACCTCGTAAGTCTAGGACTTACAAATAGTACCTCCCGGCTGAGGGTGGTTATCTGCCCTCAGCCTTTTTTCTTTCAATTCCAATGGAGACCACACAATGGCCCTTCCTACCGTATCCGCACTGAACACGATCATCGATGATCTTTACTCGTTCTTCACACAGGACAAGACGATCCCCGGTAACCGTTACGCAGTCGGTCTAATCCAGAAGTTCCGAGCCCAAGCACTCAAGCAGTATCGAGTTGCCGGCGACGACTCAACTGACATCGTGATTACGGACAATCAGGATGCTTCCCTCGAACAACTCCTCGGCCCCGCCGTAGGTGCTGCTGGCGAAGACTGGGACTTGATTGTTACAGATGCACAGGACGAAAACCTGTACAGCTTCTACAATCTGTCTGAGACATTCGCATTTGACGATGACCTCACAGTCACCGATGTACTCGAATCCAACCTACCTGCGTTCTTCGCAGGCGAACTCGCAACTGGTCTGGGCCAAGCCCCGGTTGTTGGTGACGTCTTCAAGGTAGCCGGCACAGGCGACACAATCGACAACGACATCGAAGCCTCGAAAGGCTCCGCTCCCGCCGATGAAGATTTCTTCCTCGTAACCAACGTAACAGCTGGCTCAGAAGAAATTATCTTCCTAGGTAACGCTGAGACCGCTGATGGCGAACTGGCTGAAGACAAGTCTTCGGTCGCCGCTATCGTTGGTGACATCTTCCGCGTAGGCGGAACAGGCGACACGGTTGGCAACGACCTTGAAGCCGCTAAAGGTTCCGCAGTAGCTGACAACGATCTATTCGTAGTCACTGGCGTAAGTGCGCTTAACGTAGCTGGTAACACAGTCTCGTTCCTCGGCAACGCAGCAGTTGCTGCAGGCGAACTTAGTGAAGCTCCTGCTTCTCCAAACGTGGGTGGCTTCGGCCGCGCCGTTAGAGTTGGCGACCGCTTCCAAGTTGGTGGCACTGGCGACACGCTCGACAATGCCCTGCAGACCTCAAAGGGTTCTGCACCGGCTGATGGCGACATCTTCGAAATCACAAATATCACTGTTGGCACCCGTGCCATCAAATTCCTTGGTGACGTAGCAGACATCACGTTTGCTGATGAAGAAATCGCTGACTTCGTAGCCTAGTAATCCCCATGGGAGTCTCATTGAGGCTCCCTTTCCTTCTTTCCTAACCGGAGACCGTAATGGCCAAGCCAACAATCTCGGCACATCTTGTCCAAGTTGCGCTCATTGAATTATATGACGTGCTTGCTCAGGATAAAACCAAATTGGGGATGCGTACTGCTGTGAGCCACCTCGCGTGGTTGACAGGTACACTGAACCGACTTTATGGCGTTCCACTCAACATCGCAATGACAGATGCAGCTGACGCAGGCGTATCAGAGTTCATCGGCGGTGGTGAGGGTGATGCACTTTCTGAAAAAGACATCTTTCGTACCACAGGCGGCACTGCCGACCTGACCGATAATGCACTCCAAACTGCTAAAGGCAGTGCGGTTGCAACTGGTGACGTCTTTGTAATCTCAGGCGCAGACGCAGTTGTTTACTTAGGTAACAACAGCGGCATCGTCTTTGACAACGTCGGCGAATCGACAAAAGACTTCGTGTCTATCGGCTCGTAAACGAACAACACGCACAAAAAACTATCCCTTAGGGAGGTTCCGTTTGGGACCTCCCTTTTTTTGCACATGGAGATTAACCAATGGCTCTAACACAGACGCCTCTTACCGAACTAGACGCAGTCAACGTCATGCTGATGTCGATTGGTCAGTCCCCGGTGAACACTCTAATTTCAACCGGCATTAAAGACGTGGACGTCGCCCAGCTTATCCTGCACAACACAAACCGTGAGGTTCAGGACGAGGGCTGGGAGTGGAACACCGACTACGCCTTCAAGATCACCCCTGATGCCAATGACCGGCTCCTCGTACCGTCCGACGTACTCAGCATAGACCCAACAAGTCGTGCTGATGACTGGGTTCAACGATACGACGAAGGCAACTCAAAGATGTCAATGTACAACCTGAAGCTCCTGACGTTCTCACGAACTGCAGCTGAAGGCGTCATGAAGTTCGACGTCACATGGTTCTGGACCTTCGAAAAGATTCCGCAGGCTGCTCGCAACTACATCGCGCAGTTGGCCGGACAGAAATTCCAAGCGAAGCATGTCTCCTCTGAACTGTTATTCAAGTTCGAGCAGTCAGACATACAGCGCGCCCGGACGATACTCGAACGGAACTCACACAGGGTCCGCGACCGCAACATTCTTGTCGGACGTGACTTTACCAATGTGATCTTCAACCGTCGTCGCAACCCCTAAGGAACCCCTATGGCACTCGTAAGCAATCCCATCAATGCGCTCTATAACGGCGTGAGCCAACAGCCTGCTTCCATGCGGCTCCCCTCACAATGTCAGGAGCAAATCAACGGGTACGCATCTGTTGCCGATGGGCTCTCCAAGCGACCCCCTACAGAACACCTAGCGAAGATCAGTGCCACCGCTTTCGGGTCCGCTTTCATCCACATAATCAACCGAGACATCACTGAGCGGTATGCTGTTGTATTGACAGATGAAGTTCTTCGCGTGTACGACCTCTCAGACGGCTCCGCACAGACGATTGTCGATGACACCTCTGACCCATGGTCAACCTCCTTGGTTGTGGCGAAGGACGAGATCGTCCGCCCGTCGGTCGCCAACCTGCGACACTTCAGGTGTACCACAGCCGGTACGACACATGCTACGACTGAACCTACATGGGACACAGACCTTGACGCCACCACAGCTGACGGCACCGTAGTTTGGACGACGATTGAAAACTACCTAGCTCTCCCTGCCGGTGCCAATGCCAGCGAGTCCTACGAACTTGTCACGGTTGCTGACTACAGTTTCATCGTGAACAAGACCCGAGTGGTCAAGGACCGTAAAACAGGCTCGGCCACCCACGTCAACGGTGTCAAGTGGTTCTTCCCTGACAACTGGCGCGAAGACGAGTCGGGAGCCCGCTATTGGGTTCCTGAGGATGGAGTGAGTAGAGGCAAGGAGCAGACGCTGGACGACCTACCGAAGAAAGACGATCCTGTTCCGCCTGTCAACGATGACTTCTATGAGATCACCGGCGAGTCCGACGGTGGCTTCTCCCGCTACTACGTCATCCGTAAAGCTGGCGTATGGCAAGAGACCCATGCGTTCAACGCCTCACGGGCTCCTGACGAGGCCACCATGCCTCACGCTCTCGTGCGCGCAGCTAACGGCGACTTCCACATACAGGAGTTTGGCTGGGTTCCCCGGCTGTTCGGCGACGAGACAAACAACCCCCATCCTACGTTTATTGACCGACAGATTCGTGACGTGGGTTACCATAGAAACAGGCTCACCTTCTGTGCCGGCGAGAACATCATCATGTCCGGTGCCGGCGATTACGGAAACTTCTACCGTAATACTGTCACGCAGCTGTTGGACGCCGACGTCGTTGACGTTGCCGTATCCTCCCAGTCTGTGTCCGAGGTGAACTATATCCTCCCAGCTGAGAATGGTATGATGTTCTTCGCTGATCAGGCTCAGTTCATCTTAAATGTTGACCAGATTTTGACGCCTTCCACTGCATCCATCGATGTGGCTACCGCTTACGAGATGAACCAGAACGTCAAGCCCATCTCGGTTGGCCAGTTCGTTTACTACGTCACGGAGACTGGGAACTTCTCACGAGTCCGTGAGTACAGCTTGAGTGCCACCGAGGACGTCAATACGTCCGCTACGGATGTCACCGCGCACATCCCTCGCTACCTCCCTAAGGGTATCCGTAGGCTCGCCGGCAGTTCCAATGAAGACATCATGCTGGCTATCTCCAATGAGACAGGCTTCGACAACCGCGTGTACCTGTACAAGTTCTTCTTTGCCAATCGCGAGAAGGTACAGTCCTCGTGGTCCTACTGGGAGTTTGCAGCCGACGACATCATCCTCGATGTGAACGTCCTGAACAATGTCATCTACTTCGTCATCGAGCGCGCTGACGGCGTGTTCCTTGAGACCATGAACGTACAGTCCACGGACTTTCCGCTGGCACTGACATATGACCTCCTCATTGACAGACGTCACCTATTCCTCGGAGGCGAGAAGTCCTTCGACGCGACCGACACCACATTCACCCTCCCCTACACACTGACCGGAGCCGAACAGGCCACATTCCGTCTTATCCTCGGCGACGGATCAACATCTGGCCGAGTGCTTGACCCGAGTGCCTACACTTGGGTTACCTCAAGCACTGTTAAATTTGCTGGTGACTTCACGGCCATCGAAGTGTTTGGCGGCTTGAACTTCAACTTTGAATATGAGTTCAGCCAACAGTACCACAGGACTCCGCAAGGTAACGCCATAACGACAGGCCGATACCAGCTTAGAGCATTCTCGGTTGTCTATGAAGACATGGCCTTCTTTAATACTCAGGTCGATCCCTATGGGAACGACGCAGCAATCACTGAGGCCATTGTCACGAAGGGCCTTGTGGACTTCACAGGCAAAACTCTGGGCGCTGCCGACCTGCTCATAGACTCACCAGTCTTCGGCAAGGGCGTGTACCAGTTCCAAATCTACGGAAACTCAGACGTCGCCAAAGTCAAGCTGTCAAGCGATCAACCCTTCGGTGGGAAGTTCGTATCAGCGACAGTCGAAGGCTTCTACACAAACAGGGGAAGGTAATGGAAATAGAGATCGTTGATGCAACTGAGGAGCATGCTCGTGGTCTCGCTCCAAACCTTCGCGCCGCTGACGCGCTGGAAGTAAAGGTATCAAGTGGGCTTACCCCTGAGAATGCCCTACTGGCGTCAGTCAAATTAAGTACCCACAGCTGGACGGCTCTCCTCGATGGGAAGCCTGAGATCATGTGGGGCGTAGCACCCTACTCCTACACGGACTCCCGCCTGAATCAGGGCGTGGTCTGGTTACTGTCATCCGACGAGATGTACAAGATACCCGGCCGCTTCGTTAAGGAGTCACACATCTACGTGGCGAAGATGCTCGAAACTTTCGACACGTTATTCAATTATGTACACGCCGAGAACATAGCAAGCTGCAAGTGGCTTGAGAACTTGGGCTTCAAAGCGGTGGATCGCAAAGAAGACTACGGCGTTGGACAACAACCATTCATCCTATATGTGAGAAATAACTAATGTGCGAACCAGTAACAATGGCAATCATGTTCGGCGCGGCCAGTGCAGCACAAGCATATGGCCAGCGTCAGGTGACTAAGGCTCAATTTGGAGCCCTCGCCACCCAACGTCAGGCGCAGAACGAGGAAATATCTGGCAAGGCAGGCCGGGAGATGGGCCAGCGCGTCAAAGAAGGCCGTGCTGAACGGTCCCGTCTCACCGTAGCCGGTGGCGAAGCTGGTATAACCGGCAACTCATTTGCCGCAAGCCTCATGGATGTCGCCTTTCAACAAGACGACGACTTAGGTGCCATTGGTCAAGATGCAAGATTCGCACAGCGCGCAAGCGAGGCTAAATTCCAATCTGCCCTCGCCAGCGTGAAGAACCCCGGAGCCCTTGAAACTGGCCTGAAGATCGCTGTATCAGCGGCCGGCGGGTACGCTGCAGGACTCCAAATACAAGGCGCTAAAGCTGGCGCAGTGGCGGTGGCATAATGGCTAAGAAAAACCTACGAACTCGTGTCGCAACATCTGACCGTTTCTTCGGTACAGGTGTACATGCTCCCTCCGTAGTACAGGTAAGGGAAAGTTCGCTGGCAAACACAGCGGCTGAACTGTCCAAATTCTTACAAGTAGGCGGCAACGCACTCGCACAGAAGGGCGCTGCAGACTTCGACAGGACCGCAGCTGAAGCTGAGGCCGCTAAGGCATCCGGCGCAGAGCGCGACGTCCTGAACAAAGCTATCGGTTACAACTCAGCATGGGACGCACTCGATGCTGAAGACGACTTCAACCTGTTCAAGGTTGCGTTCAAAGAGAAGCTGCGCGGAGCCGACGCAGAGAACATGGAAGAAGAAGCCGTACAAGGATTGTTTGATGCTTCGTCCACCAAAGCATTCAACATGGCAGAGCAGAGTCCGGCTTACACAAGGGTACTGGCTCCCCTCCTCCTCGACTATAACGCCGATGTAATTGGCGTCCACCGGGCTGCCGTTATCAAGACGGTCAAGGACAATCAGTCTGCCAAGACAAATCGCAACCTGATCGCTCGCTTCGATGAAACGGGTGAGTTCGACTATGGCTATTTGGCGAAGATGACCTCTGATCTCTACGAAGGCAAGGAGAGAAACGTCACTTACGAAGCCATCCTAATTAACTTTGCAATCACCAATGGTATGCCAAATGTACTCCGAAACTCGCCCCAACGCTATCCCTCAGGCGCTCCCACACCGCTCTCCTTCGGTGAGGGCCTGACACGTCTCCGTGTGGCCATTAAACAAGCTGAGAACGTCAAGAAGACCCGCGAGACAGCCGAGACCAAAGAGAACGAGGACTTCATTAAGCAAGCAAACAACGCTGCAATGATCAAGGCAGTTCAGGCTATGTCTGAAGGTAGCCCGTTAGCAGAGGGCCAGATCGTTGCCTTCGGTAACAGACCCGGCGCACTCGCCAAGGACCTCCTCCAACTTACCAGCGCGTTCCGCTCTATTCGGGACGACGTACAGAAGCAGGCCGCTGACCCGGTCGAACTGGCCATCATAACTTCCCAAGTGTATGCAGGCGGTTCCAGCATCAGACACATACTGCAGGCACTCGCAGACGGCACCTTCGGCAATGGCCTTGAAGCTGTCAAACGCATGACGTCACTCATGGGCGCTCAAGAACGAGTGAACAGCCAAGCCGAAAGGGTAACCCCACAGATGCGTACCCACATCGACAACATCAAGGCTGTGTACAACCCCTCAATGAATGGTATGTTTGGCAAGTTGGATCAACGCCGAGCTACCCTCCAAGCCAATGCTCTGCTCGACTATCGAACTGCAGTGTTGGAAGGTAACGAAGACCCGAACAAAGCATGGGAACGTATCCGTGAGCAAGGTGACGCAACCCTCAAACGGTTCAATGAACTTGTTGCAATCGGAGACGATGACTCAAGGCGACCGCTTAACGAAGTGGTTAATCTCTGGCTCAATAATGAGATGACTGATTCAAGACTTCGCGGTTTCAATTTGAAAGTAGAGAAGATCGAAGCCCTTGGCCTCGACACTGACGACGAAATCAGACTCCTCAACACAATTTAAGGACACCCATAATGGCTGACCATGACACAATCGATGGTGAGATACTGTCGCGCCCTACGGAGACGCTTGAAGAACTGCGCCTTCGAAAGCTGGCCGAACAGGAATCTCAAAAGAAAGCCATCGAAAGTCGAAAGGTTGTGCTTGGTATCCAAGATGAAGTAGCCGCCCGCACCACCCAGCCAGAGGCCCCCACAGACCCCGCAGAGTTGGCGCAATGGAATCGTCGCGCCACAACCATAAACGTCGCAGAGCGCGCCATAGACATCCCCCGTAGTGTAATCCGGGGTGGCCTTGGGTTCGCACAGGAGATCATTCTGGGTGCCAAGGACTTGTCCCGATGGGTGCTACCACTCGATGCAACCGCAGCGGGCATCTCCTCGATGCGCGAAGGCGGCACCTTCATGGGTGGCGTAGCAGAGTCCGACGAACAGAACACTCAACTGAACAATGCCCTACGGAACTGGCGCGATGACCTTGTCACGCCAGCTGACTCCACCCTTGGACACATGACAGAAACCATCACTCAATTCATGCTGGGGTTTGTCCCCGTCCTCGGCCAGCTGAAGTCCATCCAATTAGTGGACCAAGCACGGAAGTTTGGAGGCTGGATCAACCGCTCATTCCAAGCATCTTCAGCCGCCGCCCTAACGTCCTTCGTGGTCTTCGATCCCGACGATCCGAACCTTGCCAACCTGATCGAAAGCAACCCCAAGCTGGGGAACATAGTAACAGAACTTTTGGCTACCCAACCGGGTGACAATCAGGCCATCAACAGGGCGAAGAACTCTCTGGTCGATCTAGGACTAGGTCCCATAGCTGACGGGTTACTCTCCGCACTGAGGGGTTTTCGCGGCGCGATCCATGCACGGGCAACCAAGAAAGCACGTATCAAAGTGGACAAGGCCAAGGCCGCTCCATTCGAGAACCTGAAGACTGAACGAGATGGCAAGTCCATCGTGATCATCGCCGAGCGAGGCACTCCCAGAGCGCCAGCTAAGGCCGCTCCGGTCAACGCCGACAGTCCCCGCTTAGGAACACTCGACGTGGACCAAGCAGGCAAGATCGAACTGAGAGACCGTGGCGAGACGCTGCAGGTCATCAACTCCGAGGTTCAGGAAGAATCATTACGAGCCGGCAATGGCCGGAAACTGTATGAG
>SDBT01021021.1_pt1 | contig 10200 bp, 18 predicted proteins | sample 2277101 | NCBI WGS metagenome assembly SDBT01 (sample SAMN10404973, study PRJNA504765) | marine sediment metagenome | isolation source: marine sediment core GS10_PC15, 103 cmbsf | place: Arctic Ocean: Southern Knipovich Ridge | collected 2010
CGGCACATATCAACAGCATGATATATTCCTAGTTTGTGAAACCATTTTGCAAGGACTGATGTCTTATCCCACAACCCCCAATTGTTTCGTATGTTGGTTCCAGAGCCATGGTGATAGAGACACATGTCTCTTTCGTTTTCCATTTCCATAATCCTCTGTCGTTCTTCAGCGTTCAAGCTTTCCTCTAACCAGTCAACACATTCACCAAGATCCTTCGGTGTACTCCGTTCCTCTTTCTTGTCCATCTTCTACCTCCACAAAAATATTACAGCATTCAAGACACCAAATCCAAAAGCAAGTATCATTGCTTTCCATTCTTTGTTCACACCTTCAATCACTCCACAGCAGAAGTAACAGTGAAGCATGACTACATAAAGTACATGTTTCATTTGTCGTTGTCCTCTTCTATTTCTACGAGTTTACATTTCTTCAAAATAGATACTATATTTCCATTATCGTCTGTTTCAAATGGTTCAGGATAATACTCATATTTGATAGTCATGAGTAGACCGTTCCTCCAACTGACCTTAAGCTCAAACCATGCTACGTTTTTCTCTTTAGGTATTCCTAAAGCTTCAAGAATAGCTATAGCTATTTCATATTTCCTTGTTTCTCTCATTTCGGTGTCCACATATCCTCCTCTCCATCCTTATGAGCATTAGAGTATTCAACAGCATAATTCTGCATATCCTTATACCATTTTCTCTTCGAACTTGTATCAAGATTAGCAGCAGCATACTTAGGTTCATTACCTTCTTTTGGTTTTGCCAATTCCATGTATTCATTTATCTCACCAGATAGAGTTGTCATAGGAATATACAACCAGAACGGTGTATAAGCAATACCAAGCTTATCAGCAAAACACAAACGAGAAGGTGATCTGTTGTGCTGCTTAGATAAAAATCTACTGTGATATTTACAGAAGTTATACCATTCTCTAGATTTTCTTTGATCGAACAGTATATGCATGATCTCAGCTGCCCACTCAGTGTGCTGCTCTCCCTCTGGTCCATCCATGTTTGGACTTCCAACATATCCTAGATCATGTAGAAAGAAAGCAAACCACAGTCTGGGATTCCAGGGAAATCCGTATAACTTCCACCATGCTGCAGCAACAAACCAAGGATGCACAAGAAAACAATGAGCTCCGAACAACACACTCTTTGTTCCTATCTCCATCTTCTTCTCCAAGCTGTCCAATCTTCTTTTTTCATCTTGTTTCGTTTACCTACCTTCTTAGTCTTTGCCCACTCATGAAAAGGCTGACTATTAAAATATCCAGCCATCAACCAGTAAAATCTAAAGTTTATCCTCAATGTGTCTGTCCAATACCTTCCAACGAAGACAGGATTTCTCTCTAACTTTCTCAAAGGAACATACTGAGTTGGATAAGGTCTGATGCCTAATTTTGCACATTCTCTCAGTCTGTAATTAGCTTCTCCAGGTTTATCATGGAAATTGAAAAGAACATAAGCCATGATAGAACCTTTGCTAATTCCTGCATCTAATAGCATCTTCACAGCATCCTGAAACACTCCATCTTCTTCTATCCTATCGAATGCAAGATGTAATCCAGCTGGAGCATACTTTATTTTTGCAAGAAGCTTTGCGATCTTTGGAGTGATGTGTTTCACATCAAATCCATTATCGAATGTGACTATCTTGTTATTGTCAACAAGATGATTAACAATATCATCAAGAAGTTTATAGCTCCTTGAAGAAAGGTTATTGTCTGAGACCATGACATTAGGTTTCTCAGACAATATATGTTTCTTCCAGTCTTTGTTTGTCCATGGCTCTGGCTCAATTGTCTGAACTCCGCAATATGGACACTTGTTAGGACAGCCTCTGGTTATGAAAACAAAACAGAAGTCCATCCACTTTTCATCAATCATCCAGTCGATTCGATAGTCTGGAACACATCTATCTAATGTCTTTGAATATCCTGTGAAAATATGAATGTTTGGAAATTGTTCTTCTATCTTTTTTGCACAAAGAGAAGCAAACACTCCTCCAAGAATGATAGGGATATATGGATAACGTTTCTCAGCCCTCTTAATGCATTTGAAGACCTTGTTAGAATCGTGTGTGAAGAGGCTTGTCATGCAAATGAGGTCGAATCTTCCTTCTTCGAAATCTCTAGTGAATTTTAGTTTAATATTTCTTTCTCTTGCGTATGTTGCTATCTTAGCAAGACCGAGTGGAGGATACTTCTTTGTGTAATGAGGCTCAACAAGCAGAATAGATCTTGCTTTTCTGATTCGAGCTAACATTGATCTTTCAGTAATTCTCATCAGCAACAGCATCCTAATCTAGTACCACCACAACTCATACACTTAGCTGTATAAAAAGGTTCACATCTCAAACAAATCTTATGATGAAAAGGACCACAACGATAAATGATTCTGTGTTTTTTACACTTGCCCATCTCTCTTCCACTGCCTTTGTGGTGTTTATAGCCGCACTTCATCATTTCTCCTTTCACGAATAGCTATACACTTCTCACACATCCTATGACCATAAGGAGGTATCAAAACAGATTCACCATAAGTAGGATTTCCATCTGATAAAACACCAACAGCACCACATAATGCCATGTGCTCATGTCTACGTTTTTTGTGGTAGACTTTCACATCAGTCCCAGTAAATAAAATATAATTATAACTAGTCATCACTCCCCCTCCTTGTCCAGTGCGGCCCTACGCTTCCTCTTGTATCGCTTGCAGAAACGGTAACAACAATCACCACCCCTGCCCGTGTCCTGGCACATTGCGAATGGAATCTCGGAGCCGTAGCACCAACGATGTTTACACCTATCGGCAAATCGTTCGAACGGTCCACGTCTCACGTCTCCCTCCCTTCCAGTGTGGCCAGAGCGTTAGCGGCTATCATCTGCTGTTTGATGCATAGCTCTTTCCAATCCAAAGGCTTCTTGCTTGTGTTTGTGCTTATCTTCCCCAACGCCTCCCTTGCTGACTTGAGTTGGGCATGGAGAGTCTTTAAGTCTAAACCCCTCTCTGCATTTTTAACCTGTAGCAATCTATGGTCATCTCCTAACGTTCTGTACGCCTTCTCCTTCTCAGCAAGCTGTGCCTTGAGGTTGGCTATCTCTTTGGTGAGGCAATCCCGACACAATTCTCCACGGTCTACTCCATCGCCACATTGCCCTTTACACCTGGTGCAATCTTCGTGAATACCCATCACCCACTCCTTTCCTTTAAAGCTGCGGAGGGAGTCGAACCCTCATTGTCTGGACCAAAGCCAGATGTCCTACCATTGAACGACACAGCTGCTTTCATCTCTACGAACCCTTCAACAACATCGGCTTCTGGGACAAACCCTCGATAGCCTTCTTCAACATCTCGCGCTGGTGAATCCGCTCGGTCTTGGTGTCCATCTCTTTGTAGGTTTCCAAGTGCGCCTCGGCTTTCACCCGTTTGATGTCCGACTCGATCAAGCTCTGCTGCATTTCAGAGCGCAGCGCGTTGAGCTTCTCCTTGATCTCAAGATTCATATCTCTCTTGGCGTAAGATTTCTCCATATCCATTTCACAGATTGTACAGTCCCTCTGCTTGACTGTCTCCGTGAGCATGGTATTCTTCCCTTCGAGAAACGCAATCCTGCCCTCTGCCTTCTCTTTCTCTTCCGTCCCTCTTACCACAGATGCTTTGCGCACAAACATAGTTCCTCCTCCTCCTTTTCTTCAACCTCTTCCTCTCTCGTTCCCATGTCCATCCCGAAAATCGGTCTGGCGGTTGCGACTATCCGTCTTGTCTTTGGATCGTAGTGCTGATCGTAGATCGTTTCCTGAAGACCACTGAAATCATACGCTAAGTTCTGTATCTCGTCATCTCTAACAGCACAGTTCAACCCCCCAGTTCCGTTCCCAGTCCCGCCAGTGATACTAAGCGAACTCGACATCAGCTCTTCCCTCCTTCCTTCTCCTCAAAATATATCTTGTAGTAATTGTCGCTGCTGTAATCCACTCTGGGCACGACCACGCCCTTTGACACTATCAAACAATTAGGTTCACTGCTTGATATAGCAATGCCGTAATTTAAGCCCCTTCTTTTGTAGGATGCAACATTGCTGCAGTCTGTTTCCTTTGTAAGTTTACCCTTTTCATTCTCTTCTTCTTCTTTCTCAACACACCTCTCCAACGATGCGATCATTGAACGACATGCAGTCAGGAACATTCCTCTATCCTCTCTTCTCAAAGCTGTTGCTGCTTGTACATATGAACTCTCATCTTTAGCACATCTATCAAATGAACCTAGAGGACACTCATCACATTCTCCTTTACCGAAAGCGTCAACGTGTGTTACACACAAAGCACAGTTCTTGTCGTCGTTAGCCTTTATGGGATGTTCTGCTAGATATTTGAATCCATCACAAACACCACACTCAGTAATCTTCTTTAGCCACAGCCACTTGTCCAGTGATATCTTTGCAGCAGATTCATTATTATCTAATCTGGCTCTTACTCTTCCTTCTGTCATGACTCTATGCTCTGGACAGAGTTCTAGTTTCTTTACATAGCCAGGAAGCTTCTCTATCAAATGCCTCATGCCTATCTTTTTGTATCCAACTACACCATTGGATCCGCAGTATCTTATAGCTCCATCAGAACAAAGCGAGAAACCTTCGGCGTTTAACTTGCAAAAATCACTACCCACATCAGGCCAGCTATATCCTTTCTTAAAAGCAGCTTCCTGTATTGCCTCGGCCATCTTCTCACTGTACGAACGAATCCAAACCTTCATCATCCTTTCACCCTCCTTCGTTTCCTGAAAATCCCCTATCTTCTCCAAGCGTCCATCACTGCGAAACCATTCCCATCGACCACCCCACTTACCATTCTCCCATGTATCTATCCAAAACTTCGTGAGCTTCTTCTTATCTAGTGGAAGTAGTTCGCAGCGACAATTTCTATCTATCCAGTTGATTTCAGGTATGAAGATACGTTTTTCTTTAAAAGCTTTCTGCATTACTCTAAACTTAGCATCTCTCTTCAAATCCTCCAACACCTTATGAGCAGTCTTACCCAACTCAGTAAATGCTTTCTTTACGCAATCTGCTGCTTTTTGAATCTCTTTACTCATTTGGTTGCTCATTTGTTATTCCTTCTTCTCTAGCAAGTCTTTGATCTTCACAAGTTGAAGCAGTATAAAACACAGGACAACGTAACTACAGAATTCAAATATCTCTATCATCCCATTTCCTTCTTTACTTCGGTGAGATCTACCCCAGTTAAAGCCTTAAATCTATTTCTCTCATCTCTGCTCAAAATAGTCTTGCTTTGACAAAGTCCTTTTCTGATTCTCCACAGCTTCTTCATTCTCTGATATTCTCTTCTTGGGCTTCCATCAGGCCAATAGTATCCTCTACATCTACCGGCTATCTGTCCTGCTTTAGCATGTTTTGCAAATACCTTTGCAGCCAGTTTCCAAAGTTTCTTCGCTCTTTTTGCTCTCATTTCTTTTTCCTCTTAATGTTCTTGTGGTAATGAAGACGTCCATCAAAATTATATTCATAGATCTTCTTGAACAATGTAGTGACAAAATACTTATGATCTGTTATGTTCTTACCTATACAGTAGAGAGGTATTCCATATTCCATTGTGATGTTGATCAGCCAGTTTACGATCGTTCCTGAGGTTATCTGAGATCTATAAAATTGTGCTCTTCTTACCTTAGAGATGTCATCACAGATTATCATGCATCTCACAGGGAACTTACCAAGACGTCTAAGAGATTTGATGAATCCAGCTCTGTATGTTTTTCTTCCAACATCTGATGCGATCTCTTCCCAACTTGCTTTCTTCTCTACTGCAACGAATTCTTCCATTCCCTCTATTGTATAGTCACCTGTCCTTAATCGTTGTGTTGTTACTGTAAATTCGGATCCAAAGAAACCCTGATCCCAAGGATTCTTCTCTCTGTCATCACGAATAATATGTATGATCTTATTTTTGTTAATCCTCATAATCGAAATCATCCTTTTCAAGGAACCAATTGTCTTCGGGAACTTCAAGATCATATATCACTTTTGATTTGATCTTGTCGAATTCTTTTTTCTTTCTCTTCATCTCTGACTTAGAGATCTTATAATCATTCTTATCTTTCCAGGATTTCTTTGACCACTCAACATCAACTCGGACATCAACACCAAGATCAATGATACATCTGATCTCTTCCATTGCGAATTTGATCATTGGGATAAGCTTCTTGTAGACACTCTTGTGGATCTCGAACATCTGTTCATCGTGGATTGGAAGTAGGAGTCTTGCCTTATCCTTCTTGATCTTCATTGCCTTGATGAGCTTCTGAACCTGGAGCATTCCGATCTTCAAGATGATAGCACTTGCACCTTGGACAAGAGAATTGACGAGTGTATAAGCCTTGTCATGAGTGACATGATAACGCTTACCAAACATATCCTGAACATAACCATTTCTAGCAAGAACAGATTTACCCTTGTTGAGTAACTTCCAGACACCAGGAAATCTCAAGTTGTATTGACTTAGGTATTTGACTGCCTTCTTCCTATCTGATTTCAATTTGATAGCAAGAGTGTCTGGTCCCATGCCATATATGATTCCGAAGTTGATGTCTTTAGTTACTCTCCTTTTCTTCTTGGTTACTTTTTTGAAGAGCCACTTGCAAACAGCATCATGAAGATCTTCTCCCTTCTTAATAGCCTTCAGCATCGTCTTCTCTTGACACAACAAAGCAAATATACACATCTCGATCTGCTTGTAGTCAAAGAAGAACAGGTAGTAATCTTTTCTCGGGAGAAACACACTTCTTACAGCTGGAATTCCTTTGATCACTCCTGTTGTTACTCTTGGGATGTTATTCAAGTTAGGTTTAGAACAAGCAAACCTACCTGTTGCAGTATCATTCACTCTGAAGTTGCAATGAATGGTATGATCCTTCTTTGTTTTTTCTGCTATCACAGAGAAATAAGTAGAATTGAGTTTTGCACAAGTCCTGAATGCCTGTACATGCTTGATCAGTTTAGCTGCATCAGATTCAGGATATTCTTTCAGGATCTTATCCAACACAGGTTTTCCAGATGATTTCTTACCCTTGTTCAACAAGATCCTCTCTTCAATGTATTTTTCATTTTCGAGATATGCCATGAATTGTTTAGGGCTTCTGGAATTGAAGTCATGTTTTCCAGTGAACAAGCAGATTTTCATTTTCAGTTTATCTTCTAGCCTAGTGAGTTTACGACATGCCTTAATGCATGCCGGTCTATCTATCTTTACTCCGAGGAATTCCATTGGAATAGCTGTCTTTACTATTTCCATTTCCATGTTGAAGAGGTGTTGATAGTTCTTTCTGATCTCTGGTTCAATGAGAATATAGATCAAGAACGTCTGCCAGATATCACTGAGACCGTAAGGGACAATGATATCCTCAGGAACAAAGGAGTAGTTGATATAATCCTTAGGATGTCCAGCTCTAGTTGCTTTTGATCTTGCCCTTTTCAACCAGGCTTTCAGTATCTTATCGTAGTCATCTTCATCTTTCAATGGCCTGAATCCAAATACTCTAGCAAGATCTTCTAACTTGTGACTTGGTTCTCTGTCGTGAGTAAGTCTAGTGCCAACAAGAGTATCCCATGCTGGATCTTTGATCATGATCTTTGAATTGATCCCAGCTGATATGTCATATTTGATGTTGTGACCGACCTTCTGGAGTTTAGGATTATGTAAGATCTTGTGAACGAGCTTCATCAACCCTTTCTCCCAGACAGGTACGAAGACACAATGAAGTTTATCCTTCTTTTCATTGTACAATCCAAGTTGAACAGAGAATGGCACAACACGATCTACCAACACAGGTTTCTCACCAAACCTAGCAAACCAGGTTGGAGACCAAAGATCAAGATCAGTTGTTTCTAAATCTACTATCACGAACTTGTTGTTCTTTCTTTTGATAAAATCAGTCAATGCTTTCTTGGTTGGTTTTCCCTTCTTGACAAATACTACATTGTCTTTGTAATACTTTTCTACCTGAGCACTCAACCTGATCTCATCAGCTAGCATGCTATTTCCAGTGTTATTGCTGTATGGTAAAAGGAAATGTCCTGGACATCTATTACCTTGAATCCATCAGCATGATGAACGATCTTAGACATCTCCTCCATTGTATCAGTTGCTCCTGCATGGAGAAGCATTTTCACAGCAAAGAATTCAGATCTGGGGTTTCCACTTTTCAATTCGCAGATGACGATCTTCTGGGAAACATCGAGTTTTGACTTGAGTTTCTTAAGGAAATCCTCCTTATCAGGTTTTCCATGTAAGATCTCACCAAGCCAGATAACATCGAAGTCTTTCAACGATGTTTGTAATGCATCACCAGTTCTGATCACAACTGGAATTCCTTTTTCATTAGATGTAATATCAAATTCACCGTTGATAATATCATTCCTATCGATTCCTGTGTAAGATTCAATAGATATCTCGTCTCTGAGTATTTGCTGCAATAAGAAACAAGAACCACAGCCGAAATCAAGTATGACTTTATCCTCAAGTGTTTTCTTCATTCCTAGAAGATTGAAACTGCTGATGTTATGTAACTCGAGCATAGAGATCTTATAGGCCCTCAAAATTTCACTTGGCATTTGATGAGTGTCTTCAAGGACTTTACCGAATGAAGAAGTGTCATTCCAGATGTTTGTCATACACCAGAAATAGTAGTTGATAGTGTTTTCAAACGTTATGGCAAGTTCTTCAATCTCAAATGGAGTTGCGTGGATATGTCTATTCAAGAAAAATTCAGCAATAGCTTTAGTGTGAAGTTCTCTTTCCATCGGATAATCTCTTGATGTTACAAGTCTCTTCAGGATACTGAGAGATTGGTAGTTGGAGAACATCTCAAGTATGATCTCAGAAACCTGTCTCCTGCATTTGTCTGTCTTCACTCTGTCATAGACTGGAATACTCATCTAACATCTCCTCCATTTCTGATAACCATTTACCTTGTTTCTTGAATCCACTACGATACAAAATATAAGCTGGATGGTAAACCCAAACAAAATCAATTGATCTTTTACTGTTGAATAGGGATTCAATACGGCCACGTTCAATATTTTTATTGAAACCAAGAACATTACACGTAGATTTTTGTGCTCCTCTTCCCAATGCTATGATAAGTCTCGGCTGAATCATCTCTATCTCTTTCCTCAAGAACTTCTTGCAATTCCTTGTTTCCTGACTGGTAGATGTTCTGTTCCCGGGAGGATGGCACTTGACAGCATTTGTAATATAAATGTCACTCGACTTCAATCCAGCCTTCTCTATTACCGCGAACAGAACATCACCAGAATCATGAACATTCTTCGGTCCAACAAATGGAAGTTGTTTCTTTGGAGTTTCGGGATTATACGTATGCAGTGACTGTCCAATCATCATTATCGGTCTTCCTGTTATCTTGCCGTGACCGATAGCTGACATAGTAACCTTAGGAATATTAAGACCTGGACATTTCCTACAGCTCTTGATTGCTTTTTCTAGTTTATTAAACCAGCTTTTTGATTTCATCTAAGTGGTCTACTCCAGTTAAAGGACTAGGGTATTCGATTTTGTTATTGAAGTAATCTTCCATTGCATATATCAATTCAGGTTCGTCATACTCTTCAAACTTCGTAGGATCTTTACTCCAATCCAATGGCACATATCTTTGTATGACTGGTCTTGCTCCAAGCATTGCTACAGTTGCTGCTCTGTCAAATGCTTCAATGAAAGAACATTGCTTCCATCCTGTTAAGATGTAAACCATTATGTGATGTGATGGATAGAATTTTTTAGTTCTTACAATTGCTTTTTGCAGATGATCGTCTTCCTGAGGCCCGTCCCAAGCAAACCTAATCCCTGTTGGTAATACCTGTCCTCTTGCTGCAAGCATCTTAAGGTTTTCGTAATTATCGTCTTCAGTTATTCTACAATCGAATCCATTATCAAATACTGCCTTCAACCCTTTACTATATATGACAGCACAGACATAATCAAACCATTCCGTACCAAATGCCCAAATATTATTGTCATGGATCATTATATTTTCGCATCCACGCTTAAGTTGGTATTCCCATAAATCGTTCTTGATCGGCTTAGGTTCAAGTTTCTTCACATAACAAAACCCACAAAATCTCTTGCATCCTCTAGTTTTAAAAAAATGAGAAATGTTAAAC
>SDBT01021022.1_pt1 | contig 10200 bp, 8 predicted proteins | sample 2277101 | NCBI WGS metagenome assembly SDBT01 (sample SAMN10404973, study PRJNA504765) | marine sediment metagenome | isolation source: marine sediment core GS10_PC15, 103 cmbsf | place: Arctic Ocean: Southern Knipovich Ridge | collected 2010
GAGCGCCTGGCGGGACGGCTTCAGTACAAGGGATTTTTCAAAATAAAGAGCCCGATGCAGTTTTGCTTGAAAATCCACAGCGATCACCTGGACGCCTCGTTCTTCGGGGATACATCGCGCTGGCACGTGACGTTCGGGGACTCCGATCAGGATCGCCACCCATGACCCGCATTCTCCTCAGCGTCGACACGGAGGCAGACAACCAGTGGGATGCCGATGCACGCGCGCGCCTCTCGGTTCGCAACGTTGCCGAGTTGCCGAGGCTACAAAAGCTTTGCGACGCTTACGGTGTCAAGCCGATTTACCTTCTCACTCACGAGGTGGCGGTCGACACCGGGGCGAAGGAGGTTTTGCGCCAGCTGGCGGCAACCGGCCGATGCGAGATTGGCAGCCACCACCACCCCTGGACGACGCCGCCGCAGGTAGACGGGCATCTCTATCCTTTGAACCTGGTGCCCGATCACTACCGGGCTCAGCTCAAGGAGTTGACTCGAGCCGTGACCGAGGTGACCGGGGACCGTCCGGTTTCGTACCGCGCCGGCCGGAACGGTTTTGCCGGTTGGCAGGTGGAGATGCTCGAGGAGGAAGGCTATCTGGTTGAGTCCAGCGTGGATCCGTTTTTCAACGAACGCAGGAAAGGAGGGCCTTCCTTTGCCGGAGCTCCCACGAGCCCTTACTTCGTGAGCCGCGAGGATCCGCGTCGTCCCGGGCCGAGCAAGTTGCTGGAAATTCCCGTTACCAGTGCCATCAACCGCCGCTGGCCCCGCTGGCTGGTGACGGCTTATGCAGACGTAACCTCCGCCTACCAGTTCCGCCGGGCTCTTCGTCTGTTGAGAGTGGTACGCCCCATCTGGCTTCGGCCGTCTTATTCGAAAACGGAAGATATGCTCTGGCTGGCGGACCAGCTCGTCGCCGCCCAAGCACCGGTGGCCACTATCATCTTTCACTCGAGCGAGCTTCTTGCCGGCGGAAGTCCTTACAACGTCACCCCCGGCGACGTGGAGAAATTCTATCGAAGTCTCGAAATCCTCCTCGCTCGACTGGTGGACAAAGGTGCGAAAGGGGCTACATTCAGGGAGTTTAGGGACGGATTCATAGAGGGAGGCAACGTTTGAAAGTCTGTATGGTCACCCCGCACCTGCCTCCCGATCAGGCGGCCAACGCTTTACTGCCTGAGACCTTGAGGCAAGGCCTGTTGCGGCGGGGCCACGAGGTTACCGTGGTAGCGTTCGAGCCCAAGTACGGAGCCGCAACCGCCGAACCGGGAGTTACATTTATAAAACGTCCTGCCAACGGTTGGATCCGAAAGGTGCGCCTTGCCCAGATGAGCACGGCCATCGAAGTGGTGAGGAAAGCGCGGAAGGTCCTGCAGGATGCCGATGTCATTCACCTGCACAGCAACACGTTCATGAACCAGGTCTCGGCGATGATCGCCCGTAGCGCCGGCCGGCCTTTCATCTTGACCCATTACGGCACCGAGATATGGCACTTCCGCAAGAGGAAGCCGGTGGATCCGTTTCTATGGATGAACCGGAGAGCGGACCATGTCACTTACTACAGTCGACTATTGCTCGAGCGCTCCCTCGAGCTCGGGGTTGAACCGCCACGTCGTTCGGTGATTTACCCTCCGGCGGAGAATCGCTTTCAGCCCTTGAGCGCGCAAGCTCGCGAGGATGCTCGCCGGACTCTGGGACTGAATAAAGCTCCCCTGATCATCAACGTCAAGAGACTTCATCCTCTGGCCGGCCAGCGCTATCTGGTGGAAGCCATGCCCGAGATCCTCGGTCGCTATCCCGACGCCAAGGCCTGGATTGCCGGGGAAGGTGAATCGCGTCGCGAGCTCGAGGGTTTGATTGAGCAACATAAGCTCGGCGATTCGGTTCGCCTACTTGGGTTGGTCGACAACCGTGAGCTTCCGCGTTTTTACGCCGCCGCCGATCTTTTCGTGCTGCCCTCCTTGCTCGAGGCGTTCCCCACCGTGGCCGCCGAAGCTCTCGCCTGCGGAACGCCGGTGGTCACCGCCGATCATCCGGGTGGCCGAGAGATCGGGGAGCTTTTCCCGAAAGACGTAAGGGTGGTTGCCGGCCGCAATGCTACGAAGCTGGCCGGCGAGATTCTCGACGCCCTTGCCCATCGTCGGCGGAGCTCGGACGAGACGCTGGGCCGGATCGAGGCCGAGTTTCGCCCCGACGTTGCGGTAGAAAAGTACCTGTCACTCTACCTCGAGGCGGCCGCTCGCGGGGGAGCCGCCCATGCGTGAGGTTCGGCCCGACGCCATCCGCGAGCACGGCGAGATCCGTTTCCGCTCCGAATACCACTATGCAGTTTTCGAGTACTACCGGAGTGCCAAAGTCATCAAGCAGCTCGAGCGGGCCTCTGTGAAAGTTGCGGGTCGTGTGCTCGATGCCGGCTGCGGCGGCGGGGGCATCGCGGTTTCTTTTGCCGAAGAGTGCGAGCTGGCGGTGGGACTGGACATCGCCAATCGTTTCGGAGAAGCAGGAAGGCGGCTGGCCGAAGAGCGCGGGGTGGCAAACGTCGCTTTCGTTCAAGGTGACGGCGCCGCGCTTCCCTTTCGAGACGGTTACTTCGATCTCATCCTTTCCCATTCGGTCATCGAGCACGTGAGCTCCGCGGTTCGCTACCTCGAGGAGTGCGCCCGAGTGCTGCGCCCCGGAGGGCTATTGTTCTTATCCACCGCGCCTTATCTTTCCTTCACCGGCTCGCATCTCTCGCGCTTGCGGTTTCCCATCCCTACCCACCTCCTCATGCCCCGGAGTTGGGCTTTCCGTTTAAACTTCTATATTGCCCGCAAGCGACCCTCTTGGCTGAAAGAGCCCAGAGAGTCCAACTCACTCAAGATGATGGCGGCCCGTGGGGAAACGAAAACCGACGATCTCCTGCAGAGGGTCACGGTGGCCGGCGTTTACAAATGGATGGAGCAAGCCGGGTTTCAACTCCTGCTCGAAGATCAGCGCGTGAGCGGGTTCTTCCGCCGCCGGATACCGGGTTTCTTGCGTCGATGGTTGGAAAAGAATAACTTCACGCAGAACATTATTATCAGCAACCTCGAGTACGTTCTTGCAAAACCGTCCGACGCGTCGAGTCCATCGCGGTGAAAAAATCGACGCTGTTCAAAGACCGGGCCGGGCTTTACCTCGCCGTGGCCCTGCTCTTGTCCGTCGTTTTGGTGAAGCCGCGGATCGCCGAGTCGGATGCCATCGAGTACTTCTCCTACCTTCACTCGATTTTCTTCGATGGTGACTTGGACTTTACCAACGAGTACACCACTTTCTATCTCGAAGATCCGGAAGGACGGCAAGGTTTCAAGTCAACGTTCCTCGATCTGGAAACGCCGACCGGACTGAAGCTCAACTTCGGGCCCATTGGTACCGCGCTGCTCTGGTCTCCCTTTTACCTGGCCGCGCACCTCATGGTTCTTGTCGCGCAAGCCTTTGGCACGGACCTGGTGGCCGACGGTTTGTCTCTTCCTTATCGATGGGCGGTAGCCATCGGCTCTGCCCTCTATGGCGCGTTAGGCCTTCTGCTGTCCTATCGTCTGGCGCGGAAATATGCCTCGGCGGAAGCGAGCCTTTTAGCCGTGGTGGCGCTCTGGTGGGCCACACCGGTGGCCTACTACATGTATGTGGCTCCCGGGATGAGCCATTCGGCGTCGCTTTTTGCGGTGGCGTTGTTCTTTGTCCTCTGGGGCTGGGCCGCCCGTGGGAGTCTAGGGCGGTGGGTGGTTTGGGGCGCATCCGCCGGCCTCATGGCTTTGGTGCGTGAACAAGACGGCTTGTTTGCGGTGGTGGCGTTGCTCACCGTGGTTTCGTCGCGCTTGGAGGTGGAGCTCGCCGGCAGGGTCCGTCGCCTGGCGGTTTTTGCGGCCACCGCGGCTCTGGTGTTTGCACCCCAGCTCGTCGTCTACACCATCTTGTACGGCGGGCCGTCACCGTCTTCTTACGTGCAAAGAAAGATGGAGTGGATCTCACCCTTCTTCTTTCAGGTCCTCTTTTCTCCGGAGCACGGCTTGTTCTTCTGGAGCCCGCTTTTGCTCTTGTTCTCCATCGGTGCGTGGCTCTTGTTTCGCCGGGATCGGCAAGTGGCTCTGGCGCTGGCAGCTGCCTTTATCTTTCAGGTCTACATCTCGGGGGCGGTGGAATCCTGGACCCAAGCGGGTGCGTTCGGATCGCGCCGTTTCGTCGCCAGCACCGTGATCTTCGCCGTTTGGGGAAGCGTTCTCTTTGCCGCCTTGCAGCCTCGGATACGACGGATCGGACTCGCGGCGCTGGCCGGCTTTTTTATTCTGTGGAACGTCTCGCTCATGATTCAGTTCGGACTCGGTATCATGAATCGACAGAAGCTCGAATGGAAAGAGGTGATGTACAACCACGTCTACGAAGTGCCGCCTCGAGTCTTCTCCGTTCTCGGTGGGTACATCAAAGCCAGGGAGAGGCTTCCCGACGCCGGGGAGGAGCGCCGGTGATCTCGGAGTACCTGCTTTGTCTGGCTCGTTGTCCAAAATGCGGCGACCGACTGGCGAGCGAATCGGAAGGTCTCCGGTGCAACCGTTGCCGGATCTTCTATCCTTTTTTGGAAGATCGCGGATATGTGGATCTGCGTCCACCGGCGGGAACGTTTTCCGATTTGACCGAATACGCGGAAGAGGATTTCCACCACCGCCCCGGCCCCTTGAGGCCGCCGTTCCTATCTGCACGGATCAAGATCGACCAGATGAGTCGGATGCTGGATCTTTCGGTAAAAGACCAGGTGCTCGATATAGGCTGTGGAAACGGGAGAGCGGTTTTTTTCAAGCGACCGAGCTGTGCCCAGATGGTAGCCATCGATGCAGGGGCTCACTTTGCCTCCGAAACCATGGCTACGGTGGATCTGGTGCGAGGTGACATCCGTGGGCTTCCCTTCGCCTCGGGAAGTTTCGACAAAGCTTACTCGCTCGATGTGCTCGAACATCTCACCGAAGAAGGTGTCCGGGCAATGCTATCGGAGGCGCGAAGAGTTCTTCGTGCCGGAGGGGGCTTTTTCATTTACTCACACGTCATGATGAGCTCTCGGCTGGCCTCCTTCCAAAGAGGGGTGAATCGGTTGGTTCAGTGGCTCGACCGGCGCGGACTGGTCGATAATCGACCCGAGCGCCAGAGGAAGGCCGATCACCGAAATGCGCTTCGAAGCTACGAGCAGCTCGAGGCTCTGGTGGCCGAGACGGGCTTTCGTATCGAGAAGATCCGCTACTACAACGTGATGTTCAAAGCGATCTTTGAAGACCTTTTGCTTCCCCTGGTCGAGCACAATCTCTGGCGGAGGCGTTCGAGTCGGAAGCAAGCGGGTCGGCCGGACGGGGAAACGGGGGAGACTGCAGCCGAGATGGCCCCATCGCGGCCCAATGTGGGCCGCTGGGCGCACGGACCGTTGGCGATGGCGACCGCTTTGATGAAGCTCGACGTGGCGCTTTTCGGACGCATTCGAACCGGACCCTTCTTCTTGCTGCTACGGGCAGTGGATTCCTCCTCGTGAAGCTCCTGTACGTCGCAACCGATCAGCAGGTGCCGGGCTCGACGGGTGGCTCGGTGCACGTGGAAGAAGTAGCAAACGGCCTGGCGGACCGCGGACACGAAGTGCACGTGGTGGCTCGACCCGGTGAGAAGACGGGGGATTCGGGCTCGAGCCGGTTCCAGCTTCACCCATCGCAACCTCTCGTTCCGCATCGGATGTTCCGCTGGACGGCGCAAAAACAAATCGGAGCGCTCATTGACCGGCTGGGAGTCGATGCGGTTCTCGAGCGTTACTACAATTTTGCCGGCGAAGGGATAAGAGCTGCTTACCGCCGGGCCGTTCCCGCCCTTCTCGAGGTGAACTCACCCGTCAAGGATCATCCCGGATCGCTCAAAGCTTGGCTGGATCGCATCCTTGTCTTTCGACCTATGCGAAGGCTCCGCCAAGAGCAATGCCGGAAAGCAGCGGCTCTGGTCACTCCACTTCCTGCGATCATCCCTGCGACGGTTCCAAGCGACAAAGTGCACCCAATTCACTGGGGTGCCAACGTGGAACGCTTCCGGCCCGGACTCCTCCCATCGGGGTTGGCGGCCGAGCTCCCCATTGCTCCTCACGTCCGGGTGGTTGTGTTCTCGGGAAGCTTCCGCGGCTGGCATGGGGCGGATGTTCTGGTAAGAGCGGCGGCAGGCGTCATCACGAAACTCAAGGAACGAGACCTGTTGTTCTTATTCCTCGGCTCAGGCCCGGGTCTCTCCGAGGTTCGTCGTGAGGTGACCCGGTGCGGGATTGGCTCACACGTTCATCTGGCCGGAGCCGTCCCCTACCACCAGATGCCACTTCATTTGGCCCGTTGCCACATCGGTGTGGCACCCTACCAGCCCTCGCGGCACGGCCAGCTCCAGCTCGGATTCTATTGGTCGCCTCTCAAGATCTTCGAGTACATGGCTTGCGGACTCCCGGTCATCACTCTCGATGTTCACCCGTTGCGGGAGATCGTTCGTCCGGGTCGGGAAGGGCTTTTGGTCCAAGAGGGAGATGAGAACGGTTTAGCCGACGCGATTGCCGAGCTGGTTGCATCACCCGAGCGGGCGGCGGAGATGGGCCGGGCGGCCCGCGATCGGGTTGTGTCACACTATAGCTGGCAGGTTCACTGTGAGAAGCTCGAAAAGGTACTTCAAGGCCTGGTAAAGGCTGAAAGCGCTTGAAGATCCTTATCACCACTGACGCCTTTCCGCCGGGTGGCGGAGGTAGCGCCCAATCGACGGCGGCGCTCGCCCGGGCACTTGCCGGTAACAACCACGACGTCAGCGTCGTGGTAGGGAGGCGAAATGTTCTCGGCGAGCTCCGAAAGGACTGGCAAGGCGTCGCGGTAATCGAAGTGGGCTTGGGGAAGTCCACGCCCGGTCGCACGGTACGGGAATTGCGACTGGCTTCCTTCCTCGAGCAGTGGTCAGCTTCCGAGCGGTTCGACCTGGCCCACGCTCAGCACTGGCTCTCGGCCAAGGCCACCGTGCAAGCGAGCCGGCAAGCGGGATTTCCGGTGGTGGTGACGGTTCGCGATTACTGGCCGGTTTGCATTTGGTCCACGAAGCTTTCGGGTCATCACCGGTGCCCGGGTTGCAGCACCCTGAGGCGGGTCTTATGTGTGGGGCGCCGGTATCCTTGGGCTTGGCCGGCGGCACCGCTTCTTCCTTTTGCGGTGGCAAGGGAGCTCGACCGCCGGACGACTACGCTCCGGAATGCTTCGGCGGCCATTGCAGTGAGCCGCCATGTGCAACGGTCGTTGCCGGTGGATCATTCGGTTGTGATTCCCAACTTGCTGGACCTTGCCGATATCGAGTCAAGACTGGCCGGTTCTGTTCCTGCAAACCTTCCCGAGCGCTTTGCTTTCTTCGTGGGAAAGCTCGAGCCCAACAAAGCGCCCGATCGCTTGTTGCCGATCCTCCGCGCCGCCGGCATGAGGTTGCCTTTGGTGATTGCCGGAAGCGGGACTCTGGAAAGCTCCATCCGTGACGAGGCGTCGCGTTCCGGCATGGAGGTGCACTGGCTCGGTTGGAGGGATCCGGACGAAGTACTTCGTCTCATGCGCCGCGCGGTGGCGGTTGTCTTCCCTTCCCGATGGGAGGAGCCTCTATCCAGGGTGCTGCTCGAGGGACTGGCAGTGGGTGCGGTGCTGGTTGTCGAGCCCACCGGCGGAACGGATGAGATTGTCCTGGACGGAGAAAGCGGGCTGGTTGGACGCAACGTGGCCGAGTTGGCCGAGGCGCTGGCCCGGGTGAGCGCGGATGAAGGTCTCGAGTCACGGTTGAGAGAGGGAGCGATGCGAAGAGCGCAGGAACATTTTTCTGCAGCAGCCGTCCTTCCCCGCGTAGAGGAGCTCTACCGCCGGGTGATTGAAGGAGGCCCGATCGAAGGATGAAAGTTGCCGTCCTTTCCCGCGCGGCCTACCCCTTGCACGGGTTCGGCGGATTGGAGCGCCATGTGGGATCTCTGGTACGCCATCTTGCAAAGAAAAACGTCTCCGTCACGCTTTACACAGCCCCGCCGGAGCAGCAAGCGGTGGAGCTGGAAGGAGTGTGTTTGCGGCCGGTACCCTACCGGGTTTTTCCTTGGCCGCAACGGTCGGGTTTCGTGGTGGCCGATCGTATTACCAACTATCTGCTGTGGAGCCTGCGGGCGGGCCTGCAGGCGGTCCTCGATCGACCCGACATCGTACAGGCGGAAGCAGGAGCCGGCTTTGGATACGCTTGGCACCGTGAGCCTTCGGGGCCGCCCCTTGTCCTTCATCCACACGGTATGGAAGAGTTCAAGGCCGGATGGCTAAAGAGAACGGGCTACCTGCCTCTTCGATCGGCGGTGCGCTACGCGGCGCGGCGGGCAGAGCGGGTGCTGGTTCCGGACCGTGCGATGGTCGAGGAGGTCCGCCGCAATTTGTCCGTCAGGTCGAGCCAATCGGTGGTGCTACCCAATGCCGTGGATCTCGAAGAGATCGACCGGCCGGTGTCTCGAGCAGCATGCGAGTCCGTCATCGGCGGTTGGGGCCTTGCCGAAGGGCTCACGGTGATTCTCTCGGTGGGGCGTCTCGAATCGAACAAGGGGTTTGCCGTCCTGGCGGAAGCTCTGGCTCAGGTGAAGGCGAATCTACCACCTCGCTGGCTCTGGGTAGTGGTTGGCAGTGGGCCGGAAGAGTCTCACCTTTGCCGGAAAGTGCGGCAACTGGATCTCCAGGACAACACCCGGTTTGCCGGAAACGTTTCCGACCCGGAGCTTGCGGCGCTTTACCGGCGGTCGGATTTGTTTGTGCACCCAACGCTTTACGAAGGAAGCTCGCAAGTGACTCTCGAGGCGATGGCATACGCGAGACCGGTGGTGGCCACCGCGGCGGGTGGCATTCCGGACAAGGTAAAGGATGGGATCACCGGTTTTTTAGTGCCGCCCGGTGACGCGGGAGCGCTGGCCCGTGCCTTGGTCAAGGCGTTTTCTCTGGGCCGACCTCTCGCGGAGCTCGGCGCGGCGGGCAGGCGCCGGGTGGAAGCCGAGTTCAGCTGGAGCGAGCGGGTCCGCCGTCTGCTCGATCTGTATCTCGAGATCCTCTCTGAAGCTCGGGATCGGAACTGACGGTCCAATGAAGAAGCGAGTCGTCTGGATCCTTGCCGGGCTATTGTTTTTTTTATTGTTTGCCGAGCTCCGCGATATCCGCCCGGCCAAGATCGGCGTCGTCATCAATGAAGTTCTGGTCCAGAACCGTTTCACGCATTTCGACGAGGATGAACACAGCTCCGATTGGCTGGAAATTTACAATGGAGGAGCTCGGACCGTTGACTTGGAAGGCTATGGGTTGAGTGATGATGCGAAGGATCCTCATAAATGGGTTTTTCCGAAAGTGGTTCTTCCCCGCGGAGAGTTTCTTTTGATTTGGTGCTCTGGAAAGAACCGGCGCGAGGCCGACAAATCTCTTCATACCAATTTCCGGCTGGGCCGTTTAGGCCAAACGATTCTTGTCTCGGCGCCCGACGGTGAGCTCTTGGATGCGCTCGTTTTGACTCCTCAAACCGAAGATCGCTCCTACGGTCGATCTCCGAACGGCAGCGGGGATTTTTGCTATTACCTCCGCCCCACCCCCATGGAGCCGAACAGCGGGCCGATCTCGAGGGAGACCATCCCTTCCCGCATCGAGCTTCATCCGCCGGGCGGATTCTTTCGAAATCCGATCGAGATCCAAATCGCCTCTCCTCTCCCCGTCCGCGGGATAGAGATTCGCTATACAACAAACGGCTCGAAACCCAATTCCCGCAGCCTTGCTTACAGGGACGCGATACCCCTCGAGCCCCACGAGTACCAGGCGGGTACGGTGATTCGTGCGGCGGCTTTCTGGGGTGAGGAGCGGGTGACGCCGATAGAGACGCACAGTTACTTCTGGGGCGCCGACGACTACCAATTGCCCATCATCTCGGTGGCCGTGGGCCGCGCCGCATTTCGCAAGGTCCACCTGGGATCGAGGAGGCACGGTAGGAGCTCGGAGAGGGAAGGGCATCTGGAGATTTTCGATGAGAGCGGCTTGCGAACTGCAGCCGCAGGGATAGGCTTGCGGCTCCATGGTGTGGGCAGCCGCTACGGCGGCCTCCGTACCAAGAAGTCCTATCGAGTGTACTTTCGGGATGTCTACGGGGACGGGAAGCTGCGCTACAGGGT
>SDBT01021023.1_pt1 | contig 10199 bp, 7 predicted proteins | sample 2277101 | NCBI WGS metagenome assembly SDBT01 (sample SAMN10404973, study PRJNA504765) | marine sediment metagenome | isolation source: marine sediment core GS10_PC15, 103 cmbsf | place: Arctic Ocean: Southern Knipovich Ridge | collected 2010
TGACAGATGCATCAATTCCACCATCAGGAACGTTTATCCATAGCGATATATTTATTTTAATTAGAGGTATACCCAATCTTCTAGCTTCAGCCCAAAGCAAGCTACGAAAGAAAAATGTTCCTTCTTTTGATTCTAATGCTTCTATTTGCTTGTTTTCAATAGTAAAAATAGTTTCCATAAAATCTGAGTTTTATTATTATTTTGATTTGATAATTATAACACTATGGATTTGGATAGTGCAATTTAGTAAAAAGTTCCTAATATCACACTAATATATACTATATCGTATTTAAAATGGTCCTGGTTACAAAATAGGAACTACATCACAAATAATTTTTTCACTTTGGAGAATAGATAGTTAGCTGAGACAAGATAAGAGGCCAATCCCTAATCATCATGGTCCACCTGTCTGTAGCATCCATAGTAGCACAAGATATAGCATCTTAAGTAGTGCTTTACCGTTTGGGAGAGTTTTACTTCTTGAAGAATTCTTTACCAATTCCTTATTGAAATAATACAATTTTCTATACTGTTGTTGTGGACTGTACTATCGGCGCCAGATAAATTTGATATAAATTTTTAATATCTATATTTTTCTTTTTCCAGTATTATAGAATTTTTTCCACTTTAATTACTTGTGCTAAATTTTCTTTACACTTAAATGACTAAAATATTAATTAGATTATGACACATATGCTAATTAAATGTATAATATAAAACATAAATGAGAGTTAACTAAATTTAATTATTTTGTAATTACAACTTGAAGAATAAGGAAGTAAAATGAAAACGTATAGAGATTTTGTAGAAAAATATGCAAATTTAATTAAGAATGGAAAAATAATTCCATTTGGGAATTCTTCTCCTATTCTTATACCTCAAATCGGTAATAATGTAAAAAAAGTATTACTCTTTTCTCCACACCCTGATGATGAAAGTATTATTGGTGCATTACCGTTACGTTTAATGCGGGAATTGAAAATGAACGTTATTAATGTACCGGTGACGTATGGGAGTGATACAAGCAGACAAAAAGAACGTAACAAGGAATTAAAAAATGCATGTGACTATTTGGGTTTCAAAATACTCCAGATACAGGAAAATGGATTACCTAATGTTAAGAAAATAGTAAAATCTAAAAAACCAGCCTACTGGAACTCCTCAGTAGAAAAAATTGCCAGTATAATAAAAAGTGAACTTCCCTATATAGTATTTATTCCACATGATAATGAATTTAATGCAACACATGCTGGTACACACGAAATAGTTATTGATAGCTTAAATCTTCAAACCGCTAGTTTTAGTTGCTATGTAATTGAATGGGAGTATTGGACTCCTCTAGAAGAACCAAATTTGCTTTTTGAGGTAAGCAGGGATGATTTGGCCATTCTGATTACAGCTCTTAGTTTCCATATTGGAGAAGTAGAAAGAAACCCTCAACATGTAAATCTTCCAGCATGGATGCAAGATAATGTGAGGCGTGGGGCTGAGTTAATTGGTGCCCAAGGTGGTAAAGCACCTAAATTTGAGTTTGCAACTATATATAGAATAAAAAAATGGCAAAATAATAAATTAGTCACTATAGAAAAAAAACAATTTGCAAGTTCAAACAAAATATTAAACTTTTTCCAATCTTGAATATTTAAAGAAGATAAATATACATTTATAATTTAAAATACATTGTTTATTCTCATTTAAATTAAAGACGGGTTCTTCTGTTTCTAAAATATCAAAATCTTAGACTGTATAATATTATTATGTTGTTTTAACTAAGCGATTCTTTTCTGTAAAACTGATAATTATTATTTCATTTATAACATTTAATACTGATTCTAGGAAGTAAGATACAATCTGTAAATCAGTTAAATGGCAACACAATTGCTCTCTTCATACTTTATATACAATGTAGTTCCCAATGGCTAATATATCGAGGCCTGTTTGTTTTAAACAATTAATAGCATCAAAGGGATCACAAACTATTGGTTCATCTTTGTCATTGAAAGAAGTATTTAATAAAACTGGTATTCCTGTAAGCTTAGCAAACTCTTTTACTAGACGATAATAAAGTGGGTTTTGGGTCTCGTTAATTGTCTGTAAACGAGCCGTACCATCAACGTGGGATATAGCAGGTAAGATCTCTATCATCTCTGGACGAATTTTGCAAATTTCTAGCATAAATGGTGAAGGATGATCGATAAGGAAATACTTAGACGCATCTTCCTCGATCACTACTGGCGCGAACGGTCTAAAACTTTCTCTGTGTTTAATTTTAGCGTTTATTAAATCTTGCATATACTCTTGTCTAGGATCAGCCAGAATGCTTCTTGCTCCGAGAGCGCGTGGACCTATTTCAGATCTTCCTTGAAACCAGCCAACAATTTTACCATCGAAAAGCAACTTAGCAACATCATGTGCTATGTCTTCGCTTTTAACATACCTAACCATTGCCTGGTCGAGAATTTCTTTCACTTGTTCATCCGAATAATCAGGTCCAAGGTATGCATGTGTCATTTTTGTTAATCTCTGTTTTCCTAATATACAATTGTAATAATATAATGCTGATCCAAGCGCTAGGCCAGCATCGCTCGATGCTGGCTGAATGAAAATCTGAGTAAAAGGTGTCAGTTCATAGATTTTTCCATTTAACGAACTATTTAACGCTACACCCCCTGCCATACACAGTTTTGATTCGCCGGTCAGTTTATATAAATAAAGTAACATCTTACTAACAATTTGTTCTAGTGTTTGTTGAAGACCAGCCGCAATATCCTTGTGTCTTTGACTGAGAAGTTCTTCAGGCTTACGTGCAGAGCCAAACTCTTCAATAAATTTTTTAGAGACAATTGATGGAGATCGATACCATGTAAATTGAAAATATGATTGATCGATGAAAGCTACCCCATTTTCAGCATCGAATGAAGCCAATTGTTGAAAGCGTGGTCCAAAAATCGAAGGGTCTCCATACGCTGCCAATCCCATTACCTTCCCTTCTTTTGAATGTCCGAGAAAGCCAAGATATCTGCATATTGATCCATATAACTTTCCAATGGAAAAAGGGAATTCATAAGTACGTAATCTTCGAATTTGATTACCTTCACCCAGGGACATTGTAACGGTCGCAAATTCGCCTATTCCATCAACTGTCAAAATAGCAGCCTTTTTAAACTGGGATAATAAGAATGCGCTAGCAGCATGCGCAGAATGATGATCTACAAAACGGATTGAAGAGATATTTTTTTTTAAACCAGAAAATCTTCTACGTATCCTTATAAGATCTAATATAAGATTTACATCAAAGAAAAATCCAGGAATCGATATATGTGGAAATCTACGAGTCTGAGCTAAAAAGGTTTTTTTAAAAAGCAGAGATGGAGATTGAGGTATGATTATAAAATCAACGTCCGAAATAGAGATTCCACCCTTATTTAAACAATAATCTATTGACAAGGTAGGGAATGCTTTCGTACGTTTATCCCTATTTAATCTTTCTTCTTCTATAGCTGTAATTAATAAGCCATTTTTGATAAGAGACGCACCTGTATCGTGTGACCCATAGCTTAAACCCAACAATATATTAGATATTCTAATCCCCCCTCAACTCAGTTCTGCTTATTTTCATTATTTTCTTCAATAACAGTTTCTGGTGAAGTTTTAAGACTTATTATTGTCCTCAGCATTCGAATCAACCTTCTTGATATGAGTCTTCGTCGAACAAGTATAATCAATAAGACAAGTAAGAGTATCGGGATAATATAAGGCCAATGTTCGACTGCTAAAGTTACAAGTGGTGCAAATACTAGTACTGCGCTTTCTTCAATAGAAATTTTTATAATTATATATGCAAGCGCTGAAATGAGTAAAATGGAAAACATTATAGAAAAAATGAGGCTTGTTGCCAATCGCCGACTTTTCATAAGTTTATAAATTGTCTTCTGAAACTCGCGTGATAAGTAAACTTTATCGCTTTGTATCTTGGAAATAAGGTTATTAACAATATCAAAACGCTGTATAGCTCGAAATTCCTTGGAATCTACAACTTGCTTTTCTAAAAAATTATCAATTGGGAATCTTATTTTATTTTCAAAGTGTTGAATTGCTCTTAGTACTGTAGCAATTGTTGAAGCTTTATTCCTTTCAGGTAACGATATTAAATTGAATGATTTAAGATATATAACAGCCATGAGGATTGCCTCATCAATCTTGGGTATATTTCCTCCCTTGATAATAATCATTTCTTTAACTGAAAGTAAAAGGTCTACCATAAGTGCAGTTAAAAACAAACGGTTTCTTTCTTCATGGCCCCAACTACCATCCTCTTGCTGCAAATGAATTAAATGTGATACCCATGATACAACCTCTTCAATGAATCCATAAGCAAAAAAAATTGTAGCATATCGGAAGGCTTCTTCTTCGGAGTCACTATCCTTAGGATCTACTCTTCGGGCAAGTTTCTTTACAACATCTATTTCAATATCTATACCGCAATTTTTTAGTGCTAGATATGCTCTAGCAAGATCGCCATCAGCTTTATGTTTTATTTTGAGTTCTTTATTAATCCAGGAAAGAGACTTTTTGAAATGAGTATCCTTATTCCCCAAGAATAAATGATAAACTTTGAGTAAAGCACATGTAGCTGCAAATTGTTGATCATAAGACCCGTCTTGAACATGAGGCTGTATATATTTTAGAAAAGCATCTTTATATTCCTCAAGTGGTTCTCCGAATTGTTTAAATACATCTAATACATGGATTGTGCTAAAGTAGCTTCCATCCCACCGTCCGCCCTCAGGGTCAAAGGAATTTCGTAGGTAAATAATTAATGGTCGATACTTTTTCAAAAAAGGGATTCTTCCTCCTGATGTCGTAATTGTAGGTTCTCCAAGAAGATCAACACCAAATTGGACCAATAAAGTTCCTGGTTCTATTTTTGATCGCAACATTTCCAATTTATTCTTAGTTATCATTTCTGAGGACCATGCAGGATCTAATATAATGATATCGTGAATACATGGATGTAACACGTCAAAGTTTAAAGCTTCCATTTGATATTCACGAAAAGAATGTTTTGCTATTCTCAAATTATATAAAAGATACTCAAAATCGTAAGATGTTTTTCCACTCCTTCTAACCACCGCCATATTGTGGGGACCTTCCACTACAAAGGATACTATATTTTTTAGGGGAATTAACTGCCGTTGCCAATCGAGAACAAGAGAAGTTATAACCAACCTACCATTAATTTGAGGACCAGTTGTAAGCAATAATGGTCTTTGGCCATTACCTTGGTTATCATCAACAAGAATCTCTAACCATTGTTCTGGTTTATCCGGAACCAAATAACTCAAATATACGTATTCAATCCGGATATCTTGGAGGCAATCTTTCATCAACTCTGAAAGATTTATCTCATTTGGATAATGCAACATAAGATGATCTGTTGCCAAATTGATATTACAATCCTTGTTTTCTTGACTCATTGGTCGTTTAACAATATTTATCATGAAGTCTTCTGGCAACATATCTATTTTTTTACCCTCTAGTTTTATTTGCTGAAAAACGAGAATACCTTTACCCTTTTCTAAAAACCGAGAGATTCTCTTTCCTTGCTTTGACCAAGCTTTATGTAAATATATATCGTTAAATGTATTTGTAGTGAAAACGATAGCATCATATAACAAATTATCCATTTTCTCGAAGAGTATTTTCATACTTTGCTCCGTTGAATATAAATCCCATTCGTATTCATTGAAAGTCTTTGAAAACCAAGAATATACATCCCCATAACTCAATTCAAAAGCTTCACTTTGGTTTTGCAAGAGGGCTACTCTATACTTCATAATTCAGTCCTTTTTAAGAATATAAGATTAATTCTGTGTAATTATATAATAGAAATCAGATTCTTCAAACTTACGGCCTTTGTTTTTAAATATTTGGCTATGGTTTTTGTTTCATGGCTAAGAATTTAAAAGATTTATAAAAGTTCCTATTATCTACATAATATGAACTATATCGCACCTAAAATGGTCTCTACTACAAAATCGGAACTATATCGCAAAGAATAACACCTTATTAAAGAATTTTGATAATGTGGATGAAAATAAATTTGAGTGATCCAAATTTCAAGCATAGACCAATCCTTTAAATTTATATTACTTTTACTAATACAGATGTTGAAGAAGGAATGAAATCATTTAAAAATCCCTTATTATTTTCTTTCACAACAATAACTTTTGGTGTTGGGGAATCTCAATTGATTAGAGCATTTAAATATGTATCGATCTTCTTCAGAAAGTTTATCACTTCCTTAAATTGTCTTTTATTTCTTTTGTATGTCCGAATGAACTTCTCAGGGAATTCTGCTTTTATACAGTCTATCTCTCGCCATGATTCTAAACACCCACACGGAACAATAAAAATTCCAATTTTTTCTAAATCTAAAAGTAGCTCTTCTGTTTCCTTTTTTATTATAGGGTTATTTATTACAATGACACCTTTTTTCTTTAAGTCTGGAATTCCTTTTAGTTTAGGGCCAAGTATTTTAATTCTGTTTAGTAATTCTGTTTGTCCGCTAAGTTTAAGAAAGTTTTCTGCTTTTTTATATTCTTTCTCTTTAAGGTTATCAATATCTAGTATTATCGCATATGGGGTTTTTAGATCTTGAGCAATTTTTTCTGGATTTGAAATACTATCCTTTCCTCCTGCTGCAATGAATTTATATTCTATGTTATCTAAAAATTTTTGATCAGAAAAAACATATTCATAGACAAGTCTATCGGTTGATCCTTCTACGATGATTCCGCAGTCTAGGAACGCTAGCTGGAGAAAATTTGTTTGGTTTTGCTTTGCCCACAAAGTTTTTGTGCTTTTATATTCTGTATTAATGACAGAATATTCCTTTTCTTTTTTAGATAGTTTTAGTATAACAAGATCACATTTAGCATCAAAAACTCCTTGTAAGAAGTCACTGTCATGAGTAACACAAATAAACTGTTTTTTTCCTTTTTGTGCTAGCGTACCCAGCAATTGCCCAAATTTTCTTTTAATTGATGGATAAAGATGAATTTCTGGTTCATCTATCATTAGAATAGAATTGGTGGGTAAAGTATAGGAAAGCATTATATGGAGAAACGCTCTTACACCATGACCTTCAATAGTAATGTTTCCAATATTATTTTCTTTTAACCAAGCTTGATATTTTTGGAAGGCTTTTGGAGGATTTTTATATAGCCATTTATCCAAATCCCCATCAGATTCATCTGCAAGACGTAACTCTAATTCTGGGTCGTTATGAGGAGCCAACCATAGTTTTTTATTAAATAAACTAAGTAAATTATTCTGTATTTCTTTAAACATTTTGGAACTTCTAAAGAGTAAATTAAGCGGGTCTGCCGCAGCCTGTGATTGTGCTATTCTTGGTGCGTGTCCAGGGACTGTAGTCCTTTCTTCAACCGGTAGGTAATGTGTAAACTCTTTTTTTAAAAAATCATCATTTGGAAATACCTTTTTATAGCCATCATCATTGTCAAGGCTTTCGTATTGTTGTTGATTGATTTTCTGACCTTCTTTGGAAAAAGGGCAATACCATTGAATTTTTTCTCTCTCTATTAGTTGGTGTAGGTTTTCGCGCCAATTAGTTCTATCTTCTTTTGTAGAATCGTATTCAAAATTAAGATTCCAATAATTACTGTTTCTTTTTATCCCTGTAAAGGCTGAATAAGCTTCATCAAGTAATCTAGTTTTGCCTGTTCCGTTTGCTCCTACTATTAACACAATATTGGCAAGAGGTATAGTCTTTTCATTTATTGTCATTTTTTTTATATACATAATAGATTAATACCTAATTTTGGCTAATTCATTAAATAGTATCATATAAATACTAGCTTAACATCTTATGATCTTCAATGATTATGGCTGAGGTGGGCTTACATATATCGGTTACTGTCCAAACCACCATTCTTTTACTTATTCTTTTCCCTGGTTTGTTTCAATGTTCTGATCGTTTTATCTGTTTAGAAGGTTAAATATTATTTAACTTTTATTACTTTTAAAAGACTACTGATATATGCTTCTTCTCTTTCTTGGGTAAATTCTTCAAGCCTTCCTATTAATCGATTATAAGTTTTGTTGTGCATACCTTTTGGTTTCTTCTTTGTATATGTTTGGAATATTAATTCTTCCATATCATCTTCTATATCACTCTTTAGTAATTTCAATCTTCTTCCTATTCGTTTTATCTTACTATCAATAGAGTAACATCTTTCATTGTTTTCTTGGCTGCTCTGATAATTAAGATTTGCACATATTCTGCATTTAAAGTAACTATCCCTTCTATCATAGTAAATCACTGCTATTCGCCTACAACATTCTGGACATATTAACCAGACTCTCCGCCCTCCATAATTACATGGTGTATAATCTAAATAGACTGAACACATAAAGTCTATCTCTTTTCCTGCCTCAGGGTCAGTCGTCGTATATATTAGAATTATTTCTTCTTCTTCAACATTAATTTCCATAGTTCCTACTCGCCCTGATTTTGTAGAGGTCCAACTAACAGGAAACTGCCTGCCCTTCTTTAACATACTTTTACAATAATATCTAATATCTATCCTTCTTGATTCTTCACAGGTCCACTTTCTATTTAATCTATTAGATCTCAAACCCATGCCACTTCCTGTACCACCCATATTTTTAACACCAGCCTTTTTTAACCTAAATCATTAAGCAAATTTAAATTATTTCAATTCAAACTATTAGTTGAAATTATCACTTTTAATATGCGAAATTTCTCACTTACCTCTATCCATTATTGTTTACCATCACTAATTTCAATAAATTTTGTATATTTTCCTAAAAACTTAAAAAGTATCCTTCCCAAGGGGCCAGTCCTATTTTTTAGTATAGCTACCTCCACCTGGCCCTCCTTGTTTATATAATCGTAACTATTATGTCTTGATAGCGATATAACTACATCTGCGTCCTGTTCTATTGCTCCTGATTCGCGAAGGTCAGAAAGTGTTGGTTTTTTGTCTTCTTTTACGTTTCTATTAAACTGTGACAGTCCGATTACAATAACATCATTACCTGCAGCAATGGTCTTTAGTCCCCTTGCCACTGCAGCTACTTTCTGCTCCCGGTTATCACCATTTCTGCATTCTACTAACTGGATATAATCTACTACTACAAGATCTATATTCCATTTGTATTTAGCCTCAGTTACGTACTTTCTTATGCTGTCAATTGAGGCCGTCATGGAATTGTAATAATAAAGGGGGTAGTTTTCTATTTTACCTATCTCTTCTCCGATTTCTTTCTCATTATCAACTTTGCCATTTACTAAATCCTGGCTGTTTACTTCTATGTTTATGGAAATTATTTTTCTGTAGATATCGAGACTGTCTTCTTCCAGGGAGAAGAGCAGGCACTTTACTTTGTTCTTTAACACTTCGGTTAAAATATTTAGAGCAAAGGAGCTTTTTCCAATGGAGGTTCTTGAGGCAATTACATATAGCTTCTTTTTCTGAAGGCCCGAAAGGGCAGCATCAAGGTTTTTAAATCCTGTGGTAATGCCAATGATATTTCCTCCCCTTTCTTTTCTTAGCTTGAGATCTGATAAAAATTCCTCATTAAAGCTACCAAACTTAACTAACTTACTTTTACTTGTATCGGTAGTGGCATCAAATATCTTTTTCTGAGCCCAGCTTTTAAACTCTTCAACATCTTCTTTGGGACCCTCCATTACCCTTGTATATATCTCCTGGGATGCTTCCTGCACTCTTCGCAGCTGGCTATAGTCCTTTACCCTCTGGGCGTAGTACCTTCCCAGTGAGGGTGCACTAATATCAGCTATTAGGCTGTGAATATAAACCTTTCCTCCCACCTCTTTTATTTTGCTAGTTCTTTTTAGAAAGTCAGCTATAGTTATTGGATCAATCAATTCTTTTGCTAGGTGCATGCATTCAAGTGCTTTGTATATGATCTGGTGAGATAAACCATAAAAATCACTTGCTTCAAGCATTGAAAAAATATCTATCCTTGCTTTTTCTGATTGAAGTATCGACCCCAATGTTGCCTTTTCTGAATCAGTATCATATGGGGATAGTTTTTTTAATTTTGATGTATCCATGTTATTTCCTCTTGATCATTTTTGGTTTTCCTTCACATGCTTATGTATTTTTCGACCTGTCGTTAATTTTTAA
>SDBT01021024.1_pt1 | contig 10199 bp, 20 predicted proteins | sample 2277101 | NCBI WGS metagenome assembly SDBT01 (sample SAMN10404973, study PRJNA504765) | marine sediment metagenome | isolation source: marine sediment core GS10_PC15, 103 cmbsf | place: Arctic Ocean: Southern Knipovich Ridge | collected 2010
CTCGATAGCTGCCAGCAACTCGCGGAGGTCGCCGTAGTCCTGGCACAGAATTATTACCCGCCAATTCAAACGCTTATCCACGGGCGGCTTAGTCATCGTATCATTCGCCCCGTACAAAATGAGACCATCCGTGGTGACGTCTCCGAACCCAATCTCTACAAACGCCTCACCCTCAACCAGAGCGATGGCTGCCTTGAGTGCGTCGTAGGGGATGGTAATTTTGGTAACACAAGTAACTGACTCGCTATTATATCGCCCAATTCCAAAACCATCATCCATATCGATATCATGCAAAATGCTCCTGCCGTTAGTCCCGGATATTATGTACTTGCCCAGGAACATTTGAGCAATTCCGTTGTCTCTAGTCGTCATCCCATCCTTCGTCAGCTTGTAGTTAGGCATCGGGGGCCTCCTCGGTGTTGGCATCGGGGGCCTCCTTGATTTCCCGTGACCACGACCCACACTTCCCTGGGTCCAAATTCCGAACTCTGAAAAACTCACGGGTTTTGCTCTTTACCTCTTCAAGAGTATCGCCCTCGACATCGAATGAGTCTTCTGTCTCGCATGGCCTCGTGAACGTTATTCGGTATTTCATCTACTCCCCCTCCTCGGTGTCGGGCTTGAGGGCGGCTCGGGCCTTCTTGATGAATATCTTATAGGCACATTCGTAGTCATTATCCCGGTCCTCTTCGTCCATCTCGGTTATGAGAAGCTGCTTTGCCATCTCTCTCAACACCTCCCGCAGCCGCTTGTTCTCAGCTTCACACTTGTCGTTTGCTTTCGTGGCAGTCCCTCGCCAGTACTTCCAGTTTGCAACTTCGATCTCAAGCCGCTTGTTCTCCTCGGCCTGGGCATCAACCTCATCGCATAATCCAAGTACATATCGACAAGCACGGACACTTGGTATATGCCCTGAAAAACCGGAAGTGTGTGTCGTGGCTTCCCATTCTCGTATCGCTTCAGTGTCAATCATGTTCAGCCTCCGTGTTGGATTTGAGGGCTTCGGCTATCTTCTGCGCCGCTCCGTCGTCAGCAATCGATCCGTGAAGGTCTGTTAGGAAATCCCTCAGCCGCTTGATCTCCCTTTTTGCCTCCACAAGATCATCCCCGCGCAACTCCACTACAGAAATCAAATGCAGGGTTGCTGATTTCTCCTGCTTGATCTCCTTGGACTGGGCGTCGAGTATGGGCTCGACTTCGCTGGTCTTCATCAGCGAATCGCCTGTTTTGCCATCGTCCTTGAATAAACAGAAATTAGGATTCCAGTAGTACTTGGGTATGCCGCTCATTTCGCCTTCTCCTCTCTGACCGTGGCCTCCATCTCGCACTTGCCCTGGTCCTTGCAATTGTCGCAGTCGTGGCCGGACATGCCGGCTTTGACCATGAACTTGGCCGCAAGTTCTGAGATGCCGCCGAAACTGTCCACTTTCTGCGCCATCTGCATCGCCGCGTATGTGCTCTTGCCCACGGCATCCACCGCGTGCGGCGCCTTGTCAAGATAGTCAGCCTCTGCCTCGGTGAGTTTCCGAGCAGACTCCCTGATCATTCTCGAGTACTCCACAGCCCTCTCGTCGACGGGAAACTCCGCTTCCTCCATCGTGTTTTTGAGATCGATCAAACCCACGCAAAGATCGATATGGTCCTGCACTTTTTCTGTCATAAAAACTCCTATACCTTCCAAAATAATTGCTTGCTGTGTATCCCTTTGCACACAGCAAGCAATACCGCGTCTTGCTGTCGCGCTCCTCGGCAAGTAGCTCTTGAATGGTCACTACTGATGCTCCTTTACTTCGCATTTTTTGCCATATGTGCCCATAGCATTCTCTGAATACATTACGATATGGCCAGCACCACCGTGGAACTCGGTATGGTTTTTCATCCACGCTTCAAGTTCCCCGGGCTTCCAGATATAACCTGCTTCCGGGTAATGTTTCCAAAATAGCTTCTCAGACCCACATTCGGTACACCGTAGCCATAGTCTATCGTTCGCCATTGTTTTCTCCTCTCACCTCATACATAAAGTTACTCCTCACTTGTAATATAAGGTAATACACTGTCAATGTCTATTTCTTTCTGAACTTGCACACGGCCACGCCGACGACGACCAAGGCCAGTGCCAGGACGAGGCCTGCGGAGATGTAGGCATTCATCACACCACCTTGAAGTCGTAGACAATCACCCAGGGGTTGCTTGACCATGGGTATTTTTTGCCGTTTATTTTGTCCCAGATCTCATGGAACCCGTTTCGATAGCTTCCGCCTGGCCGGTTGTGTTTCTCGATCTCTGGGTTGTCTGCGTGCCATGGCTGTACGCCTTCAGCCTTCCCATCCTCCTCGCCGATGGCCTTCAACCGTTCGACCCGTACCCCGGTAATCTCGCAGAGCGTCCGCGCGGCTTCGTGCGGCATGTACATTGCTGACAGGGTGTCGCGTTTCCATCGCCATTCAGGTACATGGAGAGCGCCGCCAATCATTACCATTTTCCCATCATCCGCATATGCTGCGCAAAACTTACCGCAAACCTCCTTGCCTTTTGCCAGCGGCTCAGTCATCACGCGGATATCGCCGACCTGGATCGGGATTTTCCATTCGTCAACAACCTCGCCGCCTTCTTCTTCTGCCGTCGCCCATTCATCAAGCCAATTCACCCACACTTTCGTACACGTTGGTTGTGGCTTCAACACCCGGCGTGTCTGAGTCTTTTCCCCCGCCCGTATCGCGCGCCGCCCCCACTCTTGGAAGAGAGGCATTCTACCGGCGATTTCGTGGCCTCGGATTATGGTTTTCATCCTACCTCCTCGCCACAATCCCTTGAACCCTGCGTGTCGTCAGCCCGTAATTATGGGCGCATGTCGCATAGGCCGTCATATTACTGGCACCTTCTTTTATGGTGTCGGTAAATAACCTTATAATGTCTTCATCCCTGCCAGGAACCGGTACTTCATGGGGTACGTAAATGGTATCGCCCCCGAACTCGCGGACCAGTGCCGCCATGGCCTTGGTTCCAATGGCATCAAGTATTCTGTCGCTGACGTGCATGCTTACCTCCTCTGGGGTGGTGCCCTATATGCCAGCCATGGCACCACCGGCATTCGTAAACCTTCATTCCACGGATAAGGAGCCCCGCTGATGCCAGGGAAAACAGGTGATTATTGGCAGCGGACCTATCCTCGTGTCTGACTTTGTGACCGCACTGCCTGCGCCTGATCCTGCGCTTACTCGCCATTGCTACGGCGTGACCTGGATCAGCCGGACGAGGGCGGAGATAATCACACTCATGGAAATAGTAATGGCCACACACATGAATGCATCATCAGCACTCAAAAGTGGCCGTTTCGCATCCTTCCGTCTCTTGCGCCTCACCGCCGCGTCCCAGTGCTTTTGGTATTCTATCCACAAACGTGTTCTCACGGCTCCTAGTTGTGTGGGCTCAGATAGTGTGAGACGTTCCCATGTTCGGCCAAACGATTTCCGCCTGTAAAGCTCCCAATACGCAGGCACCATTTTGCCTGTATATTCCCACGATTCATCCTGACATTCATTGAATTTCATCACTTCATATTTCATTTCTTCCTCCTGCGTTTGCTCGCCACTAATTCGCGCCTGGCAGCAGTGGAACCGGGGGCTCATCTTTGAATCCCATCAAAAACTGGGGCCCGCTGTATTCCCCATCAAGAGCAACAATGGCCGCGTTGATATAAAGAAACTCGCGCCAAAATGCGACATCGGCGGTTACTAACTCATTGTTGAGGTGACGTGACCACTCTAAATCACGGTGGGGTCTTGCTTTACGCTTGAACCATTTCACCGGTTTCCTCCTCCGTTACTTCGTTGACTATATGCCAGACAGGTCGACCGTTCGGAGCTGGTACTGTATGGTATTCGCCCCACGTGTCGTGCTCTACCTCCTTCTCATCGATGGGTCCACAGAGATAACAACTCCAATGCTTGGTCTTGGGAGGCTTTTTACCGAACACGGTTTCCATCCACGCGCAATGCGGACACCCCACGGCTTCACCCTCACAGTGATCGGCCCCGTTGTGCAGATACACAAAAACCTCGGTCCAGATCCAGTACTCGCGGTTACTCATGATTTTCATAATACGGCCTCCTTCAGAATGCGGTAGCAGCTGCTCTGCGGTATCCCGAACATTTTCCCCAACTGTTTCGTGGTGCTGCCATTATCAAACAGTTTACACAACTCGGTTCTCTGGTCTGAAGTCAATATCTTATAGGATTGGCGGCCCCTTCCGAAAACACGTTCGTCTGATCTGAACTTCCCCAGTCGCTGTATAACGATATGCGCGGGCTGGACCTGGTCTGGGTGCATGGTGAAATCGATGTCGGTTTTGCCGTAATTGATAATCTCCGCGGTGTCGTCGACGGCGTCGCCCAGCGTCTTAATCTCGGCTTTCGTCATCGACGCTCTCCTGTTTCTGTCATTTTCTCGAGTCTCTCCTTGAATTGCTTGATACGTCAAAATGTAGGGTATGTAGGCAAATGCGTGTTTTACCTTTAGCCTCATGAGAATTTATTTATTTCACTTATACCCAAAACACCTGTTTCCTTACATACGCTACATATTTTCCCATTTCAAGACCATATCTAGCCAGAAAATACCGTTTTGTGTACGTGTTCTCGTACACCCACGTTCTTCAAGTTCCGACGGAAACCGCTTATTAGAGAACGCTTTCAGCCCATTTTCTTCTGCCCACTTCCTATATGCGTCATATAAAGTCTGAGCACCAACTCGCCCGCCAGGAGACTTCTCTATTTTGTTTTCAATGAATTCCTTCAGAACATCTGAATCATCCTTATAGCTTGCTATAGCGTGGAGCACCTTCTCAGGAGTGTCTCTCAAGCCCTCTTTTTTCCATAATCCATAACCGCGCAAAGCCCAGCTCAATATTCCCGAAGATTCTTCGGACCAAAGTTGCTTATCGTAATCAAGTATCCTCTCATCCTCTGGTACGGCATGGTCAAAAGGGAGTAGTTTGATACGACGCCAAAAACCAGAACTGTCATCCACTCGTGGCTTGTTGTTGCTCGATATCCATATCTTGCCGGTAATGGCTATTTCTTCCCAGTCAGCCCTCATTCTGCGAGCTGCTATTTTACGCTCGCCTGACATTTCCTTTATTCTGCTTTCGTTCCACCGGCGCCCCTTACCTGGCTCTTGCGCGAGAATGAACCGAGCACCGGCAAGGGCATATATGTTTGAGGGATGGTCAGCATTGTTCTGCTGAAGAAAAGTTTCGACAGCCGTCCTCACTGCGTAGTCGCCGAGTAGTTTTTCAATAATGTTGATTGTGGTGCTTTTCCCCGTTTCCCCTGCCCCGTACACAAAAACAAAAATTTGTTCCCCGGTCTCACCACTCAGTGAGTAGCCTACTAGTTTTTGGAAATACGTTATCAACTCCAAATCGTCTTGGAAACAAGTAGCTAAATGAGTTAGCCACATAGGGCATTCAGCGTTTTTCACGAAAACAGCAGTTGATATTTTTGTAATTTTCAGATCTGGGGAATGGTGGAGTACTTTGTCGTTACCAAGATCCAGGATGCCATTTGCTACATTGAGCAGAAGCGGATTTACATCGAGTTCCTCCGGCACAACGGATAGGTCGTCTTTTGCCAGGTCCGTCATGGATTGGATCTTGTTCTTCGTTTCAAGAGACAATACGCCTCGTGCAAATGCTTTACGTTCCTTGTCGTCGTATATATCGGCGATCTCTGAGTAGAGGCCCCTAATCATGCCCTTGGCGACGGTGATAACCTGGAGCGACCTATCCTCGGCCCATCTTTTGCCGTCATAGTAATACCACCTGGCATGTGGATCGCAATACAAAAGCCGGCCCAAGGCCACCTCATAGAAGCGTCTTGCGTTTGAGATATCGGTCCAACTATAGCCAGTAGACGCCACAGGGTATTTCGAATAACTATCGGCGATTCCGCTAATTTTGTTTTCCGTACCTCCTGATAGTGGAGGATCAAGTACGCAGCGCCTATCAAACGCTTCTATGAGCTTATTGTACAGTTGGTCTCGTTCCAGCCCCTGAGCTCGCAACCTCCCGGCTTGCGAAAGTAAAAATTGAGTACGTTCGCCGTCCAGTATTTTGCCTGATCCATTAGATTTTGGCGGTTGTGTTTTGCTCGAAGTTGCCTCGTGACTATTGATTTTGTCGACGAGCCACGGAGGGGGCGCGGCAAAGTTGACGTCTTTCACCGTCACATACTCCGTACCACTTTCATAAAAAGACCCAGGAGTCGTTACGCACTGGCGGTTGCCGATGGCCTCGACGCCGGAGAGTAGATCCTGAATCTTCGTGAAGTCGAGCGCCGTGTCCCATTTGAAATATAGGTGCTGGCCGCCGCTTGGCGTCCTGACGGTGAAGGTTTCCACGTCGCGCCCGTCGGCGAAGGCGGCCCAACTCTCAAGACCATTTTCGTTGCCCTTCACATCAATGTCTATGACAAGAAGATCTGACGCTTCACCACACAGAGCGGCCCAGTTGCACTTAGGGAATTGCTTCGACCACTGAGCTATCTGATCGACATCGCAGGTAGCCATTGTTGGCCACTTGTTAATTTTGGGTTTTTTATTGCGGTCCTGGGGAAATATCTTAATGCCGAGATCAGTAAATAGCCTGACGGTGTTTATCTGCCGTGTTGTTGGCATCCCTTCACCATAAATCAGCAGGCGGTAGTTTGTCTATTATCTTGTCGAGTTGTTTCCAGCAAAGACTCTCTATGTGGAAATTGTGAGCCAAGCAGGAGTCGCCATCGTAGTACCCACAAGCACGGCAGGTCCATGTCATCATGCATTCAAAAAAATAGTATTTTCCACAAGAATAGCACTTCCCAACGCCCGCGGTTTCATCTGCGAAGTCCTGTTTGTATAACTCTGGGAAAATGTTCCACATCCTCCCTCTTGAATCCCCCAGAACGACCATACGAGTAGGGTCCTGGAGTCTTTCCATGTATGGCGACCAGCTATCACCAGGAACGTCTACAAGCCCCGCGAAATCCTCCTCGCAGATAGCCTCGGCCAACTTTATTGTTTTATCTATCCTCTCGCCATGCGACCCCTTGACCTCAAAAAATGTGCGTATTCCTGGCAGCCAGAAGTCAGGCAGGTACCAAATACCTTCGAGATCAAACCCTTGGTTCTCGTACTCCCACTCAATCTCCGCTGCGTTAAAGATGGTAGCATAGGCAGCCTCCAGCTTACTTTTGAACTTCACCCCGTCATACGTTGTAGGAATAGATTTTATCAATTTTCCACCCCATAAAAAAAGCTATTTTCCGGCACCCAAGTCGACCCCGCCGAGAATAACTCAGAAGGTTGGATGCCGGAAAATAGCTTTTCATGAGCATCCGGTCGACTCGGATCTTGTCAACAGCTTACGCAAACTGACGAGCCTTGTCAACTCATCGCCCCTGTCAAGCAAAACCGACAAAAAAGCCCCTACCCACCGTGACGAATCACAGACAGTAGGGGCCGAACCGGTTATGGGTTGCTGGGCACGCAGGTTACGGTGTTTTGTTTAGCCCTTTTCTCGCTTCCACAAGGGAGCTCATCGCCGATTCATGTACCCTGTTTTGCTCTTTTGCGAGCGTTCTTAGCACGTCGCGACATTCCGTGCACACTTCCAGAGTGTGCATATAATCATCTGACTCATACTCAGAAAACAGTTCCTCGCGGTCAGATTCTTTAGCCTCTACCCGCTTCCCGCACAGATCGCATACATAGATTTTCAGTTCCATTGTTTTACTCCTTATTTATAATGTATTGTAAGCGCTTGTTAATTGTCAAGAGAAAGAACGCAGTCTTTTTTATGGGGTCGGATTAGTCGGTTATGTCGAAAACGATACGCCGATTCTTTCTCTCAATACCGGCGCGGTCGAGTAGCTGGTAAAGCATGACCTGGGTAATGTCGAGGTGCTTGGCAGCCTCCCTCACAGTCATGGTTTCGTACAGCCGTTTCAGCTCAGTCCTGGATACGGTTTTGTGGATCATGCGAGCCTCCTATTCTTCGTCCGCCTCTTCCCAATCTATCAGGTGTGTGAGCTGGACAAGATACTTGCGGACAATCATCCGTTCCTCTTTGTCCTTGGGCAAGAGCTTGCGAGCCCTCGTCATGAGCTTTTTCATGGGTTTGGCCGCGAACGCTTGCCGCGTCACCGTCGCGACCATCCACCTCATCATCTTCTCTACATCTCTTGCGGTTTCCCTTACTGTTTCCTCATCCTCGTCGTTGATGTCAGCCGGGACTACCAGCCGGTAACCTTTGGACCCGTTGATAATGGAAACTCCGTCTTTTATGAGATCCGTGACTCTATGGCTCGCTGTCCGAGGGTGACACTCGAATGTCTCCGCCAGCTCTCTCTTTGTCGTCCAGCAACCAGTCCCAAGCGCATCATAGATTTCTTCCTTCGTAACTGTCGGTACATTACTCATTCCAAACTCCTAATCGTTTCTGGATTATTTCGACCATGCTTTTGGCCTCTGCATACGATTCGTCCGTCCATCCTTCGGCCGGTACTTTGGCCGGCAAGATCGTCACTATCTCCCGGAGCTTGCTCAGGTACTTCAGGGCATCCCCGGTTGTGGCCTTCGTGTTCTCCTTCACCTCCTTTTTGTACTTATCCGCTGCCTTCTCTGCTTTCTTGGCGCGGACCTTATTTTTGATAGCCGTAACGGTGGTGTATTCCTTGTTTTCCTTGGCTTCCTTTTTTACCTCTTTCACGGCTTTGGGATTATTGAGGATAAACTGGTCATTTCTCATATCTTTCTCTGACTTGTACCCAAGCCGTTGCCATTTGGGTGGCTTGTCTCCGTTAGCGACCGGGGCAAGTGGGCTACTAGCTCTCCCCCCAGCAGCAGCTCGTGGCTCCTTCTTCGCCAATTCCCCCCGCCTCTGCTTCGCCTCAAACTCCAAGTCGTTAGCAGCAGAGCCATCCCTGTACCACGCATCGATCTGCTCGCTCAACCCGCCGATCTCTTCAGCAAGAGATATTTGTAGAGTCGCCCATTTTCTCGCCGCGCCAGCCCAAAATATCATGCCGTGAAGCTCATCGATGTTCATCAAGGCCACGTCGGGTGCGCGTTTCTGTAATTCTTTGAATGCATCCATGTCGTTCATTAGTCCTCCATTGCTATTTATTATGCTCTTTCTATATACCGTTGTCAAGCAAAACTTCATTGACACCAACGCCCAGGCCTCTTATCCTTTCTCCAAACAGGGAGGCGCTATGCCCAATGAGAAAAAGAGCTTCAGCATTCCAACCTGGCTTGTCATCGTCGCCTTCTGCTTCTCTTGCGCCAGCGCTGCCTGGGCGCTTTCCACCGAAGTCCACAACTACCGTGTAACAAGCCTCGGCACTCGCACCAACAACCACGAGACCGCGATTCAGGACCTCAGAGCCGCCGATGCCGAGCGCGATGTCATTTTGGGACAATTCTCAACCGAGCTCACGAACGTCGTCCAGGTACTCGATGAAGTACGCTCCGACGTGAAAGAACTTCTCCGAAGCCCTTGACTCTTGGTTTGCACAGTAGGGGGATGGAAGGGTATCCGGCCCCCTTTTTTTTATTTGACAAACCCGCCATATGACCTTATATTGCAAACAGAGGTGACACATGCCACGCAAAATACCAACAGAAACCCGGCGCAACGAAAGGATAACCTCCCTCGTCAGCGCAGAAGAACGTAAACGAATGGATGCCTATATCACGTCCGAACGACTCGGAATGAGTGAATTCATACGTCTCGCCACCATGGCCATGGTCGAGGTATGGGAAAAGCAAAAATAAAGATTGTCAGCGAGGACATCGTCCAGCAGCAGATCGTGGCGTACCTGACCAAGGTCTGCAGGAAGCTGGGCATTGCCTTTTTTTCGGTGCCCAATGAATCGGCGATGAAGGGCGGTGATAACAAGTCCAAACACTCACTGGTTCAATGGCTCAAAGGCATGGGCATGATTGCCGGCGCCCAGGACATCGTCATCCTCTACAAAGGCGGTCACGCCGCGCTCCTTGAGGTGAAATCCGCGACCGGCAAGCAGACGCCGTCTCAGATGGAATACGAGACCTGGGTACGACGCACCGATACCCCGTACTTTATCGTGCGATCGGTGGAGAATGTGGTAACGGTCTTTCGTGTGTTGGGGATAATTGAGAAGTGATAGATCCAGGCGGAT
>SDBT01021025.1_pt1 | contig 10199 bp, 7 predicted proteins | sample 2277101 | NCBI WGS metagenome assembly SDBT01 (sample SAMN10404973, study PRJNA504765) | marine sediment metagenome | isolation source: marine sediment core GS10_PC15, 103 cmbsf | place: Arctic Ocean: Southern Knipovich Ridge | collected 2010
TTTGCGCTCTTCGACGTGGAGCGCTTGCTGTCGCGTCGCCCGTCGGATGCACCCTATTTAAACGGGTTTATGAAGCTCCTCTCTGATGTTTGCTATGAGCACAGTTTCTTCGACGCCCATCGCGATATGGGGGACTAGCGCCTTGTATCGTGTTTACACAGTTCTTGTGAATCCCGTCGATGGCTGTTCGGAAATAAAGGCTGATTATTCGCGAATAAGTGTCGTATTCTCAAATTAATCAGTTGTTCAGTAATAAGTGACCTGTCCACAAAGGTTGGTCCGGTCGCCTCTGTCAGTGTATTCTTTTTGTGCGAGATAAGACATGAACGACCGTCTAGTTTATATGGGACCATGGGCCAGCATGCAACCTCTCGATGAAATAGATGAGCATGGTTATCATCATCAGTGGCAGATCAATGTATGGGTAAAATTCAACAATTGCGCAGAGAAACAGGAACGCCTTGTAACCAGGCTACGCGCGCGCTATATCGTTAATCCCAGTGCCAAGGTCACAGTCAAAGACAACCCTAATCAATTCTGGAATCATAGTCGCATATGGGGTCGATTCATTACTACGATTCATTCTGTTCAATTGACTATATCATTCAAAACGGAGACCAATATCGAGAATAATTTGTTTGTTCTTGATGAGTATATTCAACCATTCAAAGAAAACTTTCTTGTTGATATGAAATATATAATCGATTCTTAGTGCTTCTCTCTCTCTCTCTCTCTCTCTTTGACTTTCTTGGGTCATACCCACTTTCAGTCGGGTTCTCTTGAGCGACAGACACGGCACAAATGGCACGCACACGTCCTCGCCACAAGGCGCAGTACGATAACTTCATCCATCCGAATTATGGCCAGACGGACGACGTCAACGAGATCGAGATTACCAAAGTGTTCCAACGTCTCTCCGACGACCTGATACAGCAGATTCCCGACGAGGGCGAGCCGGCCGATGGTTACATGTACAATTCGCACATGGGCGCCTTTCTGCGCACGCTCGACCAGGCCAAGGACCACTACGTCAAGGCCTTGCTTGCCTTTTGGCTCAAGCGTGGACCGCGTGATCCAACGCGCGACGGGTCGCTCGATCCAACCCATGACGTCGTCCGCACGGTCGATGGTGATACCATTCGCCACGTTCTCACGCCGATCGCCAAGCCCGACGATGCGTAAGTGACATGTCGTCGTCGTCGTCGTAAATGGCGTGTTTTTCATCAATAAAAACAACTTTTTAAGTTGAAAATAATAATGTGCTGACAGGCGTGCCTATCTTAATCAGTCCCTCTTGTCGTTGAAAAAGTGCATCACAACGAACAATGGCCAACGACAACAATCTCGAACAGGTCCAGACGTTCCAGAAACTCTACGCAGAGTTCCGCACCGCGCGCAATGTGGCCTTCGGTCTGGCCGCCGCGAAGGACTTCACCAGACGCGCGGACGAAACCAATGCGGAGTTTCTCGCCCGACTCTCCACTTTCGCGGAGAATCACAAGCGATCCAACGATGCGGTGGACAAGGCGTTCGAAGCGGCCAGGGGCGCAGGAAGGACCTTGCTCAGCATCGTTTTCCTGGATATCGACAGCTTCAGGCGCGGATGCCAGCCCTACCTAATCAAGCAGGGCTACGCCGAGCTGGCCAACGTTTACCTCTTCACCGCGCCGCTCGATGCCTTGAACGCGATTTTTATGCGCAGCGAGTTCGGCGGATTCGGGACCACGTCTTGGCAAACCATCGCGGCGCTCAACCACGAGATGGAAGACACGATCTACGGCAGCTTCCTCGACGAGTACATGCATGTGCGCGACCTCGTGGTGGCAGGAAAGCTGGCCAGCGATCCATTCCCAACGGACGACATGGATAGGGTGCGCTCGCAAATCCTCGCGCCGTCGACCCACTCTGGTGTGCTCAAGAAGGCTATTGCGCATGTCCAGAAGCGTGTTTGAGTAGTAGGATCAATACACGTGGATATTGGCTTTTATTTTTTTAGACTCAGGTCCACGATGAGGCATCCGGTCAGTACATCGTTGTAATGCTCATTAAATTTATCGAGCTCTTCGCCCTTCAACCATACCTCACCCTCGCAGAAGCGGCAATAATTACCATAATCAGAACAGGCATGTGCTCGATAGGTCTTGCCGCCTAGCTGAAATTCTATGGTATCGCTGTGGAGATAATGTATAAGGTTATCGTATCCCGGCGTATCCTTGTTCAGGCGTTCCTCGTCGAACATACGGATGTAGTAGTAGAATCCCATGGCGAAGAGACTGACTGTTCCCATAACTATAGTTATGAAATACGGTTTCATTCGGTAGAAAACAGCGCAGATAGGGTGTGCCAACCCAATTCTACACGAGACACAAGCAAAGCCGCGGACACGGCGTGTCACGGCAGTTCATTTGCCGCGCTATGGATATCCTACTGAGCGTGCAAGTCGATCCGTTTGGTCTGGCCGGCTTCCCGCGCGAGTACAACCCGCGCATCATCGTCTGGACCACCGATCCGCGCCAGCGCCAGACGATCATTGCGGGCACGGCCGTCGACACGGTTGATCTCGTGCCAATCCCGGCATCGACGCGGCTGGAGACGGAGCGCCCCATTGTGTTCAACGCTGCGTCCGATGGCGACTTCCCCGTGCTCGATCCGCGGGCCGATGTGTGTGTGGCGCTGTACGCCCACTCGCGCATGAAGGATGGCTCGGGCAAGCCTGTCTCGGAGTCGCGCGAACGCGACCCGTACTCCATCTCCCTTGGCCAGTTCGCCGTCCCCTGGCACGTCCTCTTGCGCTTCCTCGTCAAGGATGGCCACAGCCTCCTAGCACGCAACGAGCAGCCAGAAGACGAGACGATCTTTCCCAGCACCACCCTGACGCAGGATCTCGTCTCGCTCAACACGGTCGACGGCATTCGCTATCGCCTCAACGAAATGAAGGAAAAGGAGAAGAAGCACGCCGAGTCCGAGTGGTCGAGCGACGATGACGATGACGATGAATCGCCGAAGCAGTCCCTCACCAAGCTGCTCAGCGAGAACTTGGTACCGCTGTCAACGAAGGCGCGTGTGATCATCCACGTATCCTGCGTCGACCGAAAGCGCTCGGCGCTCGATACTCGCCTGGAGCGGATTGAGCATGCCATTGTGCAGTCGGCACCATCGCATGGCACAAGCTTCGATGCGCTCGTGCGCAGTCACGACAAGGAGAGCGGCCGCGAAGAGCGCCTCATCGTGGAGGCCACGACGCGCTACATGGAAACGTATAAGACCTTCTTCGACGCCAGCACATCCCGTCTCAACTTCCCCAATGTCGCATCCAAGGGCGCATCGCTCACGTTCGAGCCGGACGTACCGAGCCTCTCGCGCTTCCACCTGACGACCTGGATCAACGGCAGCGATCGCTACCCGTTCGCCGAGTGGTGGCTCGCAACGCTGCCGAATACGCCGCTCGGGCGCGCGTCGCTGCCCGAGCCGACCGAGGCGACCGAGCTCTTCCTCGTCAACCTGTCGCGCATGGCGCTGCGCCGTGTCTCTCTGAGCGAACGCGCCTTTGTCGACGCGGTCGATGGCGCGTCGTCCGGCACCGATCTCCGCTATGCCGACACGCAAACGACGCAGCACGCACAGCTGGTGCGCGCGGCCGAAGCCGTCTTCCACACGTGCATGCTCGTCTCGCACGCGTGCCGCTACACGAGCGACGGCCGCTACGTGAACGCGGAGGCGGCGCGGCAGCTCCATACCGTGCGGCTTGGCGACGAGCGCTTCGATGTGGAGTCGCCGCAGCACGATACGATCGCGGGACAGGCCAGCGACGGCGACTGCGAGGACGAGGAGAAGCCCATTGGCATCATCTTCTCGCTGCTCGACATGGGCCGCATCCGCCACGGCGGCAGCAAGCCGCGCGGCTGGGACGACCCCGTCCTGGCACGCATGCAGCGCATCGCTAGCATCTATGTTGATTTCCACAACTTTGGGAGCGTGCGTGGCGCCCAGCTCAGCGACGCCAAGGACAAGGGCAACGAAGAGGGCCTAGTGGGCGACAAGAATGATCGCCGCGAGCGGCCGGGCGGGCACATGTTCTTTTCCGCTGCCACGCTCTTCCACCTGTCCGAGCGCTACGGGAAGCATCGCGAGCTCGTTTCGTCCATGCACGGCGCCGACGTCGATCTTCAGGCCACGCTCGACCGCCACGCCGACGGGATTCTGTCCGGGTGGCTCGAGGACGCGACACCAACACGGCTTGCCGCGCTGCGCCGCATCTGGTCGTCGCTCCCGGTCGTTGTGTGCGAAGGCACGGGACGCCAGGAACCGCTGCTCCTGACGCCCGAGGCGTACTTTGGACGCACGACCGAGCTGCTCGAGCGCACCGCCGGGCACATCAACATCCTATCGACGCTCGCGCTGTGGCGCCGCGGCAATGGCAACGGGCTCAGCAAGCGCATGCAACGCGCCTTGGGCACGCCAAGCCCCTACGGGTTCCAGAAGCGGCTCGCCATCGAGAGCAGCTATGCGCACGACGACAAGTCCAACCGCACCTACGCGCGCCACCTCTCGGGCTTCTACCGCCGCTTCGTGCACAGCGTGAGCGCCAAGCTCCATGCCATTGATGCGCGCTTCGCCCACCTCGTCTGGCTGCAGCCCTCGGCGCGACGCTACGGGTGCAGCTTGCGCCTCTTTCTCGAGAACGAGGGCGACGCGCTGCCCATGCCGTTTCCCGCCTCGCTGCGCGACGCGTACACGCGCGATGCGGACGGCACGTCCTCGGTGGCGCTCACGGATGCGTGGGCGCGGCACATGCGTCGCATCATCCCGTACAATCTCGGCTTCCACTACCTGTCCCGCCGGTACGGCCACGACAAGATTAGCGCCCGGCTCTCGAGCCAGGCATCGCTGGCGGACGCGGCCGACACGGGCGTGGACGAGTTCTATTGCCACCTCTATTGCAAACGCGACCACGCCGTCTCTTCGCCATTGTCCATGGCCCGGGTAGACGGGGACGCGGAAATCATCGATGTGCCCGTCGACAGCATTCTGGCCGACGCCATCGGTCCCGATGCCACGTGGCAAGGCGAGGTCGAGAACGTGCTGGTCGTTCGCGCCGCAAAGGGAGCGACCCGAGAGCACGCGGAGCGGCTGCAAGCACAGGTGCACAAGCACCTTCGCGGCGTGGTCGCGACACGGATCTACGCCGAGCGCGTCCTGCCCTGGATGCCCACGAACCTGTGCCTCGTGCTGCGCCGGCGCATCGTGCTGCGCCGCTCCGTGACGCCGGCCGTGATCACAAACACCCGCGTCTTCGACCATCTATTTGCCCTGGCCAGCGACGGCATTCCAAGCCCAAACGAAGACCTCCCGCGCTCGGACGTGACGCTGAGGGAGGCAAAGCGTGTAGCCCGCCTCTTGCGCGTCGATACGCGTGTGGTGCCGGTGGCGCGGCTGCGCGTCGGCATGACGGTGGAGCTGGAGCACGGACGGCACGATGCGCGCACGAACGTGACGGACGACGATCTGGTGACGACGGCGCGCATTGCGCTGGCGCATTTCATTGAGAACCCGGGTCGGCACGACGTGCAAACGGGCGCGCTCGTGGGCGATTACTACGATTTCCTCGCGAGCAGCGAGCAGCGTCAAGGTGCCTTTTGGAAAGGCCGAGACAAGCCCCGTGTGTTTCTCTAAATCTGTATATATACATTAGAACACGACTATGCGTGTTTCATGTGTTGTATTATAAAGAAGAGAATAACTCGTCGAGCGAATGGTCCATATCCAACAGTCGTGGTCGCTTTTTTGGCCGTCGCGCGGATGATGCACGAGATAGAGCACGCATTTCTTTTCGCAAGATAGTTGCCTCGTGTTCAAACACTTGGTGGTTACTCAGCATTGCTGTCACACTGGCCATGGTTGTACTCCGAATGGAAAATCGTTTCCCGTTCACTCCCTTGACGCAGAAAATACGGTGTTTGTGAGTCGTAATGGCATCGTCGGTCATTTCGTCCATAGGACGAAAAAGACGTGCATCATTATCATCGAGAATGATATATGGCGTTGTAAGCAGTTCCTCGTCGTGTTTGTTATACTTTTCACAAATACGAGAAAGCATGCGCTCTTCCAACACGCGCACAGATAGCCAAAAGTCGAGCATATCGCGGTATCCATGGGTGATGTAAGGGTTACGGGGATTCATTAAACAACGCAGTCCCTTTTCAAGGGTAATGATGCGTCTCGCGTGTTTTTTCGGATTTTTCAAAGCATATAAAATAGCCAATTCAAACCAGCGATTGGGTAACTCATCCGCTCCTTTAGGAATGCCGCAGAGCTTGTATCGCGCATGAGGACATCGCGCTTTGGTTATCGCCAACATGAACGTGTACACGGATCGCCAGGTGGGCCTGATGAGACGCTTCCATGATTGGCAAACGGTTGATAGAAGACGAAGTTGATGCACGGTTTTGACCACCGTTTCGTACCATTTGCGAGAGTTGGAATAGAATAGGTGTTCGTTTCGTTTCTTCTTATCGATATCTCTGTACAAGGGCGTGACGTCCATGTCGGTTGATATAGAGATAATAGAGTTATCTCGGTTAGTTGTAACATGGCCAAGTATCTTGGCCGGTGAATATAAGGCAAAGGATATCACATTGTCGGTGTACGCTTGGAACACCAGCATCAGCATCTCGTCCGGCAGCGATGCCATGACCCACTCCTAACCAAGCAGCGGGGTGGACTGATATAGAGGAACCTGTTTTTTGTCAAACATTAAACCTTGCGCAGTAAATTTGGCACGGAATATTGGAGATAATATGCCAATCAGTGCTTTTAATGAAGCGAAGTCGTGCCAAGGCGGTCGTCGATGTCGATCCGTGCTACCTCGGCGATGAGGTGTGGGCACAGGCCGACCCCGATCCCGACTACCCACCCATCACCGTCTGCAGCTACGATATCGGGACGCGCAACTTCGCCGGCGGTCGGTTCACGCTCGTCGTGGCGCCGGGAAGCGAGGGCCAGACATGGTGGGTCTGGACTGATGGCGTGAGTGTCATTGATATACGAGGCGGGGACGGGATGATTGACCATGTGGTCGAGGCGCTCTTTGCCAAACTCGCCTCGCCCGAGTACACCTGGCTGTGGAAGGAGCCGCACGCGGTGACGGGCGACCCGCTGCTGCGCATCGCCGCCGAGCGCCAGGTTGACCAGATTCAAAGTGTTGCCGACAAGGAGGATGAAGAGGAAGGGGGGCAAAAGAAGTACAAGAAACGCAAGTACAAGCCTCCGATCATGTACGCGGTCTACGCCGCGCTGAAAATGCTCGTGGAAGCACGCGCAAGCCCAGCAGCCATTCTCGATACCCGGGCCTGGTACCGCTTGCAGCTGGGGTCGGCCAACGTGCCGATCGAAAGTATCACGCCCTCGCTCGTCTTCATACCCCGAAGCGGGTCGCAAAAGGCCGGTCTACGCGGTCTGCACGGTAGCGACCGGAAGGAGGGGGCAGGCGATACGGCCATGACCCTCATGGAAGACGATGGCGACCAGGAGGCGGCGCAGTTTCTCTACTCCCTGCCGGCCCCGCTTCCATACGGAAAACCGCGTCAGGACGCCGCCGATGTCTACCTCCAGGCCCGCCATCTCCTCGAGGAGCTGCACGACAGGCGACTCAAGGACGCGCGCAAGCGCAAGCTCGAAGAGGACCGCGCCGAGCGACAGACACTCAAGGCAACACGCAAGCGCAAGCGCGAAGAGGACCGCGCTGAGAAGCAGGCCCGCAAACGGCCCAGGAAGAAGACGCGTGTTGATGACACTGAAAAATGACTTTCTCCTAGTGAATAAAAAAGTTCACTTCGTTTTCATTGATGCACGTTTTGGTAACCAACGTTCAGTCACATCAAGCATGGGATATGTGTCGTCAATCTATGTCATGTTGGTGGCCCTTTATCATGTTAACAGAGTTGTTTTACTTGCGTTTTTCTCCGAACTTTCATCGTCGAAAACTTACACAGTACCCACTGGTGGCGATCGTGTGATAAACGTGTCGTACCGGCGTGCTGACGATACGGGAGACACGAAAAAATGACTCACCCTTTAACGACGAGGTTGGATGGACCACTAACCCCATTATTAAAGACATGTACTTATGATGTGTATTCATCACGTTGAAACAACCACACGAGCTTTGCCCGGCCTCTTCCACAGCCCACTGACATTATTTGGATTCCACGGAAGCGATCGCTTTCTCTTGTGCATCCACTTCCTCCTCGGAAGCGCGCAGCATTTCCACGGCTTCAATGAACCGGCCCAGTTGACGACGTTCGATCCAGAACGGAATGACCGCGAGTTGGCGCCGCGCCAGTGGCACCTCCTTTGCGAGTGCGGCGAGCGTCGCCCGACGAGAAGTACTTGCGCGTTCGAGAAACGTCTGGAAGTCCACGTTTTGCATGTCCTTCATGACACCGTCACTGTAGTACAGAAAGATGAGCGCGATACGTTCGCGTTCCGCCATGGCGCTCAGAAACGGGACAACAAATGTGAGCATCGTGGAAGGACGAGCGTGCTCTTGCGTCAGAATGTCCTCTTTCCACTGCGTGTACTGGCTCGACTCGGTATCCACAAACGCATGGCGCTCCATGTTGATGGTGTGGTTGCTCTGATCGCCATAGGCACGCGTCAGAATCGATTCTTTTCCTTCATTAAGCTTTTCCCGCAGTTCACCAGCGCGGGCACGAGCCTCCTTCAGGGCTGCGCTTGCTTCCTTGCGCTCCTTCTTCTTCATCGCTTTCTCCACCGTTTCCTGCATCGTGGGAAGTTGTTCAACAAGACGGTAGAGCTCCTGGGTCATATCGTAATTTTCTCCGACCATCTGCTGCAGTTGCTCGTCGCCATCGCTGATGAGCACGAGGTGTTCGTGGCGAATATCGACGCGGCATGCCTTCTGCGACGCAAAGGGCCTCTTGGCCAGCTGTATTTGCGCGTTGCGACCCGCCTCCGTCTCGGCCTTTGCCGCCAGAAAAAGTCCCCGCTTGAAGTCGGGCTCGCTAGCTCCCTCGGGTGCCAATGGATCGATCTCGATGATGATGCGTGACGGAATCCTCTCTTTGAAATAGGCGATTCTCGACAGGATGCGGTGCAGCCGCGAGATGTCCACCGAGCGTTCAAAGGCCAAAATTTGCGTGGCCAGCTTGATGTGATCGTCTATATGAAATGTTGTCAGGCCATAGAAACGGCGTGCCGGGGCTTCGGGTCCCTTGGCCGCTGGCTCGGTTTTCTTGCCATTGGTCGCCTCGGGCACACGATCATCCGCCTTTTCCGCCATGACACACGTATGGACAGAGTGCAAGACTGACTGGCTTCCCATTCCTACATGTGAATATATGTATAGCGCGAGAAAACAGCCATCCGAGCGAAATACCCGATGGGAAATACGAGAGAATCGATACGTGTGTATTCATAACGGGCGGAACGGAACACAGAACGGTCATCGTCTCGTGAAGCGGCCAACGCATCGCGGAGCGACCGTGTATAGATCAGCAGGAGATTTCATCCTCTGGCCAAGGGCAATCGTCGTGATGATGTCCGTGCAGCGCTCGAAGCGTGTCCTTGATGTTGCCGAGGAGATTTCGGTCTCCGTCGTTTAGGAGTGCCACGTCGTGGAGTGCTCCATCGCGCATAATCTCGGTCGAGGATCGCCGCAACGCATCTTGGCCCGCCCGGGTGATTAGGTGATCGATCATGGCGCGGCAGTGGCGCAGCTCGGCCACAAACGCCTCGCTGCCATTGGCCGACCGTTCGCTCGGCATGCGTTCGCCCGACGACTGAAGCGGATAGGCGTCGTCGTCCAGCACTAGCGTTGCGCTGGGATCCACAGGCGACAGTTGCAGGGTAAATGGCAGATCGTCGGAGAGCATTCGTCTACGCACGCGGCGAGAACGATTATTCTCATCGTTGGTCATGTCGGTATCTCCTGTGTGGGTTCTGGCCAGACGCTTCGTTGTTCTCGGTAAGGTCGGCGGCTTGCGTGGCGAGCGTGACGACGGCGGCGTCTTCTGGCCATTCTGTTCCATGGCCAAGCACAGCGTCTGGCCGTAGGTGCGTGCCAATCGACCAGCAGCTTCAACTGCCACAGCGTTTGTCATACGGCAGAAACTGGTTGTCGATAGCGAAAAATAAAACAGTTGCTGCGCACTCTCAGATGCCTGGATAAAATACCCACC
>SDBT01021026.1_pt1 | contig 10199 bp, 16 predicted proteins | sample 2277101 | NCBI WGS metagenome assembly SDBT01 (sample SAMN10404973, study PRJNA504765) | marine sediment metagenome | isolation source: marine sediment core GS10_PC15, 103 cmbsf | place: Arctic Ocean: Southern Knipovich Ridge | collected 2010
CAATATTGTTAAAGTTACTCCCTCTATCACATCTATATCTCCTGTAACATGAATTTTCCCACTCCATACTTCATCTTCATTTATAACACCACTTTTTACGACAAACTTTCCCCAACCAAAATAGAAGTATCCACCTATACCTAAAGCTAAGACTGCAAATATCAGAATGAAGATTTTTTTCTTCACTAATATAATAGTATCAAAGTGAAGTCTTAATAAAAAGTTGGCTCCCAAGTCGCTCGCTTACACGAACTTTGAAGGAAATTTTAGACCAGCCTCTACTTGTTCAAAATAGCCCTCTCATAGGTTAAGATAAAAACGCATGAGTAAACCGCTATCAGAATGGAAACAAAAAGAAGGGAAGTTAGTAAGGACTATTACCTTTAGCAATTTTAAGGAAGTGATTAGTGTGGTAAATAAGATTTCGAAGATTGCGGAAAAGGTGAACCATCACCCAGATCTAGAAATATTTAGTTACAGAAAATTAAGGATTAAAATACACACACATGAGCTCAATAAGTTAACTGAGAAAGATTTTGATCTTGCAATGAAGATTGATTCACTACTCAATGGCGAGTAATTATTTTAGCTCGCAGGATGGGGCGATTTTAGAATTTGGAAGCGAGTAGATATCTAGAGGCTCAATCTCGGGGGCTGAGTCTAGGGTTTATAATAGATAGAAGATGGCGTTACTCATAGTACTGGCATTGAGGCTAATTGTGCCAATCTCTATTTTTCGTTGGCCTTTGGTTGGTGGAGTGATTGCCATGCTTCTGGATGGAGCAGATGTTGTTCTTGTGGATATTCTTAATAGTTTTCTTGGCGAATCAATAGGATATCAGTTTGACTATCACTCCCTCGATAAATGGCTGGATTTCTACTACCTATCATTTGAATTTATTGTTTCCCTAAAATGGATAAACCGCTTTGCTCGTAATACAAGTGTCGTCCTTTTCGTCTTTCGAACCATAGGTTTTGTGCTATTTGAAGTAACAGGCATCCGAAAAATTTTATTTTTCTTCCCAAACCTTTTTGAAAACTTTTTCCTCTATTACCTTGCCGCCAAGCGCTTTTTCCCAAAACTCATTCCCAAAACCTTAATACAACTTGCAGTAGTCCTTGCAATCTTATATATCCCAAAATTTGCTCAGGAATGGATTCTCCACTACAAAGAATTGCAGCCATGGAGATGGTTTAAAGGCCGGTTCCTATAAGGGCCTCTCTCAACCTGCGGGGCTCATTTTGCTCCGCCTGATGGATGAAGTTAGAACTAGCTTTGCTGAAGCCTAGCTTCCTCAATTTTAGACTCTACAAAATTAACGGCTAAACTCACATTAAAGCTTTTAGGAATGTGGAGGAAGGCGAATTTCACGTTGTTTCCCCTGCTCCATTTTAAGAGGACATAAATAGAGAAATTACAAACATACCTTCCTGCTTTATATGAAAGGCGTGATAGATTGTCTTTCTTTAATCTTAAATTTACAAATTGGAATTTCGTTCCCTTCCTGTTAATAGCTCGATAGCCTTTATTTTTACTACCTTTAAGATTAATTGTTTTTCGCTCAATTCTTATCTTCTTTCCTCTGGGATGCTGACCAAGCCCAATAATAATATCGGGTTTGTAAAGCAGGACCTCTTTTAAAAAGATTTCTTTATTGAACTTAACTGGAAAGACTACCTTTCTCAGGTCTTTTCTAGGAGAAATTTTGTTGATTACTTCTTCTGTGATATTACTTTTAAACTTTTTATATGGTTTGAAACCATAAAGAAGAATCTTCATCAATCTAATTCTACCAAAACACCCCTTCCAACAAAAACGCAAACGAAAAAAGCCCAAAAAATCGGGCTTTACTAATCTAGGCTCCGCCTGATGGACGAAGTTAGAACCTATTTTGAGACACACACTATTTGATAATATAATTAAGAAGTGTCAAAAAAAGATTTCCCCAAGGAATATTTAGAGAGTTTAGCGAAGAACCATAAAGAAAAGGTTGAAGAAAGGCTTCAAGACCCCGCAGATAGATTATTGATGTATTCAGGATCCTTATTAAATTGGGTGGGAGAGAGAATAAACGATGAAAGTATCAGTTGGAAGCTAGAAACTATTCCTCTTGAGAAAATAGTTATGACAGGAACCTCTCCTGAGTGGAATAAAATCACTCTTGAGAAAGCAGAAAGAGACCCTCTGAAACTGCGAAAGCTTTTTGAAGATGATCATATAAAAAATGCTTTTAAAGAATCAAAGTTTGCCGATGTTCCTATTTTAATTAGAGAAACTGAAGAAGGAGAATATAAAGTTCTTGATGGAATGAATAGGGTAATTGCAGCAGCCCGTGATGGCATTGACGAAGTAAGGGCCTATGTAGGCAGAAGTATAGGTGAGTCTCAAGCAAAAGTGGAGGCGCATGTAATATACGACCTTATTCGTGGATTTCAATTAAGAGGTGGAAGTGAGGAAGATTTTAAAGCTTCCGTAAGATTTCTAGTTAATACTTATTCAAACACAAGAGATTTGCTAAAGAATAGATTTAATATTTATTGGGTGGGGGACGAAAAGGTTCAAAAATTAATTAAAGAAGCAATAGGCTCCTCTTAGACTTAACGGCTCCCCAGACCTGAGATTATTAGAACTTGCATTTCTAAGATTATTAAGGCGTTTGAGAATAGCATTCAAACGGAGCTGATAAAGGTAAGATGGGAGGAAATTAAAAGATTACAAGCTCAACCAGTTCTAGCTACTTAGTTATTTATTCCTCTAGTTTACTCCAGCTCCCCAGTCGCTATCTTACTCGAACGCTTAAAAAGCTGTTAGTCTCACCCGCTTTGTTTGGGGAGTTAAATTCAAAACTCGTGCCTGCAGTAGTTAATTAGTTGCAATAGTTAGGTGTGTTTTAAGGGTGAAGGCCAAATTTTATGCTCGAGGTCAAACCAAACAAGATAGAAAACACCTTCAGTATAGGCACCAAAGACTCTCGCGAGCTGGCCATTAACTCCTATTAGTGCAAATTGAAATGAGGGAAGGCTATTGATAACGGGATTTGTGAAACCCGCTTTATGTATAGTTTTACTCCAATCTACTTCGTGGAAACGATAAGGGTATTGGCTCTGCAATTCTAATAGGTTTTTTGTATTTATGTCCTTTAGCCTCTCAAGAGTTAAAAGGATTTTCTCTTTTTCCCAGTTTGAAAGGCAATATTCAGGGTGTCCTGCATCATAGTGTTCAAAACTGAATCTAATTTTTTCCTTTGACCAATCAATTCTTTCTTCAGTGGTCTGTTTAGATTTAGAGCGAGGCATTAACTTGCAAAAAAGGGTTCACTCAACATGTCTTTATCAGAAATCTCGTTACTCGAGTCTTCCTCGGGGGACAAACCCTTCCTTGCTTTCTTCCACGCAGGGTCTTGATGCATCAAGCTTACGAGTTCAAATGCAGACTTGCCAATATAGGACTCATATACCTCATCCACCACCCCTTTCGTCTCTTTGTCAAACTTTCCTACTAACTCCTCCTCGCCAATTTCTCCAATGTATTCTTCAGGAATTGGGGAAGAGCCAAACTTATTTAATTCTTTGTAGAGCCCTGGTACGACAGGCCCCATTCGCCATGCTTCTATTTTCTCTTTGAAAAGCCTCTTGTTTTTTTTCTCTAAAGTTTTTCTGTAAGCTAAGTAAACCAACTTCTGCATTTTAAGGGGGGTGATTAAATCTCCGTCCATTGAGGCCCTATACAGATAATATTTCGCAACATCAGAAGCAGACAACTCAGGAACCCTTTGAGCAACAAGCATTTAATCACCTCCCTTCCACAGTTATAAAAATACTACAATTATAGTTGTAGTTTATATACAGTATAGACCCCGAGGTCAATAGTCATTTTATTGTGTCGACTTGCTCCCCAGCTCTGAGATTATTAGAACCAGTATTTCCAATATTATTGAAGCCTTTGAAGATGTAATTCAAACAGAAATTCTGAAAAATAGATGGTATTTGATTGAAGCGAGAAAGAAAGAGATTAGAAAACCACGGTTCCATACTGCTCCTTTGATATATTAAACTTCGTGTGGAACTAACCCATATTGATTGGAGGCGTTATATAGAAGTTGTAACAGTCCGAAATCCGAGATTGGGTTTACTGCATATTTTGGAACAATCATAAGGCTTTCACTTTTCTGCATTGTCGATTTATCTCCGGAATAGTGCCAAGAGAAGTTTGTAATGAAAAGGGCTGTAACCTTATCGGGCTTTTCAGGCGTAGGTTTACCATGCTTTTCTACCAAAGCTCTGAGCTCTGGAAACCATCTTTTGGAAAAAGGTGGCACCCCGGGTGTTAAAGGAAGATTCAGGTCTATAAACATCAAAAAAGGCAATCCTTGGGGCTGCTGTTTTAGCGCCCGATTATACACTCTTTCCACTCCCGTCTTAACAATTTTAAAATCCGGCAGCGTACCTCTGACCTCTAATACACCTGGACGGTGTCTACTTTTTGCTTCAACGGCTACTTTCTCTTTTGATTGCTTATGAGTAGCCACAAACTCACAGTGTTTCTTTTGTTTTTCTTCAACCCATTCAATATCGAATCCCGCTCTGACAAAAATTGCAGCTACCGCTATTTCATATCTGGCACCCTGAAAATTATCTTTATTTTTCAATCTTCCGATTAAGGCTTCAGGTAATTCTCCGCAGTGCATCACGCTGTAAGCATCATAAGCCAGGCATAGTAAGGACCTAACATTACCTGAGGGTTCAATTGATTTTATTATTCCTTTATCATCCTCAGGACGACCTTTTCCTGTGCGAAATAGGTCTCCCATCTCCTTTATCCACCTGACTATTATGTGTTGCTCCTGTGTTGGTTTTTTGCTTTCTTTTTGCCCCCACTCTAAACCAACTACATCCTTTAGAACCCTAATTAAAAACTCATGAAAAGTCTCTTCTAGAGGTAAGCTATGGTAGAGACGGTTTCCAACTGCCCTGACTCTTTTTCCCTTAAATTCTGTTTGAATAAATGGTCGACCAATTAATTTCCCTTGTGAATCAACTTGCTCGGGACGCGCAGAAACCTCCCTCAAAATTTGAATCAAGGGTTTTGGATAACAACATTTCTTGTACTTTTTCTTACTGCCACAAGGGCAGGAATCATTTCTTCCTATCTTCATGATGGCTTGATTATATGCTGTTTCTCCTATTTTTTGTATAATTGAGTTGAGGTGTGCCGAAGGATAAAGTGATGAGAAAATATGGCATTTAATAAAAAACAAGTATCAGCTCTATTGGCTCAATGCCACAGAAGATGTTGTGTTTGTCATAGATTCTGTGGCGTCAAAATGGAGCTTCACCATGTTGAATATAAGGCTAAGGGTGGAAGCGACGATATTAAGAACGCCATTCCCCTTTGTTTTGAATGCCACACCGAGGTGAGCCATTATAGTGATGCTCACCCGAGAGGGAGAAAATTTACTAAAGAGGAATTACTTGCTCATAAGAAACAATGGCTAGAAATTTGTGCAGAATATCCTGAGGCTTTAATATCTGCCCCTCGAGATGTTGATATCGGCCCATTAGAAGGAATGTCTTTGGAGCTGGAATATAATGAAGCGGTGGTGAATCAAGTTACAGACGGCACTCCGTGGCAAGACAAGATCGGGTGCATCCTCCACGACAACGAATACAAACGGTCTGTTGCCCAGGGTTCTCTTTTGTTACTACCCGAAGACTTGAGGGAAAAAATAAATAAAGCATACGCCGAAGTTGGGAGAATCAATACTTTTGTGAGTATGTATGCCAATACTAGACCTGAGGGTAATGCCTTTGCAGAGGCTACCAACAGACTCTTAGAGGCATACAGGAAAAGTAGGGATTCAATATCCTCGGCAGCATCTGAGCTAAACACATTTTTACTGCAGGAAAGAGAGGAGGTGTCGTAATGAAATTCACCAGGGGGGTGGTTATTCATCATAAGGTCATGGGCAAGGGAATCGTTCTAGATGAAGTAGATGATGGTGATGAAAAAAAGATAGAGGTGAGAATGGCTAATAGTCACATAGAGAGGTTTTACTCTGAGGAATTAGAAACCGACGAAGAAGTTCAGGCAAGGCAGAGAAGGCGAATTGATGAGGTCAATAGGGCTAATGAAGAAAGGGCTAAGAGACTTGATCCTTATGATTAAAAATATGTCGAAGACTAAAAACGAATTGCCAAAACTGCTAACTATAAGGCAAGTTGCAGGAGTGCTGAATGTTCACGTAGAAACACCTAGGCGCTGGGACAAAAGTGGAAAGTTAAAGGCTATCATAGTGAATGAGCGTGGTGACAGACGTTACGACCCCAGGGATATCGAGGCTGTCTTGAAAAATAAAAAAAGAGACTAATTGAAAAATGAAAATTGAAAAGTTTATTGACCTCACCCTCGAGTATATCCAGTTACTTCTAAAATCTTGGTGGATTCTTTTGATAGGTTTCGTTCCGAACTTGGTTGATACAATCTCAATCTACATATGTCCCTATTTTCCTACATTGTGCCCGGATATTTTTCCTAGATTCTTACCGTTAGCTTTCATTGGAAGTTCTTTTTTAATAGCTAACATCAGGATATTTGCCGAGCAAAAAAAGAAAATAGAAATGCTGAAAACATCGCTTCACAAACTTAAACAATCAATACCAAACCTAGAACTCTCTTTCCCGAACGGCAAGAAAAATTGCGTCTTTGGACCTACCATTTATGTTAAGAAAACCGGAAGTGGCACTGAACCAAAAATAACAAAAGCAAGCTTCAACAAAAAACTACCCGAACCCTTAAAGGGAATCCAGCAAACAATATCAGCACTAACAGAGGCAATAAGGCTTTCGCCTTTTTATACACAGTTTCAAGAAGAAACAGGGTACAAAAACAAACTTGAAGAGTGGAAAAGAAAAATAAAATCCTATTCAGAAGTTGAAATTAAGATACATAACAATGGTAACGTGCCTGCGCATAATATAGACGTTTGTCTCAATTTCCCCAAAGCAATCATTCCGTCTGAAGAGCTGCCAGAAAAACCAGAAGCCCCTTCTATGTTTCCACATTCTATCGGTTTCACTCCACGACTAAATATAGATTTTGATTTTTGGGCAAGTGTTGAAGGCAATACGGTTAATCTTCATGGGAAAAAATTAAAGCACGGACATGAAGGAACTTTCGAGCGATTCTATCTAATGACTAAAGAAACAAAACGTATTACAAAGAAGGTACGATACGAAATCACCGCAGACAATATTCCACAACCTCAAAAAGGAGCACTAACATTCAAAATCACTCCACGTAAAGTCGAGTAGCGGCTTCTGTGGGGCTTCCCAGGTTCAAATAACAAATGTTCCGGCGGATCTCAAGCTGGGCTTGATTGCAAACAAGGGCTTGTATTAAATGCTATGGAGAAGGAGAGGCAGAAATTCCACATCTGTATGGATTATATCAACAAAAACAGGAGGCTAATCTTGACTCAAGAGTTTTTTGGGTTTTACTTTAAGTGCATTAGATATTGAATAAAGCTTTTTAAGCGTGGGGTTCTTTTCTCCTCTCTCGATTGCTCCCATGTAGCTTCTTTCTATATTTGCTTTGTGGGCTAACTGTTCCTGCGTTAAGCCCCTTTCTTTCCTTAATTTAACCACTCTCTCCAAAGATTTTTGCGAACTTTTTAAACGTTTTTGACACAAACTCATTTTGAGTTCTATAATACTCATAATCCACGTTCTATAGAACTCATTTTATGGTTAAAAGGACACAAACAAAAACATGTCCTGCCTGCCAGTCAAAGATTTCCGTGAAGGCAAAAAAGTGCCTTCATTGTCAAGAAGACCTAAGGAATTGGTTCAGGCGACACCCAATTTTGACACTTATATTAATTATATTTTTACTTCCCTTCGTGGTTATGCTTTTTGCTTTTTCTAGTTATGAGGGCAGTAAAACGACACCGCCAGCCACTGGGACAACCGCTGCTCCGAGGCAAGATAAGGGAGCTTCAGATGCTACGAGCGGTTCTTATGTGGAGGTTATCATACAAGCGCAAAAACAAAAGAATGAGCAAATGACTAGGACTGCGGCCGGATTGGTTGCAGAAGATAAAGTGGAAGAAGCGATGGGAGTTATTAATACCAGATGGCAAGAGCTCACGGGGTTGAGAGTCGATATACTTTATGATGATAATTTGACGAAAACAGAGAAGGAGACACTAGACGACCTTTTCAGAAAAGAGCAAGAAGGTCTTACTAGAATTTTGTCGCAATACGAGGAGCTATACGGGTATTAAGTGCAAAGGTGCTTCTGAAAGAGCCTCCATTGGTTACGGCGACTGTCCAAATTATGAAGAAGTAATTAAGCCTCCCTCTCCTACTCCAACCTCCAGAGATGATTTCAGGGCAAATGTTAGATTTACAGGAACGCAGTTTGTGATTACCAATCTTGATGATTTAGACTGCATCAATGCAAGAATGGAATTAAATGGTGGCTTTTTCAAAAAAGGATATGAAAATGGAGATCCGGACAGGAAAAGACAGATATTCAGAGATCTTGGTTCGAACCTAATTCTGAAAGACAAAATTGTGCGTATAAACTTGGAAAAACCACTTGAATGGATAGATAAAATAAAAGGAAAAGAAGAAACAATTTCTCCCAAGTTTGAACCTGAAAAAAATGGCTATTCTACGGATCAATTAGAGGCTTATTGGTCAAAAAATCCAACCTTGCTCCCCGGGTAGGATTCGAACCTACGACCTTAGAGTTACATGTAACCCCTATGTTTCCATAGGGCATGGACTATCTCATTACCATAGCATTGCTTTAGGTATCGGGCGTTCGAGGGTGTATTCACCTAGTCTCTGAACCTTACCCATTAGATAGTTTTTGTCTAATGGGTCTTGGCTGCGGATTGCCATATCCCATGGGGGAGTTAGGTTTCCCGCAATTAACCCAATTTTCACCTTAACGTTTCCATTAAGGGCTGCAATTTTATTTACAGCTCTCCGCTCTACCACTGAGCTACCGGGGAATATAAAAGAACAGTGTTATTATATCAATGGCTTGCCTAAAATACCAGCCATCCAGCCTAAAATTTTTCTTTGCAGATTGCTTTTATGAATTCTGATAGCAAAAATACCATGTTCATGTAGTTTTTTCCTTATTTTTCGACTTTTCGTTTTGTTTTCAGCAATATAACTCTTCTGAAATTGTTCAATTGGGATTTTAGTGATTTTCGACCAGTATTTTCTTGCTTTTAGCTCATTTAAATTATCGTGTATCCAGATTTGTCCTCTGAATTTTTCTTCAGGAACATTACAGAATTCTCGGAACCAATTCATCATGAATTGAATTATTCCTGAATTTGAGTTAGAAAAACCAACACCTTTGTCGCCTTTGTACCCATCGCCAAGATAGAGAGCTATTCCAGCTATAAATCTATCTCTTTTGTTTAGTAAACCAACTTCTCTTTTGCCCTGATTCAAGAGCTCTTTTGTCTTTTTAATACGTTCTTGTTGTTGTCTTTTGGCCCCAATGATTCTTCCTCTCTCAGTACCATTTAACCTTCTTTTTTTGAGTCTCCCCATTTGATTTGGGGTAAGAATTACATCTCTGCACCATAGGCTAAGAGTACTTTTCGATACAAGAACGTTTTTTCGAATTTCATTGTATGACAAGCCTTTCCCTCGGAGCTTAAGAGCCAAGCTTTTTTCTTCTAATTTTCCTGCGTACCCCACTCTTTTAATATGAACCATATAAAACCCGAAGTCAAATGTGGGCTTTTAGTTATTCCTAGTCTAGAATGATGGGGAAATTTGATTAAAGAATTTTTTCGCAAGCCTTGCAGATTTCGCAGGGTCCAACTTCAACATTTTTTGCTCCACAATTTGCACAGCTCCCTGTATGGTAATCCCATTTTTCCACCGTCAATCTTTGATTTCCAAACGCGTCAGTTTTGATACCCAATGCATTTAGAAGATCGGAATTAAGGGCTCCTGGGCAGGCAGAGGAACTAAGTTTCCAACCTCTTTGTTCCATTCCTCGTTCTGCATATGCTCCAACTCTAATAAAGTCAAATTCGGTGATTGCAAAGGAAATTTTTCTTGAGGTATTTTCTGCTACTTCTTTTCCGTCCCTCTTTGCTTCCTCTTTTAGTTTCCATGGTTTTCCTTCAGTGATTGTTTCCCAAGCATGGCTATCAAGAGGAAAA
>SDBT01021027.1_pt1 | contig 10199 bp, 10 predicted proteins | sample 2277101 | NCBI WGS metagenome assembly SDBT01 (sample SAMN10404973, study PRJNA504765) | marine sediment metagenome | isolation source: marine sediment core GS10_PC15, 103 cmbsf | place: Arctic Ocean: Southern Knipovich Ridge | collected 2010
TCGTGGATACCGCAGAGCGCAACATCGCGAGCTGCAATGATCACATTCGCTCGTTGACGGCGCGGTTGGCTAAAGCGTCCAAGGCAGAACAGGATGATCTGCAAGAAAAATTGGACGCTTACAAGGCAAAACGGGCAGAACTGATTGGGGCATCTGGCGGCGGCGACGCGAAACGCTCGCGATAGTATCGAGTAGCATCGTTTCGTGCCGTCGCAACACCCACTGCGTCGACGGTAAGGGCGCCGCATGACATTACGCGCCCCACACTTATCGAAGAAGCTGCCCCGTCGGGTTCAGCCACCGCAATTAATCCCGAATCTACTGGCAACGACGCTCGCCGTTGTCTTTGCGGGACCGTTCGCCCAGCTCGATTGGCCCAACCCAGAACCCAAACCCACACAGCAACCATTCCAAGTTGGCAGTCCGCTTGCGCTCATTGAAGAGGCTGGCGAGAAGCCGTTTCTCCGAGACGATTGGCCGAACCCGCAGATACCGGAACAGCGTCAACCCGATCCGATTCCGGATCTACTCACCACAACGCTATTCGTCGAACCCGCGCCATTTTTCACCAGCGAACTCACATTCCCGCAACGGCTCGGTGTCCAGACGCCGTTTCAGGTGGGCAGCTTGTTGGCGCTCCCGGGGGAGCAAGCGTTCAGACAAAGCGAGTGGCCGAACCCGGAACCGTTACCGACACAACAACCATTTCAGGTCGGTAGCCCTTATGTCCTGATCGGCGAGGCGGGAGAGAAACCATTTCTCCAGAGTGAATGGCCCAATCCCGAACCGTTTGCGCGTCAACAGCCATTCCAAATCGGGAGCTTGCTGGCGCTACCCGGTGAGCAACCATTTAGGCAAAGCGAGTGGCCGAACCCCGAGCCGTTTGCCAGACAGATCCCGCTCCAAGTCGGGACGCTATTGCCGCTGATCTTTACGGAACCCGAACCGCCATTTCTGGAAATCAAATGGCCCGTTCCGGAACCGTTCACTCGCCAACAGCCGTTTCAGGTTGGAAGTTTGCTGGCGTTGCCTGGCGAGCAACCATTCAGACAAAACGAGTGGCCCAATCCGGAACCGTTTAGCAGGCAGACCCCATTCCAAGTGGGGAGCCCCTATGTCCTGATCGGTGAAGCCGGTGAAAAACCGTTTGAGCAATCGGATTGGATTACGCCAGCAGCCAAACCAACACAGACGCCTTTCCAAGTTGGTGTTTCCACAGCGGTCCTAGAGGTAGCGACAAAGCCATTCTTGCAGAGTGAGTGGCCGACCCCGCCAGCTAAACCAACGCAAACGCCGTTCCAAGTTGGGACATTGCTTCCGCTGATCTTCACGGAGCCCGAGCCGCCGTTCTTAGAAATCAAATGGCAAGTCCCGCCAGCCAGGCCAACGCAGCAACCGTTCCAAGTAGGAAGCTCTTACGTTCTGATCGGTGAGGCCGGAGAGAAGCCATTCTTGCAGAGTGAATGGCCCAACCCGGAGCCATTCAAACGGCCGACGCCATTCCAAGTCGGCAGCTCACTGACGTTGATCGAGGACGCTGGCGAGAAACCGTTCAAACAAGATGCTTGGCCGAATGGTCAGATCGGCGATCGACGCCATCCCGATCTGATTCCGAATCTGCTCATAACGACATTGGCGGTTGTAGATGTCCCGTTTGCCACTAGCGAGCTGACGGTCCCGCAGCGCGTTGATGTCATCCAGGGATTGCAAGTTGGTAGCCTGCTAACACTCCCAGGTGAGCAACCATTCCGACAGAGCGATTGGCTCAACCCTCAGCCATTCGCACGGCAACAGCCATTCCAGCTCGGCAGCCCATATGTCCTGATTGGTGAGGCTGGCGAAAAACCGTTCTTGCAAAGCGAGTGGCCGAATCCCGAGCCGGCACAACAGCGCCAGCCCGACCCCATTCCGAATCTGTCGGTAACTCTTGAGGAACCGCCGTTCGTCACCAGCGAATTGACGATTCCGCTGCGGGAGTTGACACAACAGCCGTTCCAAGTCGGCAGCCCATATGTGTTGATCGGTGAAGCTGGCGAGAAACCATTTTCACAAGAAGAGTGGCCGGTTCCCCCAGCCAAACCAACACAGCAGCCGTTCCAAGTCGGCACGTTGTTACCACTGATTTTCACGGAACCTGAACCGCCATTCCTAGAAATCAAGTGGCCAGTACCGCCGGCCAAACCGACCCAGCAACCATTCCAGATAGGCAGCTCATATGCCCTGATCGGGGAAGCTGGCGAGAAGCCTTTCCTACAAAGTGAATGGCCAAACCCCGAGCCCTTCGATCGACAACAGCCGTTCCAAGTCGGCAGCTCGCTAACGCTCCCGGGTGAACAGCCGTTCAGGCAGAGTGACTGGCCGAACCCCGAGCCATTCGCCAGGCAACAGCAGCATCAAGTTGGGACGCTGCTACCGCTGATTTTCACCGAGCCGGAGCCGCCATTCCTCGAAATCAAATGGCCCGTTCCTGCCGCTAAACCGACACAGCAACCGTTTCAGGTCGGCAGTCCCTACGTTCTGATTGGCGAGGCCGGCGAAAAGCCGTTCCTACAGAGCGATTGGCCCGACCCCGAACCGCGATTCGTGCAGCAGCCAGAGGTCATCCAGGCACCGCTCGCGCTGTTGGTGGTGCCACCGGAGCCGCCGTTCTTCGAGACGCAGCACCCCAATCCCACGGTGCTGCCGTTGGTGCAGGCACCATTCCAACTCGGCAGTCCTTACGCGCTCATCGGCGAAGCCGGCGAGAAACCGTTCAATCAGAACGATTGGATAACACCCCCAGGATTGCCAACACAGCAGCCGTTCCAAGTTGGCAGTTTGTTGGCGTTGCCAGGAGAGAAGCCATTCCTTGAGAGCGAGTGGCCGAATCCTGAACCCAGGTTCGTACAGCAACCGGAGGTTATCCAAGCACCGCACGCGCTTCTGTTGGCTGAGCCGCCGTTCTTCCAGACAGAGCACCCGAACGCCGCGGTGCTGCCGCTGGTTCAGCAGCCGTTCCAAGTGGGCAGCTCGTATGTCCTCATCGGGGAGGCCGGCGAGAAACCTTTCCTCCAGAGCGACTGGCCGAACCCGGGCCCGATAGAGATCCAGCAGCCATTCCAGCTCGGCGTGTCGACTGCTTTGGAGGCGGCGCCCGTGGTGCCTGTGACTCCGAGGAACGCTGCGGTTATCGTGGCGGCTGAGAACAGGGGTGTTACTCTTGGAGCCCAAGACCGCGACGCGGGGATCGGCAGCGATGCACGAACCGTCACACCAATCGACGAATCCACCACGAGAGACGACCAATGAGGAAACTCGGGTTGAACGTGCGCGGCGTCTCGCAAAAGACATTCGCAAACGGGATGTATTCCCCACCCTCAAAACCCACAGGCGCTCCGTGGAGGAAAACACTGCACTGAGGGATTCAGATGGCTGCACTGCGATTCCCCGATAAGGGCCCGGCTGAGTGTTTAGATTTCCCCGTTGATTTCGGTGATCTGCTTGAGCCTGGGAATCGTCTTTCCCCTACGGTGCCGCCGATCGTAACAATCGAACGTCCTAGCATTGCCGAATCGCCAATCAATCTCACTATCGGCTCATCCCCCGGAGTCTTCGTGACCGCCAGTGGCACAGAGTCACCTGTGCAATCACCGGAACGCCTCGACACGGTGACCGTCTGGCTCATTGATGGCACGCTCGGCACCACCTACACGATCAAGATCGAGGTGGAGGACGACAACGTGACCCCGAAGCCGCGGGTCTTCGTTCGGCGGGTGAAGATCAAGATCAAGGAGAAAACCGAGTGACCCTGATCATCGAGGACGGCACCGTCGTCAGGGGCTCGCCAGAAGGATCGGCAGACGCGAACTCCTATGTCACCGTGGTCACATTCAGAGCCTTCTTTGAGGCCAGAACTGACACCGTAGCTTCCGACACGGCCGAGGATGAAGAGGTAGAGTCTGCTTTGATCAAGGGCACCGACTACATGGCCCAACGTCTCAGGCTCTTGTGGAAAGGCTCACGGGTGGAAGCGCAGCAACCTCTAGATTGGCCGCGGCGCGGGGTCGATGTGCCTGATTTCTTCGATCCCTTCTTCCGCAATGTGAACGTCCCGGTGAGCTTTCAGGACACGTTTTTCATCCCCGAGAACGAGATCCCGCAGGAGATCAAGGACTGCCAGATGTTCCTCGCCAGGGCGACGATCGACAGCTCCGGGGTCAGTTCGGTGGAGAATCTTCAGGAAGCCTTGGGGCGCACCACGACGTTGGAGAAAGTGGGCACTTTGGAGGTTCGCTATACCGACGCCCAGAACTCCGCTGATAGCGGGAGGCTTACCCAGTTTTACTACAACGCCATGAAACGGGCGGAGGCGTTCATTCTAGCGACGGCCCCGCACACTGGAAACGTGGTCAGATCGTAATGGACAACAATAACCGCACTGCATTGCCAAGCACCGAGGTTAAGCGGCTCACGGTGGACGAATGGGAGGATCTCGCAAGAAAGGAGCACGAGCGAATGTCTCGCGAGGAGAAGCGGGCCCGCCGTCAGGAATGGCGCGACAACACGGTAAGTCATGCCCGGCGCTCTTGACGGACTTGGCCAAACCGCGAGCGACCTTGTCACGAAGTTCGGCAAGAGCGCGGTTTTGACCCGGATCACGCTCACACAGAATCAGCTCACCGGCACGTCCACGAAAGCCACCACCACGGAGCCGGTCATCATCACACCTCCAGCACCATTCACCGCGAGCCGACGAGAAGGCTCAACGATTCAAAAAGGCGATTCGATCACATCAGTCGCCGCGCTCGATGTGGCCGAGCCGGCGATCGGCGATCGTTTGGCCATCGGCTCCCAGGTGTTTCAAATCGTCGACGTTGGGACGGTGTGGAGCGGAGAGAACGCGGCGCTCTACGAGCTGGGGCTCGATAACTGATGGCGAAGCCGGTCCTCAATCTGAAGAAATTCTCGGCCGCGCTCAAGAAAGGTCAGGTGGAGCTGGGCGAGATTCATCTCAAGTTTCAGAAGCGCATTGCCCTTGAGGCTCTCACTCGGATCATCAAGCGCACTCCGGTCGATACCGGCCGGGCTCGTGCTAACTGGCAACTGGCGAGTAGCACAAACGAGAGCGAGGTTGGCGGAACGGACCCGGGTGGATCGGCGACCATCGCTGGTGGGCTCTCGGCCATCGATCGGATCACGGTCCCGTTCGGGGTGATCTGGATCTTCAACAACGTCGAGTACATAACCCTCTTGGAAGAAGGCAGCTCGTCACAGGCTCCACAGGGAATGGTGGCGTTGTCACTACGAGAGATTGCGTCTGGATTGGCCGCTCTAGGCATAGAATCGGGCCTCTCGTTCACGGTTGAGTGATGCCAAACAACGTCCAGATCGATCAAGCAATCCGGGCAGCGTTCCTGGCCCCGGTGACCGGCTGGGCGGCGCTTCAACCAGGGGTCCCGATCATGTTCTCTGGTGGAGCGTTCGATCCCCCAGATCAGGGCAATTACATTCGAGTCACGATCATGGGTGCCAACACCCAACAGGTCGAGTTTGGTATCCGACAACGCATTCGCCGCTTTGGAATCGTGCGAGTACAATTCTGGCTCGTGGCTGGTGAAGGATCGGGGACCGCATGGGCATTTGCGGACTCTGTAGCGGACATCATCGAGGCGCGAACCATTGCCGATGTTAGATTTCATGGCACATCCCCACCGATCGACGAGAGAGCTGAAGGCTCATGGTATCGTTGGCGCGTGGATACTGACTTCGATGCTGACGAACTAGTGACGGTTTAGGAGACCTAACCCATGGCAGACGCCTCACAAGTCAAACTCTCATTTCGAGACGAACTCGCCTGGGGCGAGGCTGTCGATGCAGAGTCCCCATCACGACCCGGGCGCGAGTTCCGCTTTACTGGCGAGACACTCGACTTCAATCAGGAGAGCGTGCCGTCCGAAGAGATTCGGGATGACCGCAACGTTTCAGGCTTCACCCGCGTAAGCGCGGAGAGTGCCGGCGACGTCAACATCGAGGCTTCATTCGGGAGTCACGACCCGTTGCTTGAAGGTGCCTTCTTCGACAATTGGGAGACCGCGGTAGACCTCGCCGGCATCGCAAGCCCGGAGCCAACGGTCACTGTAACCGCCAACGTCTCGTCACCAATTCAGGACTCCACCGGCACCATCGCGATTCCGTCCGCATCACCAGACTTCTTCGCGCCGATTCGGGTGGGAAGTTTCGTCGAACTCAGCGGGACCGGTAGCCCGGACGTCGACGGTTTCTACCTGGTGACAGCGAAACCATCGCCCGGAAACCTCACCGTGCAGCCCAGCCCAGCCGTCAGCACCAGCGGAAAGTTTCGCGTCAGGTCGAGCGGCATTCGCAACGGGGTGACCTTCAAGTCATTCCTGATCGAGAAGGAATTCAGCGACATCACGCAATTCCAGTCGTTCACCGGAATGCGGGTAGGCACGTGGACGCTGACGGTTGCCCCGGGTTCATTGATCGCTGGTTCGTTGAGCTTCCAAGGAAAGACCGTATTTGCTGGTGGCGTCACGGCGTTCGGCGGCTCGCCGGCAACTGAGCCGATCATCTCGGCGACCGAGATCCTCAATGCGGTTGATAACATCAGCGACATCCTGATCGATGGTCTCACCCCGACGGGTGTGGACTTTACAGAGATCACGTTCGCCATCGACAACCAGCTCCGACCGCAGCCCGCGATCGGTTCGCTCGAAAACGTAGGTGTCGGTGCTGGGCAGATCGGGATGACCGGAACGCTTGCGAGCTACTTTTCGAACCGCGATCTCTACGACAAGTTCCGCAGCTTCGCGACCGTCCGGCTGAGTTTCGTTGCGACGGATCTCACCGGCAACTCGTATCTGTTTTTCTTCCCGTCGTTCAAGCTCGGCACGGGGAGCACGCCGACGCCAGGGAACAATCAGGACGTCTTCGCGACCTTCGAATTTCAAGCCTTCCGCGACGCCACGCTCGGCTTTGCGTTTGGCCTCAATCGGTTCGCCGAAGATGCCTCGATCCTGTTACCGGCGACGGCTGATCAATAAGCCGATTCTCGCGAGACTGGGGCCCCTGGTTTGGTTGATCGCCATTCCTCTCAAGGGCCCCAGCTTTACATCAACCCCATGAGGAGGACTGGCCCATGGATATTCGAGAATTCGATACTGACGAAACCAAGGAGAAGAATGGCGTTTGGGTTCCCATCGACGTCGACCTTGAGGTCAAGGTTCGGCGCATGTTCAACCCTGAATTCGATCGGTTTATTGCACAACGCCAGCGGGGTCGACGTCCCACCCAGGACACCGGCTCGCAACTGATCATTGAAGCGATGGCGGAGACGGTTTTGCTTGGATGGAAAGGATTCACGGAGAATAAGAAAGACTACAAGTGGAGCAAGGAACGTGGATTGGCGATGCTCCAGAAGCGCGATTTTCGAAACATGGTGACCTTAGCCGCTTCAGAGACCCAGAACTTTTGGGATGACGCGCAGAAGGCCGACCTAAAAAACTAGACGAGGTCCTCCAGTGGTCGATCACCTGGGGACCTCACATGAAGCATTTGATCAAACGGTGGGAGACGGGCGCAGAGACCCCGGCGATCGACAACGCTCCCGAGGTCGATATCCATCTCAAATGGGTATGGGGTGCCTACGCGCAGCTCGATAAATCCAGGCAGTGGGGAATGTCCACAGCGCAACCCATCCAGCTCTCAGAGATCGAATCGTATGCAAGGATGCACCGGATCGATGATGATGAGGAATTGGAACAGCTCATTACGACCGTGCAATACTTGGACAGCGCATATTTGAAGCGGCTGGCGCAACGGAACAAGTGACCCATGCCTGACATTGAAGCCGGTATCGATGCCAGCCGCGCCGAGGCGGGCGCCAGATCTTTCATCAATGCGCTCGACCGCATGAATAAGCAGGCGGGGCGCACTGCTCGCAGCACACAGAAAATCCAGAAATCCTCGGACGGTCTCGCGAGATCGTTTCGAACATTGGGGCGGGTCGCGGCCGGGCTCGGTGTCGCGCTGGGGTTCCGCGAGGTCATCCAGTTCGCGGACTCAATGACCCAGCTCAACAACCGGTTGAAGCTGGTTACTAAATCCGACGAGGAATTGATATCAGTGCAGGCGGAACTCATCCGCCAGTCGAAGCAAGCCTTCGTGTCCCTGGATGCCCAGGCTGAGGTGTTCCAGCGCGTGGCGGTTGGTGCCGGCGCCCTCGGGCTATCGACTCGCGAGGCATTGCAAGCCACCGAAGCCATTTCGCTGGCCGTCAGGCTGTCGGGCGTGGCAGCAGAGACAGCTCGAAACGCCTTGGTCCAGTTAGGGCAAGGCTTTGCCGCTGGGACCTTGCGGGGTGAGGAACTGAACTCCGTGATCGAGAACACGCCAGCGTTGGCAGATGCGATCGCCAAATCGCTCGGAGTGACCCGCGGCGCGTTGAAGTCCATGGGTGAAGAAGGAAAGCTCGTAGCCTCAAAGATCATCCCGGGGCTGATTGACCAGATCGATGAACTCAAGGCACGAACGGCTTTGCTCGATCCCACCGTCGACGAAGCGTTCACCAACCTCAAAACATCGCTGACTGTCGCGATCGGAGATCTCAACGAAGTCACTGGATTCGCCACCGGGTTCGGGCGCGCTATCAACAGTGTCGCCAAGGCGGTTGAAGAGAATTTGGTTCCGTCTCTCCTTGAGCTGAGTATTCAATTGGGCATTGTCTTAGATGTCGGTAACGAAGTGGCCAGGGGGCTCAATGCTGGTGCCGATTTGATTTCCGATGCATTTGGTTCAGCCGAGGTCTCGGTCGAAGGATTTGGCGGAACCTTCCTCGACATTTTGACCAATGCAATTCCAAACGCTATCGCTGTCGTGAAGTTGACCGTCACAGAATTAGTGTCGCTTTTCCGACAGGCTAAGTTGGCCACTACGAGTTTATTTGTGGCGGCAGAACAAGCGATTCTGAGTTTTCGGCTTGCCGCCGCACAGGAACGTGGAAATGAACGCGAAATAGCAATTTTGCGCGGGGAATTTGATGCGCTGTCGAGCCTACGGAAACAGGCGGCGATTGACATCCAGACCGAGAAGGACGCATTTATACAGCGCACCCAAGCGATACTCGATGGCCTGAACGATGAACGCGCTGCACGTGCCACGTTGAGGCTTGAGGCCCAAAAAGCACGTGACGCTCGCGCCCAGGCATTGAAAGATATCGACGAACGCACGAAGACCCGTGCTGGCGGTTTGGAAGGAGACGCACCGAGCGAGGCGAATAAGTTGTCGAAGGACGTCTTGAAGCTCATCGCGCAGACCCGCACGCCGTTTGAGGAATTCCAAGAGGATTTTAAGGAGCTTCAGGACGCGATCGCAGAAGGGTTGCCGTTGGAGAATGTCCGTACAGGCGTCGAGAATCTCATCAACGAGCTGGCGGCATCGAACGCTCCGTTGTCGGACTTCTCCGAAGCCCTGGCGGCCGCGGTCGCGAGCGGGATCGACGAGGGCGACATCGAGTTTCTCGGGGACCTGGGGCTTGAACTCGAAAACGTCCAAGGCCAGCTCGACGATTTCCGTGATGTGTTTGGTGATGTGCCGATCGAGGATTTCTTCGCGGCGATCGAAGAAGGAAGAGATATAGTCGAGGATACGCTAACGCCGCTGGAAGAATATGAGGCGGCGCTCGCCAAGGTCAATAAGAGCTTAGAGGCTGGCATCATCAGCGAGGACATCTTCAATCGGAAGGTGAAACAACTGAAGGAGGATCTGAGCGGCGCCAGCGATGTCCTTGAAGAGTTCGCCATTCAGGCAGCTCGCAACACACAGGACGCCTTCGCGGAATTTTTGTTCGATCCGTTCGATTCTAATCTGAAGGGCCTCGTCTCCAACTTCGCTGACACGCTTCGCAAGATTGCATCGGAGGCTCTTGCAAATCAGATCCTCAAGAGCTTGTTTCAAGGCGCCGCGGGTGGCACCGGAGCATTTGCCACCATCGCTGGATTTTTCGCTTCCGGCAAGGCCGGCGGCGGTCCAGTGGCCGCCGGGGTGCCAGTTCCCGTGGGTGAACGCGGCCCAGAAGTCTTTGTGCCTCAACAATCGGGAACGGTGTTCAATCAGGAACAGATGGCAGCGATGGCGCCAATCATCAACAATATTGTCCAGCTCGATATGAAAAGCGCGGTGGCGGATGGGCTGTCATCGCC
>SDBT01021028.1_pt1 | contig 10198 bp, 7 predicted proteins | sample 2277101 | NCBI WGS metagenome assembly SDBT01 (sample SAMN10404973, study PRJNA504765) | marine sediment metagenome | isolation source: marine sediment core GS10_PC15, 103 cmbsf | place: Arctic Ocean: Southern Knipovich Ridge | collected 2010
CCATCACATTTTTTATTGTTCATGCTAATAGGTAAAATTATATTTTGAAAATTGTACCAATGGTCATTACCCAAATTTTTGCGCGTAGTTATTTTATAAGTGCCTGTTTGAGGAGGGTAGTTGGTTAATTGAGCTTTGTTCTTCATAGTTGGAAAACTCCAGTTGATTAAATCAATTATTTTATGTCAAATTAATCAGAAAATAACAAAAAAAGTTTTTAGTGTACATTGTTAATAGGGGCGCCTTTTTAGCAAAAAAGGATTATTTGTTTTATACTTAAAATAAGTTAAGTAAAAAATCCCTCTTTTGTTCGATCGAATCCTTCGACAGGCTTCCAGCCTTCACATAAAGCTTCGGCGGACGTTGCAGGATTATTTGAATTGAAATAGTTTTTCACCCCGTTCGTCCTGATCGAAGCCAGAATGGCGTAGTTGAAGGGTTCGAACGGTCAATTTTACGAGTATTAAAGCCCATGAAAGATATCAAAGATACGGCTCACACGCAGCCGGTTTCAGAAGAACATCAAATACGTTTAGAAAAAGTTGCATCTATGCGCAAAGATGGCATTGAACCGTGGCCTGCTTATAAACCCGTCAATGCAACGTGCCAAGAGGTGATCGACGAGTATAAAGACGGTCAAGAATCATCAAGAAATTATGAAGTTGCAGGGCGCATTATTACAATGCGCGAGCATGGCAAAACGACATTTGCAACCTTACAAGATCGTAGCGGGCGCATGCAGATTTATATTCGTCAAGATAAAGTTGGCGAAGAAGCGTTTAATTTTCTAAAACATTACGTTGATATCGGTGATATTCTTTGGTGTTCAGGCCAATCATTTAAAACAAAAACCGGCGAAGTAACTATAAAAGTTGAGAGTTTTAGCTTGCAAAGTAAATGTCTGCATCCGCTTCCAGAAAAGTTCCATGGTCTTGCAGACGTTGAAACAAAATATCGTCAACGGTATTTAGATCTAATTAGTACGCCAGAAAGCCGTGAACGTTTTAAAAGGCGCTCAAAAATTATTAGTTTGATGCGTCATTATTTTGAAGATCATGATTTTATAGAAGTAGAAACACCAATGTTGCATCCTATTCCAGGGGGAGCGGCGGCGCGGCCATTTGTTACGCATCACAATGCACTCGACACAGAATTGTTTTTGCGTATTGCACCAGAACTTTATTTAAAACGTTTGGTTGTAGGCGGCTTTGAACGGGTGTTCGAAATCAATAGAAATTTCCGTAACGAAGGTATCTCAACACGCCATAATCCAGAATTTACCATGGTTGAGTTTTATATGGCTCATCAAAATTACAAATTTATTATGGATTTTGTTGAAGATATGATCAAAAAAATTATTGCTCAATGCAGTGATACTATGCAGTTGCCATTTGGTGAAAAGGTTATCGATTTTGGTAAACCGTTTGAACGGTTATCAATGAAAGAATCCGTTATGCGTTATGGTGGATTAAGTGAACAAGATCTTTCGGCAGCAAATATTGATGCCACACTTAAAAAACATAACATTTCTTTAGATAATAAAAATGCTGCATGGGGCCATAAGTTAGTTGCATTGTTCGAAGAATTAGTTGAAGCAAAATTAATTCAGCCAACATACATTATTGATTTTCCCATTGAAGTTTCTCCGCTTGCAAAACGGGACAAAGATGATCCAACTATTGCAGCCCGTTTTGAACTGTTTATTGCGGGGATGGAAGTTAGTAATGGTTTTAATGAATTGAATGATCCGTTGGATCAAGCACAGCGCTTTAAAGATCAGGTAAAAGACATAGAAGCTGGCGATGTAGAAGCGCATCGGTATGATGCTGATTATGTGTTGGCCCTAGAGCATGGTTTACCTCCAACAGTCGGTGTAGGTATTGGAATTGATCGATTGACAATGTTATTAACCAACACGACATCAATTAAAGACGTTATTTTGTTTCCAACGCTCAAAAAGAAAGCGTAATAATGTCCGTACATACGTTGCAGGGCAAAAAATATCTATGGCGTTTGCCAGAATATGATACTAAAAAAGTTTTAGATGTTGCATCGCATTACAATTTATCATTTCCGATTGCGCAAACATTGTTAACGCGTGGTTTTTTGTCGCGCGAGGACATTGATGCATATCTTTTTAGCTCCTACGAGCGGGATGTTGCACATCCATCGTTGCTTAAAGATGCAGATAAATCTGTCGATAGAATTTTACAAGCAATCGAAAACAAAGAAAAAATCTTAATTGCCGGCGATTATGATGTTGATGGTATTACTTCATCAGCCATGATGCTTATTTGTTTGTTACCGCTCGGTGCCAACATTAATTATTTTTTACCGAATCGTGTGCGCGATGGATATGGCCTTTCTACCAAAGTAGTCGAGCGTGCAGCAAAAAATGGTTATAAACTTATTATTACAGTTGATAATGGCATTACTGCGTTTGAGCCGGCAAAGCGAGCAAAAGAATTAGGGGTTGATCTGATTATTACTGATCATCACCGCCAACATAAGGAGCTGCCCGATGCCTATGCCATAGTAAATCCAAATCAAAATGCATGCTCATATCCATTCAAGACGTTGGCAGGGGTTGGTGTAGGGTTCAAGATTTTAACGTTGCTCTATGAGCGAAAAAATTTACAAATGCCAAACAAGACATATGAGTTGCTTTTGCTTGGTACAATTGCTGATGTTGTTCCTTTGGTAGGGGAAAATCGCTTCTGGGTCCGTTATGGATTGAGTTACATCAATAAATTTGAAAGTCTTTCATTTAAAGTCCTCAAGCAAAATGGCAAAGTAATAAAGCCAATAATTAAGGCAACTGATATCGGATTTTCTATTGCACCACAAATTAATGCGCTTGGTCGTTTAGAAGATGCACGCCAGGGTGTACGTTTTTTAATTGATTCAGATGAAAAAGAAGTGCAAGAAGTTGGCAGAGTATTGTTCGAGCTCAATCAGGCCCGCAAAGAAATTGAACGTTCAATTGTTGCTGAAGTTGAAACAGAAATTGCACAAAAGCGGATCGATTTGGATAAAGAAAATGTTATTATCGCAGCAAGCAATTCGTGGCCACCAGGAGTGATTGGGTTAGTTGCTTCTCGCTTAGTTTCAGCGCATGGTCGGCCGGCATTGTTATTTCATTTGACCAAAGATGGGTATGCAAAAGGCTCATGCCGTTCGATTCCAGAGTTTAATATGTTTGATGCGTTGCAAAAAGCTGAACATTTACTTGAGCAATTTGGTGGACATTCCCTTGCAGCAGGGCTTAAATTAAAAATTGAAAATGTTCCAAAACTCAAAGAGCATTTGGAAAAACTTGTTGCAGAACAATTGACAGAAGATGACTTACTACAAAAAATTAAGTTGGATGCGCAAGCATCGTTACCTGATGTTACTAAAAAATTTATGAGTGATATGCAACATTTGCAGCCATTTGGTAATGAAAACAGAGAACCGCTTTTTTATATCAAGGGTGTTACCCTGATGCAAAAACCATTGTTACTCAAAGATGCTCACGTAAAATGTACAGTCTTTGCCGATGGTATAATAAAGCCACTTATATTTTTTAATCGACCAGAGTTATTTGCATTGTTAGTAGAAAATGGTGATAAGCCGTTTGACGTAGCGGCGACTATTACAGAAAAACATTGGAACGGACGCGTAAATGTTGAGTTACTTGGGGTGGATATTGCATTTGGAGAATAAATCATGATTATTACAATAGATGGCCCAACAGCAAGTGGTAAATCAACTGCTGCATGTTTACTCGCACAACGGTTGGATTACGATTATTTGAATACAGGATTGCTTTTTAGGGCGTTAGCGTATTTATTGCTTACGCATGAAGGGTATTCTGAACAGCAAATACGTAATCCAAAAGAAGCTGATATAAAAAAGTACCTTGACCCTAAGCGTCTTGAATATAAGTGCGATGCATCTAAGTGTGGCCAAGTTTTATTTGATGGAGTGCCAATTAAACAAAATCTCAAAACCAGTACTATCGACCGTATGGCTTCATTAGTGAGTACTAATCCTATGGTGCGGACGTGCATAGAAGAGATTGAGCGTTCTTTTGCAAGGGACAACAATATTGTTATTGATGGGCGCGACACCGGATCAAAAGTTTTTCCATATGCAGATTTTAAGTTTTTTCTTGAAGCATCAGTTGAAGTTCGCGCAAAACGTTGGCAAGCTTCACAGCAAAAGAAGGGGAATACGGTTTCACTTGCACAAGCAATTGAATCAATTACTGAACGGGACAAGCGTGACAGCGACCGCGCTATCGCCCCATTGGTTGTGCCCAAGGGCGCATTTGTGATTGATAATTCTACATTGAATCAAGAAGAAACACTCAAAAAATTATTGAATGTTATAAAAAAATAGTCCGCAGATAACTACGGACTATTTTTTAGTTTATATTAGTAGCCTCTTTTTGAAGCTTTTTTTGTTACAGGCTGAGCCTTTTTTACAGCTTTTTCAGTCTTTTTAGACTTTCTTGCAGCTGCAGGTTGTGAGTCGCCATTACCACACGTTGGTAACAGAGCCAATATCACAACAAGACTAAATGTAAGATAACCTTTGTTCATTTTACTCTCCTTAAACTTTAAGTTTTACTTTACCTCTTTCATAGTACTCTCTTTGTAATAGGCTTTTCAATGGTTTTTTAAAAAAAAATTATTGAAAAACAAAAAAAATAATTAATGAATTAAAATGGGCTCATCTTAAGGCTTTTTTCTTTTTATATGCATAAAAAAATGAGGATGTTTTTAACAACGTCCTCATTTTGAGTCTCTATGCAAGAGCTTTAACTAGAATTTGTTGAGCGACTCTGTTTCGTATTCGTCATCCATGGCATCTATATCAATCTGAGTGCGCATGCCTTGTTGTTGCATCATTTTCTTTTTCATCATCATTTCTTGTTGCGTCATCGGCTTTTGGCCTTTAACTGGTTTCTTTTTGTTGCAACATCCTGGTAGAGCTACAAGCAAGCATGTTGCCAGTAATGAGATAACCATATTTTTCATCATTTACTCCTAAAAGTAGGGGATTATATTGTAATTACGCCCTTTTTTTCATTTTTTTGCGAGCTATGCGTTTCTTCTTAGCTGGCTTTTTAAACGGGTCATTAACTAGGGCCAGGCTCAGGACCTCATCCATTGTTTGAACATACGTAATTTTTAGGTCGCCAAGGTCTGTATCCTTGAGTACTTCCTGCATATCATCGTAGTTCTCTTTTGGAATGATTACCATTTTAACATCATGTTGAACCGCTGCAAGTAATTTTTCTTTTAATCCACCAATTGCAAGTACACGTCCTTGTAAGGTAATTTCACCAGTCATAGCCAAAGCATGTTGGGTTGGATTATTTGTCAACGAAGAAACAAGTGCAGCACAGATACCAATACCTGCAGATGGGCCGTCTTTAGGAGTAGCTCCTTCTGGGATATGTAAGTGCAGATCTTTTGTTGAATAGAATGATCTTTTTAGATTTAATTCTTTTGCGCGAGATCTGATGTAACTCAAGGCTGCTTGAGCAGATTCTTGCATAACCTCACCAAGCTGCCCTGTGAGGGTTAAACCGCCTTTTCCTGGCAGAATACTTGTTTCAATTTCAAGCACATCGCCGCCGACTTCTGTCCATGCAAGACCAGTAACCAGGCCAATCTTTTCTTTTTTATTGTTGAGGCTCGTTTTTCTGAATATTGGATAACCAAGCCAATCTTGGATGTTTTTTTGGGTAACGGTAATACCTTTACATGTAGATTTTTTAAGAAGTTCTTGAATCGTCTTACGCATGAGCTTAGTCAATACGCGTTCAAGTTGACGAACACCAGCCTCTTTTGTATATTCTGCAATGATTTTTTTGAGCATTTCATCAGAAATTTTGAACTGACGTTTACTCAAGCTGTATTCTTTTAAACTTCTTGGTATCAAGAAATCATGAGCAATTTGCAGCTTTTCTTGGTCGGTATAACCTGCTAGAGAGATCATTTCAAGGCGGTCATACAGTGCATATGGAATATTTTCTGCAACGTTTGAGGTTGAGATAAACATTACCTTAGACAGATCGTAACCAAGATCTAAAAAGTGGTCCATGAATGCTTTGTTTTGTTCTGGATCAAGAACCTCTAGCAATGCTGCAGCAGGATCGCCATGAATATCTCGCGACATTTTGTCAATTTCATCCAGTAAGATAACGGGATTCATTGTTTTGGCTTTTTTCATTGCTTGTAAAATTTTACCTGGCAATGCGCCGATGTAAGTACGGCGATGGCCGCGAATTTCTGCTTCGTCACGTACACCACCAAGAGAAATGCGTACAAATTTACGCCCCAAACTATCTGCTATCGATTGTCCAAGTGATGTTTTACCAACACCGGGAGGGCCAATTAAACAGATAATAGGAGAACGTTCTAATTTTGGTGAGAATTTTTTTGCAGCCAAGAACTCTATAATACGCTCTTTTGCCTTTTTAAGGCCTGCATGACTTTTATTAAGTATTTTTTCAGCTTGAACAAGTTTTATAACGTCTTTTGTTTGCTTTTTCCAAGGAAGCGACATAATCCAGTCTAAATAGTTTCTACTTACAACAGCCTCAGATGACATTGGTGGCATCTGTTCGAGGCGTCGCAACTCTTTTTCAGCTTTCTCTGTAGCTTCTTTTGGTAACTCGAGAGCTTTAAGCTTAGAACGCATAGAGCTAATTTCACTTGCTTGGTCTTCTCGTCCAAGTTCTTTTTGAATAGCCTTCATTTGTTCAGATAAGTAATATTCTCGTTGGCTTTTTTCTACTTGTGTCTGAATTCTGCCTCGGATACGTTGTTCTGTTTGCAAAATTTCAATCTCTTTCATGAGGTGCTCACATAACTTGAGCATACGTTTTTTGAGGTTCGGAAGCTCAAGAATAGTTTGGCGCTCTTGAATAGAAAGGTTGATGTGTACTGCAATAGTATCGGTTATGTAATCTTTATCTGCAGTTGTTTTTGCTGAAGTAATCAGTTCCGTTGGAGCTGAATCATTGAGCTTTGCATACTCTTTATAGAGTGACTGTAGTTGTCGCCAGAGTGCCGGTAATTCTATACCTTTCGTTGGTGCTACGGTTGGCATATCCTCGCACAGGACGCTCAGAAAACCATCATCCTGTGTGGTTTCTATAATTTTTGCTCGTGAAATACCCTCAGCCAATATTTTAAGCGCGCCATTTGGCGTACGCATGACCTGCAAGATTGTAGATTTTGTACCACATTGGAACACGTCGCTATCTGTAGGCTCTTCTACGGCGGCATCTTTTTGAGCGGTTATAAAGATAGTTTTGTCTTTTTTTAAGGCTGTTTCAACAGCTTGAACTGATGAGGGCCTCCCAACGATTATTGGTATAATGCTCTTTGGAAGCATAACCACGTTTTTTAATGGAAGAAGGGGCAAAAAATGCTGATTTTTTTCAATCAAGGGTTGGTTTGCCAGCATTTCTTTTTGAGAATCGATCATCTATGTACCCTACCTATTTAAAGTATTTTTTTTGATTTTTGCGATTTGGAGCTGCTTTTCAAGCAAATTTTCTATTTTCTATTTAATAATGGATATCTACTATTAATGGTAATTTATAAGGCTTTTTTGTCAATTGAATTTTTTCTATTATTTATTAGATTTTTCGTCGATAGTTCGATGGAAAGGAGAGATCCAGGTTGTCCCTCTTGAGATCGTCATTTTGCTGATTTTCTATTTGCAATTTGGCGATCATTAATGTGGGGCCATTATGGTGATTTTTACAATTTTTGGTATCATAGGTCTTTCTTTGATGCCATATAGATGTAGCTATAGTGATTCAGGAGGTTTATTATTGAGTAAGTATATTAGACGTGGAGGGGGGGTGCTGATAAAAAGGCGGAAATAAGGTATTTATTTTTTACAAAGTTTTTATTATTGGCTATGCTGATGGTGAAATACTTGTGTTGTATTAATTTTCTAACGTTTTATCCCGATTGGATGACATATGTTACAGCGGCTATTTGCCACATTATGGGGAAATTTTAAGAGCAGAGAAGAATTGAAAAAATTCGTCATGCTCGGTTTTGTTTTCTTCTTAATCATCGGAACTTACTGGACCATCCGTCCAATTAAAGACAGTATTTTCGGGGCTATGGTACCCTATAATTACCAGCCATTAGCGAAATTCCTATCGCTTTTAATTATTACACCTCTTTTAATGATCTATAGTAAACTACTGGATATTTTTCAAAGACATAGAGTTTTTTATATTCTTGCGGGCATTTATGGCTCGCTAGCTCTTATGTTTGCATGGTTCTTCATGAGTCCAGAGTTTGGTCTTGCAGTAGTTAAAGAAGATCCTAGAAATATTCTTGGTTGGGCATGGTATGTCTACGTAGAAAGTTTCGGTTCATTAATCGTTGCACTTTTCTGGGCGATTACCGTGGATATTACACCACCAGATCAAGCAAAGCGTGGATTTCCGCTTATTGCATTGATGGGGCAACTGGGTAATATTTGTGGCCCATTATTCATTGTTCCTTTAAGTCAAAAATTTGGTAATAGTGGTCCTGTTGTTGCGATCAGTGGTGGTTTAATGTTCGCTACCGCATTCTTTATGTGGTTATTCATGTATGTTATTCCTGCAAAAGACCGTGTTGGCTACAAAGTAGAAGAAACCAAAGGAACCAAAGAAGAGCCTGGATTTTTGGATGGTTTAAGATTGCTTCTTACTAAGAGTTACCTATTTGGTATTTTCTTTGCGATTACTGCGTATGAAGTTATCATTACTATCTTTGATTTCTACTTTAAATCTTCTGTTAAAGCAGCATATCCAATAGAAGCTGATAATGCAGTATATCTTGCTAACTATGGTGTTTATACTGGGGTAGTTGCTACATTGTGTGTATTGTTTGGTATTAATAATATTCAACGTAAGCTTGGTATGAAAGCATCGCTTCTATTAATGCCTATTATGATTGGTGCTGCTGTAGCATTATTGTGGGTCAGCCCAAGCTTGGTTATGGCATTCTGGATCATGGTTATTGCTAAAGCGGTTAACTATGCATTGAATCAGCCAACAATCAAACAGCTTTATATTCCAACTTCATCTGATACTAAATATAAAGCCACAGCATGGATCGAAACTTTTGGATCTCGCGGTTCAAAAGCTGGCGGTTCAGCAATCAACTTGTTCAAAAAAGTATTTACTACTAAATATGGTACTGTTGCCGGCGCAAGTATGTTTTTATCTATGAGTTCAGTTATGTCTTTCGGCATTATTGCTGTCTGGTTCTTTGTAGCAATATTTGTTGCAAAAACATATGATAAAGCAATTAAAGAAGATAAGATTGTATGTTAAATATAATCAACTATTCAAGTTTGATATCTTATAGTATGTAATACTTAAGCCTCCTAATCCAACAAGGGTTTAGGAGGCTTTTTGTTTAATTGATATATGGTTAAATGGTGGTTGTTAATTTCAATCTTTGTAAAGGGACAAAGAATGCTAGCAAGGCTTAAATCAATGATGCGTATGTTTGTAGATGTTGATGAACATGAGCGGTTAAAACTGTGGTTGTTAAGTATAACGTTCTTTTTAGTTATAGCAGCATATACCGTTGCTCGAGAATTAAAAAATTCTATTTTTGTGAGTATTGTCGGTAGGGAATATCTTCCAGAGGCTAAATTTTTGAGTATGTTTATACTCATACCGCTGGTACTCCTCTATGCAAAGTTAGTTGATAAAATGCGCCGCTATCATTTGCTGTCGTTTTACTGCGCTCTTTACGGGGCTTTGGGTCTTGTTTTTGTTTATTTTATGGGTCATCCAACTATTGGTATTGCCAATACTGATACTGACCCCCATCGTTTGTTTGGGTGGTTTTTTTATTACTTTGTTGAAGGCTATTCGCCGTTTGTTGTCAGTGTTTTTTGGGCATTTGCTAACTCAGTAAATAGTCCTGAATCTGCTAAAAAAAGTTATGCGCCTATGGTTACTGGTTCAAAGCTTGGTGGTATGTTTGGCGCTGGGATTGCAATTTTATTATTGAGTGCAAGTCGGTTTGGGTTCACGATTTCTGATGTTGGGATCCATCAGCTTATTCTTGCTATTCCTTCATTGATGCTTTTAGGTGTGCCAGTCTTTATTTTTATTTTGATGAAAAAAGTACCAGGGCGTTATTTGCATGGTTATGAGGCAGTGTATAAA